>ENA-OWMY01000079-OWMY01000079.1-metagenome-genome-assembly--contig:-NODE-79-length-29254-cov-6.778280_pt1 | contig 29254 bp, 24 predicted proteins | sample MGYA00245358_ERZ651122 | MGnify/ENA primary metagenome ERZ651122 (study PRJEB26857, sample SAMEA4031752) | metagenome | biome: human; feature: oral; material: saliva | place: Philippines | collected 2014 | study...
GAGCAGTTCGGTACCCTCAACGCGTTCCACCCCGGTCGCATTGACCTGGGTGTGGGCCGTGCGCCCGGCACCGACCCGATGACCGCCTCCGCTCTGCGCCGCGACGATTCTGCCGCCATGAGCTTCCCCGCCGAGGTGCAGCAGCTGCAGCGTTTCTTGGGCGAGCCCTCCCCCATGCACCGCGTGCACGCCATTCCCGGCCAGGGCTCGAAGGTACCTATGTACATTCTGGGTTCTTCCCTGTTCGGTGCACAGCTTGCCGCACAGCTGGGCCTGCCCTACGCATTCGCTTCGCATTTTGCGCCCGCAATGCTGCAGGAGGCGGTAGACACCTACCGCGCGAACTTCAAGCCCTCGGAGCATCTGGAGCAGCCCTACGTCATGGTGGGTGCCACCGCGATGCTCGCCGATACCGATGAGCGAGCACGCTACCTGTACACGACCCAGCAGCAGCATTTCCTGGGCGTGGTGCGCGGCAATCTGTCTTTCGCGCCTCCCGTGGAAGATATGGACGCCGTCTGGACCGACGCGGAGAAGATGCACGTTGAACGCATGACCGCCGAAGCAATCGTGGGCTCCCCCGCCACCGCGCAGGCTCGTATTGAGGACCTGGTGGCGCGCACGGGTGCTGACGAGCTTATCGTCATGACCGAGGCGTGGGAGCACGAGGACCGCCTGCGCTCCTACGAGCTGCTGTCCCAGCTGCCGGTGGTGCGCCGCGCCTCCTAACGTTTAGATCAGAGCATAAAGACGAAGCCCCCGAGTTTTTCTCGGGGGCTTTGCTATACCCGGCATGCTCTACCCGGCATTGAGCCGTGCGCTGAGCGCCTGCAAACCAGGCTTTAGGCAAACAAATAGGTAAACAAAAAAGCCTGCCTCCGAAGAGACAGGCTTATCTGAGCCCCGACCGGGAATCGATCCCGGGACCTCCATCTTACCAAGATGGCGCTCTACCACTGAGCTATCGGGGCAACAGGTAAAACTATACAGGTCTTCACGAATACTCGCAAGCGGAGAAGCTATGGCATACGCCACATTCTATACTTGATTGTCCTCCACAGTGCCGCATGAGAGCCCAGCATTGACCGGGAGCCCCAACAACCGGGTACCCCAGCGTTGACCAGACACCACCGCAACAGCTGATGCAAACACATCAACACACAAATACATAAAGACCGGCAGGAGAGTTCATCACTCTCCTGCCGGTCTTTGAATCATATGCGGATGGCAAGGCTGCTAGCCGATAGCCTCAGCAAGCCCCTCATACCGCAGATCCAGGCTTAGCCGAAATCTTAGTAGCGCTTGCCGCGGCCGCCGAAGTCACGGCCACCGTCACGGTTACCGCGGCGACCACCTTCACGACGACCACCCTCGCGGCGATCGAAGTCGCGGAAACCGCCCTCACGACGACCACCACCGAAGCCGCGGCCACCGCCCTTGGGGCCGTTGTCCTTGCGGATATTGATGAACTCGCCAGCGATCTTGGTGTCGCGCAGGCGATCGAAGAAGTCGCGGGGCAGGTCCTCAGGCAGGCCAACAATAGTGAAGTGCTGGCGAATGTCGATGGAGCCAATCTGGGAGCCCTTAATGCCGCCCTCGTTAGCCAGCGCACCCACAATAGCGCCTGCGGTCACGCGGGAGGAACGGCCAACGTTCAACTTGTAGTTGACCATACCCTCGTCGTTGTGCGCGCGCTTTGCCTTGCGGCCGCCACGATCCGAATCTTCATCAGAGAAGGGGCGGGACTTGTGGGCGATATCTTCGCTCTCATCGAGGAAGAAGGGGCGACCCTGCTGAGCGATAACAGCCAGTGCGGCCGCAATGTCCTCAGCGGTGGTGTCGTGCTCGTTCTCGTAGTCCTCGATAATCTGGCGGAAGAAGCTCAGGTCCTCAGACTCGATGGTCTCGGTAATCTGCTGTGCGAAGCGCTGCTTACGGGTCTCGTTCACTGCCTCTGCGGTGGGCATGTGCATCGGCTCGACCTTCTGGCGGGTTGCCTTCTCGATCTGACGCAGCATGTACTTCTCACGCGGGGTGACGAAGAGGATTGCGGCACCTTCGCGACCTGCACGACCGGTACGACCGATGCGGTGCACGTAGGACTCGGTGTCGTGGGGGATGTCGTAGTTGACGACCAGGGAGATGCGCTCAACGTCCAGACCGCGTGCCGCCACGTCGGTTGCAACGAGGATGTCGATGCGGCCGTCACGCAGCGCATCAACGGTGCGCTCACGCAGCTGCTGGGGGATGTCACCGTTAATCGCTGCTGCCGCAAAACCGCGTGCCTTCAGCTTGTCGGCAACTTCCTCGGTTTCCTTCTTGGTGCGCACGAAGACAATGATGCCGTCGTAGTTTTCAACCTCGAGCACGCGGGTCATTGCGTCCAGCTTGTGGGAGTGCATGACCTGCATGTAGCGCTGGGAGATGTTTGAGCTGGTGGTGGTCTTAGCCTTGACGCGAACCTCGCGGGGGTCGTTCAGGTACTGCTGAGCGATCTTGCGGATCGAGTTGGGCATGGTTGCGGAGAAGAGCGCAACCTGTTTGCTGTCGGGGGTGCCTTCGAGGATCTTTTCCACGTCTTCGGCGAAGCCCATGCGCAGCATTTCGTCTGCTTCATCGAGTACCAGGTACTGCAGGTTGGACAGGTCCAGGGACCCCTTTTCCAGGTGGTCAATCACGCGGCCGGGGGTACCGACGACGACCTGCGCACCGCGGCGCAGACCAGCCAGCTGCGGGCCGTAGGGGGAGCCACCGTAGATGGGCAGGACGGTGAAGTCCTCCATGTGGGTTGCGTAGGAGGAGAAGGCTTCTGCAACCTGCAGAGCCAGCTCGCGGGTGGGTGCCAGGACCAGAACCTGGGTGTCGCGGGAGACGCCGTTGATGTCGGCGAGTTCAGCCATGCGGGACAGTGCCGGCAGCGCGAATGCTGCGGTCTTACCGGTACCGGTCTGTGCCAGACCAACCACGTCGTGGCCCTCAAGCAGCAGGGGGATAGTCTGTTCCTGAATGGGGGACGGCTTCTCGTAGCCTACCTCTTCCAGGGCTGCCAGGACGCGGGGGTCCAGGCCCAGGTCGGTGAAGCGTACGCCTTCTTCTTCAGCCTTTTCGGCAGTTTCTTCTGCACCGGTTTCTTCTGCGGCGGTTTCTTCTGCGGCTGGTGCTTCTGCAGTAGCTTCTGCGGTGGTTTCTTCTGCTTCTACAGCAGGGCTCTCAACGGTGTTCTCAGTGATATTCTCGGTGGTCACAACGGTCTCTGCCTCGGCGTTCAGTTCGGCCGGGGTAGCAGTATTCTCAGTCAATTTTTCCTCTATACGGTAGGGGTGGATAGCGCACGCTTTTCGGCGCTTACCGGGTGTCCCCTTCACGGCCCAGCCACACATCATCCCCTGGGGAGTAGAACGTCCAGGGGTCCTCCGTTACCGGCTAATCCGTCAGCTGTTTTCTGCGGATGCTGCGGGTAGCGGCTCTTTGCTGGGGGTGGTCTTGATTTTCTCGGCACATTATCCGCACGCCTGTTCGTACTCTACGCTCGATACACAGTAGTTCTCGGCGCACAGTAGTTCCTGTGAATCAGGGTGTACAGGGTGGGTAATGCTCACATGCAATGTCACGTATTCCTGGTGGTTCGCCTTCCCGCTCTACGGCGGTGGTGTGTCTGTTACAGCAGACGCAGCATAGAGGCTGGACCAGAGATCGTTAAGAGAAGCCCTCGTGTACGGTATGAACCGCGAGTTTATGGGGCGTATCAATCGGTGATGGTGAGTACGGCGCACCTACAATTCCAGCACCACCTTGGGTGCCGGGTGCGCACAAGACCTTCATCGGGGGTTCCCGTGTTCTACCTAGTCTACCTTAGCAGCGCCCATTTAACCCCAAAAGGTGCTTAAAACCTCATCTCTTAACGGCGAGCGCCCACCCTCACAGCCGGAGGGCGGGCGCTTTTCAGGCACGCATCATGCCTATGCAGTCCTGGGATTAATCCACGCGACGCACAATATCAATCGTGCCGACGGTCGCGTACTTCGCGTAGGAGTGGCCGTAGCGGTCGGCCGCGTACTGTGCGGCGTTGGTCGGCGGGTTGCCGCCCCAGGAGTTGCTCATGCGGTCGATGACCACGTAGTCGGGCGCTGGCTTACCGGTGTGTCCAATCCAGTAGACGGTACGACCGGGAATCAGCTGGGTCAGAATCGACAGGTCAGATGCGACCGATACCCCTTCAGGTACCTTCTGGACGGCGTCCTGCTTCATCTGGTCAGTCGTAGTCAGCGCGGAGGCGGTGAACTGCGCATTACCCAGGGACGCGAGGGGCTGCTGGGATCCGGGCACGAAAATCGGGGACGCGGCTAGGAAGAGCGCCACGGCAGGCAGAACCCACACGGGCATGCGGCGCGCCGTGGCGGTCAGGCGGCCGGGCTCGGTATTGGTCTGAGGTTCCTGCGCGGAGGCGTTATCGGCGACTCGCGCACCCAAACGCACGGGAATCGCTGCGGGAACCACGCCGTAGCGTATCCGCATGACAGCGTCGAGCAGGGCGAGGAAGACGATGGGCATGAGCACGAGCGAGTAGTGCCAGGTACTTGCCCAGTAGGATTCCATGGTGGAGAGTAGACGCCAGGCAAGGGTCGGCAGGGCAATTGCCGCGAGCGGAGAAATCACCCAGAGGACTGCTCCGGTAATGAGCAGCAGGCCGAGGGTTGCCAGCTTGGTGTTGTTGCTGAGCATCTGCAGTGCCGAGCCGAAGGGGTCGCCCAGGGCTGCGGAGAAGTTCACCTTGTCGGCGTAGTCGAAGTTTCCGCCGCTATTGAAGTAGGGCAGGATCACGTAGATAGCGACGGCGGACCAGAATACGCCCCAAATCATGACCATGGTGGATTCGGCGACGGCGGGGGTGCGCGCCCAGGAGGAGTAGAGCTGATGCACGCGGATTCGCATGGGGGCGGGGGTGCCCGAGGAGAGGCGCGGCATCAGAATGTCTACCGCAGTGCTCAGCCAGCCGGTGCGGATAAAGATTATGAGGCCGATGGCTGCGACAGTAATGCCCATATCTTCTTTGACGAAAGCAATGGGTAGAGCCCACCAGCAGGCGTAGGCGAGGTAGCGTGCGCGTTCGGTGCCGCTCACTCGTGAGGCGAGCACCAGGTAGCCGAGGCTCATGGCGAGCAGAGGCACGGCGAAGGCTACTTCGTGGAATTGGGCGGCGATAGCTTGCTGAACGCCGAAGCTAAGGGCGAATCCGGCGCCGAGCAGCAGACCGGTGATGGTCGGGATAACGCCCTGAAGTTTTGCGGACTGAGCATTCTGTGTAGGTTCGTTCTTCTGCGCGTCTTCAGTTTTTTGGGCGAGCGCGAAGGCACGCTGAGTGAAGCGCACAATGGCGAAGCTTGCGAAGGCGACCAGGGCGTTCTGCACCACCAGCAGGGTGGTCGGTGAGGGGAACACCGCGTAGATGGGCCCCAGGAGCACCAGAATCGGGTGGAAGTGGTCACCCCAGAGGTTAAAGTCGGGCCCCTTAATGGGCACAATGGGCACGGAGAAGTGCGAGTACGCCTGCGCCATCTGGGTGAAAATCGCCAGGTCCCAGGAGGGCGTAATCCAGTGCTTCACCTGCTGCAGCGAGTAGTAGGTGTACAGCGCCATGACGGCGGCGGCAAGCAGCAGGCCGGGTAGTAGTTCGAGGGGGCGGATGCTCTTGACGCGCTCGGTGAGGGACTGACGCGGCTGTTTCTTAACGCGCTGAGTACGGCCCGCACTGGTGGCGGTGCTGTTCTTCTGTTCAGGTGCGTCAGTATTCGAGGATGCTTCGTGTGCTTCCGCTGCCATAGGCGTCCTTCCCTCGGGGTGTGTGTCCGGGCTACAGGCGCCCACGGAGCGAGTGGAACGTACCGCCTATGTCGTGCCGGTATTGGCGTTCGTTCTCGCTCTACCTTTTAGGGTATCGCATTAGTGGCGTACCTGCCCTTCCTGCACTTTTTGTATCTTATTCCTCAAATATCTGCCCCGAATGTTGCCGCCCGGTTTGGGCGCATAGACTGGTGTAGTGAGTACGTTTCCTTCCTCAACCCCCGGCGGCGCGACCCCCAGCGGCACAACCCCCGGCGTTGCGATTACCGGTAGCCGCCCGGCAGCGGGTGCACGGCGCATCCGGCATCCTTTAGCGGCAGCTGGTGTGCCCTATGCGCCGGCGCTTGCGGATGATTTTCACGAACCGCGCGTTCAGATTCGTACTCTCTCCCCCGCTGTTTCGTCTCTTCCGGGCGCTCTGAGTGCGGAGGTATGCGAGGTTGTGATTGAGCCGCATGTTCCGGTGCAGTTGTCGCAGACGTTGGGGTCGCTACGCCGCGGCGCTCAGGATCTTTCGTATCGTGCACTGAGCCGCGCGGATGGTGCCGAGAGAATCTGGTTGACGGCTCGCACGCCGTTTCATGAGTTCCCGGCGGTGCTGTACGCCGAACGATTGGCGCAGCCAGCTAAGCTTCCCGAGACTCTCCCCTCCCTGCATCGCCTGCTGATGCGCCCGGTGCGTATTCGTATCTGGGTTTCTTATAGTGCCGCTGATCAGCAGATGCAGGCGCGAGCCGACCTTCAGGCGCTAGCGCAGGAAATGACGTACTGGCTGGGGTTGCACGACCCCGCCGAACAGTTCGGTGCTCTGTCTTCTTTTGAGTCTCTTCCGCCGCGTGTTCAGCAGGCGTGGCGGCAGAATCCGGGGCTCCGCCTCAGCGCTTCGGGGCAGCTGGACCGGCAGATGCTCAACGCCATTGTGGAGCAGCGCATCACCCAGACCGAAGCGTTCAGGACCTTAGGCTGGGTTCTGCGAAAGTACGGCTCCCCCGCCCCTTCGACCGGGTTGGGGAATCAGCCGGAGGGGATGCGCGTCTATCCAAGCGCCCGGACCCTGGCGACGATTCCTACCTGGGATTGGCATCGGGCTGGCGTTGATAAAAGCCGCTACGATGCCGTGTACGCTTACGCTCGTTCCGCAGAGTCTCTAAAAAACATTGCGGCAGAAGGCGACGTCGCACTTCTGGCGCGGAGCCTGCACGCTGTGCGCGGCGTGGGCCCGTGGAGTATTTCCGAGGCCCTGCAGCGTGTGTGCGGGCACCCGGATGCCATCAGCGTGGGCGACTACCATCTGGCGCACGCGGTCGGTGAGCTGTTCATAGGTCAGCGCACCGATGATGCGGGAATGCTCTCCCTGCTGGCGCCCTTTAGCCCGCATCGGCAGCGTCTGGTGCGGCTCATGCATGCTTCGGGCTTTTCGAAGCAGCGCTACGGGGCGCGCATGACCATTGAGGATCACCGCGACCGCTAACGCTCCTGCACCCTCACGAGGTTAAAAGGGGGCGGGGCGCCCCTGCCGGTTGTGCCGGCGGGTGCGCCCCGTTCAAGCTCTTTTGTGGTGGTGAGCTTACTTCTTCTCTGCAGAGCCCTCTGCTGCTGCGATCTCTGCACGGACCTTGTCCATGTCGAGCTCGCGGATCGAACCGATTACGGTCTCCAGCTGGTCTTCACGCAGTGCGCCAGCCTGCTGGTAAACCAGGATACCGCCACGGAAGCCCATGATGGTGGGGATGGAGGTGATGCCTGCTGCCTGAGCGAGCTGACCCTGGTCCTCGGTGTCGACCTTGCCGAAAACAATGTCGCTGTGCTTCTCCGAAGCCGCCTCGTAGACGGGGGAGAACTGCTTGCAGGGACCGCACCAATCTGCCCAGAAGTCCAGGAAGACAATATCGTTGCTCTCGACGGTAGCAGTCAGGTTCTGCTGAGTAATTTCATTAGTAGCCATGAGATAAAGCTACACCCTCAAGACCCCAATCGCTAATTGTTCGCTCTGGGATTCAAACATGTGAAAGATATGACAAATTGCGGTCATAGTAAATACTTTTTGCGGCTGTTTCAGCCGGTTCACGGGCGTGTCGCGAATACTCTGGCGAATGCCCCTGTAGCCGAATGATGGAGGCGCCCGACCCGGCGGGCGAAGCCCCGTGGTCGTCCCCTACAGCATCCTGAGGAAAGCACCCAATGCGGGCACCCAGAAAATACGGGCGCAACCATGAAAGACCGTTGCTGTGGAAGACCACTGTGGTGGAAGATTACCGCGGTGGAAAGCCGCTGGGTTGGAAAGCGGCTGCGGAATCCGCTATAAAACTGGTTTTAGATACACAAAAGCCCGGTTACTTTCGTAACCGGGCTATTTGTGGCAGGTGAGGGATTCGAACCCCCGTAGGCAGTGCCAGCTGATTTACAGTCAGCCCCCTTTGGCCGCTCGGGTAACCTGCCGCCTAGCTAGGTGCTAGTTGCTCGCTCAAGCGAACAGAGACTACTCTACAGCAGTTTTAGGGACTTGTACACTTCACATAGGGTTTTGTGACGAAGGTTATATATCTGGTTGTATTTATCGCAGCCCGCGCTCTCACCCTATAAGTAAAGCCGTGAATAAAGCCTGTAAATAAAGCCACCGCCTACAGCAGTTTTAGAAGGAGCGGGAAGGAGTATCGCCATCCTGCTCAAGCAGAAGCACAATCTCCAGGTGCTCCAGGTAGCGGCGCGCCTGCTCCACAGTGCACATGTCACCGGCAATCTCACGTTCCAGGTCACGGCGAACACCGCGGAAACGCGCCACCAGCGAAGGCTCCGTCAGAGTGATACCGATACCGTCAAAGGGAGAAGGCTCAGCATCTTCCTCATGCAGGTCAAGCTGAATATCGTGACGATCAGATTCGTTGAGACGCTCCGCCTCAGGAATACCCTCGGGCTCAGCACCCAAAGAGGTATGCAGGTCGATGAAAAGGAGGGTATGCAGGTCGCGAGCTTCCTCGCTCGTGCGCAGGTCCGTTGCGGACAGGTTAGGAGTGGTCATATTTCTATTGTCCTCTTTTTAGGTTAGTAACACCTGTAAAACAGGCCCGTTATTCTGGTAGTTAGCTGTGAACAAGAGCCCTGACCCGGTAGGCTAGTACTAACCGGTGCCAGTAGCACCTCATTCACGAAAGGAAAGCCCATGGCTAGCGAATCGTCATTCGACATTGTGTCCAAGGTGGACAAGCAGGAAGTTTCCAATGCGCTGCACCAGGCGCAGAAGGAAATCTCCCAGCGTTACGACTTCCGCGGCGTTGGTGCAGAAATCGACTACTCCGGCGATAAGATTCTCATCAAGGCAAACGCCGAAGAGCGCGCCCTGGCAGTGCTGGACGTTTTCCAGTCCAAGCTGGTCAAGCGCGGCATCTCCCTGAAGTCCCTGGACTCCGGCAAGCCCTACGCATCCGGTAAGGAAACCCGCATCGAGTGCTCCATCAAGGAAGGCATCGCGCAGGATCAGGCAAAGAAGATCTCCAAGATGATCCGCGAAGAGGGCCCCAAGGGCGTGAAGGCGAACATCCAGGGCGATGAGCTGCGCGTCTCCTCCAAGTCCCGCGATGACCTGCAGGAAGTCATTGCAATGCTCAAGTCCGCCGACCTTGAGGTTGACCTGCAGTTCGTCAACTACCGCTAAGCTCGGGCGAGGCGTTCCCCTCCTCCCCCGCCCCGCGCTGAGTGAGGGGAGGCGACTAGAAGCCGAAACGCAAAAGTCCTCATGCAAAAAGTCTTCGGGGTGGCTACTTCCACAGTAGCCACCCCGAAGACTTTTTGTCTGCTGACCCGTCATCGCGGGTCACAATCGTCACCCCGGGTCATATTCATACAACGCCATCTTCATACAGCGCAATACTTCACACAGCACCACATGCGCGCCCGAATGGTTCAGCCGAGAAAAGGCCTAGTACTGACCCATCTCACGAGCCTGCTGCTGCAGACGCGCAATACGCTGATCCATCGGCGGGTGAGTAGAGAACATATCCTTCAACGAACCGAAGGGATTTGCAATCATCATGGCGCTCGCCGCCTCAGCGTTGCGGTTGTTCGGATCCATCGGGTACATGGACACGCCGCTCTCCAGCTTGTGCAGTGCCGAAGCCAGAGCCAGCGGGTCGCCGGTCAGACGTGCGCCGTCCTCATCGGCATCAAATTCGCGGGTGCGGCTAATAGCCATCTGAATAATCTGCGTAGCAATGGGAGCCAGCATGGCAACCACGAACATGGCGAGAGGGTTCGAACGTTCACCATCGCGGTTGGATCCACCGAACATCGCGCCAAACGAAAGGAACTGGGCAACAGTACCGATAATGGAGGCGATACCCGCCGCCACCGAAGAGGTCAGAATATCGCGGTTGTACACGTGCATCAGCTCGTGGCCGAGCACGCCGCGCATCTCGCGCTCATCGAGCAGCTGCAGAATACCCTCGGTGCAGCACACCGCCGCATTCTGCGGGTTACGACCGGTTGCGAACGCGTTCGGAGTCATGGTCGGTGCCACGTAGAGGGCGGGCATGGGCTGACCCGCGCGGGAGGACAGCTCCTCCACAATGTCGTAAAGCACCGGAACCTCTTCACGGCTGACCGGGTACGCATTCATGGAGCGCAGGGCGAGCTTATCGGAGTTCCAGTAGGTGTACGCGACCGCAGCCAAGCTCACCAGACCCATAATCCAGATGAAAAAAGAGGTGCGGAAGGTCGCCGAAAGCAGGCCACCAATGAGCAGCATCATGCCCACCATGGAGCCCATCAGCAGGGCAGTTTTCAGTCCATTGTTATGACGGTGCATGGGTATCCTCCTAAGCAAATAGGTCAGCGCGTACAGCGTGTACTTGACTCTATAGAATACGTGCAAGCACCCGCCGGCGCACCTTATGGCGCGCGGATTCACCCAGAGCGTCACCGACGCACCGAACTATGCGGGAGGCATTAGGGAATAGCGCCCGGGATATTCACCAGGGGCACCTGCTCCAGCACCTGCGCCGTAGCAGTCGGAAAAATACCGAGCAGCAGAATCGTGCCGTAAGCACCCAGAAAAAGAGTGAAGAGCAGACCGAGCATCAACTGCCCCTCCAGATCAAAACCGGTGGTAGTACTGCGGTACTGCCCGTAAATCACCGGGGTCACAATGGGCACACCAAAGAGCAGAACCATCAGCAAAATGTAGATGGGGTTTGTGAAGTCATACACCATGACCCTATCCTCCTTGATGGTGATCGCCGGTGCGGGTTACTCTAGGTTCTTTGATTGTACGGCATCTCTTCACGCCCGCGGCCAGGGTGAGGAGGGGCGCCACAGAGTGGATGAAAGGGACGCCCCACCGGCTTATTATGAGTTTTTCATAAAATAATGATGAATTTCTCATAATAATGTGTAGACTTAAACCTATGACCGACGCAAAGACAACCTCCGATACGAAGAAGACCCAGCACCCAGACCATCACAATACCGGCTGCGCCCACACCACCGGCCTGCCCCTGCTCTCCGCAATAAGCCCCGAACAGCTCGAAGAAGCATGGACCACCGGCCTGCGCGCCAAGGGCCGCCGCGTCACCAAGCAGCGCCTCGCCGTACTCCACGCAGTGCAGGAGCACCCGCACTCCACCGCCGACACCATCGTGCAGGCAGTGCGCGAGCGCATCCCCGCCATTACGGTTCAGTCGGTCTACGTGATTCTTGCCGACCTGACCGATATCGACCTGTTGCGTAAGTTTGAGCCGCCGGGAACCCCCGCCCTCTACGAAACCCGCACGGGCGACAACCACCACCACGCCTTCTGCGTACGCTGTGGCAAGGTCGAAGACGTGGACTGCGCGGTCGGCTCCGCGCCCTGCCTGACCCCCAGCGATTTTCACGGCATGGCGCTCTTCAGCGCAGACGTGCTCTATCAGGGCGTGTGCGTAGACTGCCAGACCGAGCAGGAGGCGGCACTCGCCCGCGCTCAGCAGGAAGCGGCAGCACGCATCCTAGCGGCATAGCTTTTAGTCGGGTAGACCCGCTCGGTCATGAGAGCTTTTAAACCGTTGAGGCGGCGACACTACTCGTGTCGTCGCCTCAACGCTTTAAGGTATTCGATGCAGGACCTAGGCACCCATGCGGGGCTGCGAATCCACAATCTCCAGCAGCTCGCGAATCTGCGCCGCGCTCAGCACGGTCGAAGGGTTAATCGCGTTCACCTTCACGCTCGGTGCGCCAATATCCAGGGCGTAACGCAGAATATCCAGGGCGTTCGCCGAACGCACCTCAATATGCGGGTCCAGCGCCGCAATCTCAATGGCCGAAGTGAACACCAGCAGGCTCTGCGGGTTGCCGTTCTCATCCGGGTCAAACACAAAGGAGGTGCCGGACGGGTCGGCAGGGTCAACGCCCACCAGCAGTACGGACGCTGGGGACACCAGCGAGCCGAGCAGCATCTGCATATTGTCCTGCACCAGCGCCATCTTCGCGCCGTCATTACGGGGAGAAGTGACAATCCAGTGCACCTGAGCGCGCTCAATGTAGCACTCGTGATCGGTGCCGGGGTCAACCACAATCAGGTCCAGCGCCTCATTGTTAAGGAAGTCAATGAAGACCTTCATCGCCGGTTCGCGCAGAATCAGCTCATCACCCTCAGACTCCTGACGCACGTAGCTCTTGCCAATGTGCTCGGAGGAGGAGAACACGCACAGCGCCTGCATGCCGGTCTCGGGCATGCGAATAACCTGGTGAGCCAGCACCGATTCGGGGCCCATCGGGTCCGTCTCGGAAGGAATCAGCAGGGAGCCGGTAGCATCGAGCAGAACGTCACCACCGAGCATCGTACGAACCACGTTAATGAGGGTTCGCTCCTGCACGTCGTTACGGAAGGTTTCCAGAGCGGAGACCAGGTACGGGTTCGGAATCTCATGCTCGCTCGAAGACAGTGCAGCTACAGCAGAGTGGCGGGCACGGCCCTCCATACGCTCACGAGCCCACTGCGGGATACGCGAAGTATCGCGAGGGAACTCAGCCAGGTGCTCACGCACGTCGGTTGCGGTCAGGGTGCCTTCGTTCTTCCAGCTAGCCGGCTCATCATCACGGTTATAGGAGGCACCCACGCTGAACTGCGGGTTGGGCCAGCCGGTAGCCGCCACCACGATGGAGGCGGTAAACCAGGTGCCGCGGTTACCGTCGTAGGCGGCGCGCTGAAGCTTGCGAACCTCAGCAATAATGGGCGAACCGTCCTTGAGCGGGCCGATGGTGCCAATGAACTCTTCACCGTCGCGGAATTCACGCACACGCACGAAAATCTGACCTGCCAAAGGTTTGACGTCCAGCACCATTTCGCTCCAGCCGGGGTCAACACTAACGACATCCAGCAGCCAGCTTCCAATGTTGTTCAGCGCGTCCTGGATGCGCGCGGCGCGGCTACTCGTCTCGGCGAGGCGGGGTTCAGTCATAGTTCATACATCCTTGAGTGTGAATACGGCGCGGCTGGAGGCATCCGTGTTCGGTCGTAGTGTCGGCTTACAGGGTGCCGGAAGAAGCCGTCCCTTCGATTCTAACGAACACAGGCACTCAAAGCAGATAGTTTACGCCGAAAGATATATGCTCTATCTCTCCCTCAGAGCTCTTGGACACGGCTCAATCCGGCACCTTAAAGCCCAATACGCCTAAAGCACACACTAAAACCGGGGATACACGGCATAGTGAACGCTAAAAGGTTGATAATCTTGAAGCATGACGAATTCTCTGCAGGACCTTATCGACGCATCGATCTTTATCTCCACCGAGTACCAGGCTCGACTCGCTGAGCTCGTGGGTACCTCCGAGTGGAACGTGGATTTCACCTCCCAGTCTCTGGATTTTGAGACCACTCCCCCGCTCTCGCTCAAGCCGCACCTGCTGGGCACCGAATCCGAGAACCGCGGTACTTGGATTTGGTCGTGGCAGCAGCTGGGCTACTTCCCCGACTCCGTTGTTTCTGCCGCTATTCAGGCGCGCGAGACCGGTGAGCGTGACGGCCTGACCGAGCTGACCACCGACGAACTGCCCCTCTCCGAGTCTCTGGCACGTCGCCTGACCCTGGCGACCAAGACCGTCAGCGGCCTGTACGCACACTACCCTCTGCCCGCGGGCGCTGGCGTGCGCGCATGGACCCTGCTGGAGGGTGCTGAGCTGACCCTCGAAGCACCGACCTATAAGGGTATTGGCCGCGTCATTGCTAAGACCCTGCAGAGCGAAGAGATCCACAACCAGGTTCTGGCGGTGGACTCCTACGCTCAGCAGCGTGGCTTCCACATTGCCTGGGACACCGAGGCAACCGCAGTGCTGACCGCAACCGACGGTGCCCTGCGCCTGTGGTTCGACGAGGGCCGCATCAGCGGTATCGAGCAGGCCGAGCCTCAGGTTGGCCCTGAGGTTCTGGAGCAGTGCGCAGCCGCTGCCGCACAGCGTCGCGAATCCCTCGCGGCACTGCGCGCCGAGATTGAGCGCGTAGCAGCCGCTGAGGCAGCCGCACAGAACGCACAGCGCGAGCAGGAGGCGGCAGAACGCGCCGCCGCACGTGCCGAGGCTGAGGCTGAGCGCGCCGTCGAAATTGCCGAGCACGCACCGATCGCAGAGACCGAGGTTGCCGGCGTTGAGAGCACCGAGAACCTCTACCCCGCCGACGAGGCTCCCTTCGATCAGGATCCGGCAGAGCACGCAGAGCCCGGTCTGGTCACCGTGGAGACCCTGCCCGGCGAGTACGAGGCAGAAGAGACCGAGCAGGCCCGCGTCTACACCGACGAGTCCATTGGCGCCGAGCAGCATGCTGACGAGTACGAGGCCGTTGAGGCTTCCGTCGAGTACGCTGAGGAGCCGATCGCTGCTGAGCCTGAGCAGCCCGTCGAGGTTGAGCAGCAGGCAGCAGAGTACGAGGAGCAGCACGTGGAGCCCATCCGCAACGCTGGTGCAGCTCCCGACCTGCAGGCAGAGCACGAAGAGGCAGCCCGCCGCGAGCAGACAGAAGCTGCACGCCGCGAGGCAGAGCAGCCCAAGAAGAAGGGCTTCTTCTCCCGCTTCTTCGGCCTCTAAACCGAATACGCAACATTCCTCAGGCGCGGTATCCTCGTGGTACCGCGCCTGTGGCGTCTTGAGCGTATGCTGCACCCCGCATCGGGTAGAGTAGCCCCAGTGCGCATCAATGCCCCCCGCTGGCGCATCCCGAGGACTAGCATTAGAAGAACGTAACTAAAGAATCAGGTCAGAAGAAGAAACCATGTCAGAAACACAGAAGCACACCACCCGCAACGGGTTTATCACCATCATCGGCACCTACCTTATTTGGGGCATGCTCCCCCTGTATTTTGTGATGATGGCACCGGCGGGACCGATTGAGATTGTCGTGGCGCGCGTGGTCTTCTCCCTCATCTTCTGCGCCCTGCTGCTACCGATTTTGCGGGCAACCGCTGACTTCCGTCGCGCTCTCAAGGATCGCCGCATCATGCTGGTGCTGACGGCGGCATCATTCCTCATCGGCGCGAACTGGCTTATCTACGTGATGGCAACGACCAGCGGCCACACAATTGACGTGTCCCTGGGCTATTTCATTAACCCGCTGGTCTCCGTGGTGCTGGGCGTGATTTTCCTGCAGGAGCGCCTGCGCCCGGCACAGTGGGTGTCCGTCGCAATTTCCTGTATTGCGGTGCTGATGATGAGCCTCATCTACGGCCAGGTACCCTGGACGGGCCTGGGCGTGGCGTTCTCCTTCGGCATCTACGGTCTGCTGAAGGCGCGCGTCGCCCACGACGTGAGCCCTATCGTTTCGCTATCCCTAGAGACCTTTATCTTGGCGCCCTTCGGCATCGCAGCATTGTTTATTCTCAACGCACAGGGGCAGATGACTCTCTTCAGTGAAGGTCCCGGACACTTCTGGCTTCTCGCCTCCACCGGTGTGGTCACCGTTGTGCCGCTCATGCTCTTTGCGGCGGCAACCAAGGCTCTTCCGCTGTCGATTATTGGCATGGTGCAGTACCTGGGCCCGACCATCCAGTTTGTTCTGGCGCTGACCGTTCTGCACGAGCAGATGAGCGCCGATAAGGTGCTGGGTCTGGGCCTCATCTGGATTGCGCTCATCATCTTCACCGTGGATGCGGTGCGCGCCTCCCGCTCCTACCGCGCCTCCGCGCTGTCCGACCCGGAAACCGGCATGATCCCGCTCGTGCAGGCTGAAGACGTACAGAGCAAGTAGCTCTCCCCAACCCGAACAAAACGCAGTCCCGCACAAAACACAGTGATGCCCCGCAGACGTTAGCCTGCGGGGCATCACTTTATATCGCGTTCACACGCTAAAGCTCAGAGCCCTGAGCCTCAGCAGCATCATCGAGAGCATCCAGATCCGGATGACGGTGCAGGTTCAGCAGAGCCAAACCCAGACCACCCCAAATGATCAGGATTGCCACAACGAGCATCACAATTGCAGAGATAGACATGAGGGCTCCTAACGGGTAACGGTCGAATCAACGTGGCCGTGCTCAACCTGACCGGCAATCACCGGAGGTGCCGGAGGCTCTTCAGCCGCACGAGACTTCTTCGACCAGGGCAGAAGAGAAACAACAATCGCGCCCACCAGAAGCAGTGCGCTCATGCCCCAACCAAAGATCGCCAGCAGATCCGCGGGGTAACCCTCATACGGAGTCTGAATCAGCTTGATAACGCTCTGAATCAGGGAGTAGCCCAGAACCAGCGGGGTCACGACAGCCAGCAGAATCATCCAGATCTTGCCGACCTTGATGGAGGAGTAGCGGTTCAGGTGCTCAGCCAGAGCGGGCAGTGCGCGAACCACGTATGCAACCACGACAATGGCGCACAGACCAGCGGCCAAAATACCGAAGAGGTTCACGAAGTTATCGAGAATATCCAGCACGTACAGACCGGTGGTGGTCGGCATCAGCAGCAGCGAAATCAGAGCCATCGGAACAATCACCAGAACGGTAGATGCGAGACGGGACGTCGCGAACTTATCCTGAATACCCGCAATAATCACCTCAAGAATCGAAATGAGGGAGGTGAAACCCGCAAAGAGCAGGGAGCCGAAGAAGAGGATACCAATCAGCACGCCACCGGGCGCCTGAGAAATAATGGTCGGGAACGCGATGAACGCCAGACCAATACCGCTGGTCGCAACCTCGCTCACCTGGGTGCCAGCAGCCTGAGCCATGAAGCCCAGAGCAGCGAACACACCAATACCAGCCAGAAGCTCAAAACCGGAGTTCGCAAAACCAACCACAGCGCCGGAACCGGTCAGGTCAGTCTTAGGCTTCAGGTAGGAGGAGTAGGTGACCATAATGCCGAAGCCGATGGACAGCGAGAAGAAAATCTGGCCGTACGCAGCAACCCACACATCCGGGTTAGCCAGGGAGTCCCAGCTGGGGGTGAACAGAGCGTTCAGACCATCCACAGCACCGGGCAGGGTCAACGAGTAAATCACCAAACCAACGAACATGACCAGCAGCAGCGGGATGAAGATAATGTTGGCTGCGCCCACACCCTTCTGAACGCCCAGAGCCATCACAGCGAGCAGAACGCCCCAGATCAGCACCATGGGGACCAGAACATCCATGTTGAAGTCCAGGGAGACGCCGGGATCCTTTGCAACCTTCAGGAACTCACCCTGGAAGAACGCCTTCGGGTTATCGCCCCACTCATTGGTGAAGGAGAAAACCATATAACGCAGAGCCCACGCCACAATAGCGGCGTAGTAGATAGCAATCACGAAGTTAATACCCATGTGCCACCAGCCGATGAACTCGGTCTTACGGTTCAGACGGCGGAAAGCAAGCGGGGACGACGCACGCGCACGGTGACCGATAGCGTAGTCAAAGAAAAGGAAGGTCAGACCGGCGGTCAGCAGGGCGACAATGTAGGGAATCATGAAGGCGCCGCCGCCGTTATCAAATGCGATGTAGGGGAAACGCCAAATATTGCCCAGACCAACAGCAGAACCGATGGCGGCAAAGATGAAGACGCGACGGCTGGAGAAGCCTTCGCGCTTCGTGGGCGCCTTAGGGGTAGATGCTCCCATAGTTGTAAACCTCGAATATGTGGGGACGCGGATGGTTGGTGCGAGAATAACCCGTCGGGGTGGCTGGGCTCTGCTCGCGTCCAGAAGTAGTAAACGGCTCTCCAACACGGGTTGGGCGTGGGAGCCGTCAGAGGTCTGAGGGGTGGATGTGCACCTCAGGCATGCCTATAAGGATTACCTTAAAGGCATATGACGGTCAAGAAGACCCCAACATGCGGAAGCTTTCGGAGGGTGAGAGCAGCCCCAAACCACCCCAAAAACCGGCACTGACTAGCCGCAACACAGAAAACCCCCGCCGAATCCGGGCAGATTCAGCGGGGGTTTTGAAGTATGAGACACCCGGAAGTCATGAGACTCGGGTACACGCTACACGGCGGGTTTTAGCCTTCGCGGTGAACCACAGCGTGCGCGAAGGACTCCAGTGCAGCCTTCGCGGTGGACTCGGGCAGCGGAGCAATCGCAGCGATTGCACGATCCGCCCAGTCGTAGGCAATCTGCCATGCTTCCTGGGTGACCGGGTGGGCGGCGAGCGCCTCCACGGCTGCCTCCAGCGCCGCATCGGAGCTCAGGTCGGCATCTAGCAGGGCGCGTACAGCAATAGCGGATTCGTCGCCGGCAGCTACCGCACGGTCCAGCAGGATGGTCGGCAGGGTGGGTACGCCCTCGCGCAGGTCGGTGCCGCGGGTCTTACCGCTGGTCTTGCCGTCGCTAACGATGTCGATCACGTCGTCAGCCAGCTGGAATGCCACGCCGACCAGCTCGCCATACGCCTTGACCATGGAGATGACCTCTTCGGAAGCGCCCGAAAGCAGGGAGCCGTACTCGCCAGCAGCTGCAATCAGGGAGCCGGTCTTGCCCTCAATGACGGCAATGTAGTGGTCGAGCAGGTCCTGACCCTCGCGGGGGCCGGTGGTTTCGAAGAGCTGGCCGAGCACCAGACGCTCGAAGGTCTGGGACTGAATCTTCATGGGGCGGGTACCCAGCTCGGACACCAACAGGGATGCACGGGAGAAGATCAGGTCGCCGGTGAGAATCGCGACGGAGTTGCCCCAAATCATCTGGGCGCTGTCCACGCCGCGGCGCTTGGGTGCATCGTCCATGACGTCGTCGTGGTAGAGGGTCGCCAGGTGGGTCAGCTCAACGACCACCGCGGCTTCGATGACCTCGTCGTTGATTTCACCGTCTACAGCCGCGCAGAGCAGAGCCAGCAGGGGGCGCACGCGCTTGCCGCCCGCGGAGAGCAGGTGGCGGGATGCGACGTCCGCCAGGTGGTCGGTCTGGGCGATTGCCTCTGCCAGGCGCTCCTCAATACGCGCGAGGGAGGAGAGAATCTGCGGACCCAGCTTGGGGTCTGCGGCGATGAGTTCGAAGCCTGCGGGAAGCTTCAGGTCGAGGTCTCCCAGCAGGTCGGTTGCGGCGATGGGCTGCTCTGCGTTGCTCACGGTGTCTTCTATCTTCTTGGTGTTAGTGTCTTCGGTGGTGTGTGAACGCGGTGTTTAGGCGCTATGCGCTTCGGGCTTGAAACCGCGGTGAATCGCGACAATGCCGCCAGTGAGGTTGCGGTACTGCACGGAGGTGAAGCCCGCCTCCTTGAACTTCTGCGCCAGTTCCTGCTGGTTGGGCCAGGCGATGATGGACTCGGCAAGGTATTCGTAGGATTCGGGGTTGGAGGAGATTGCGCGGGCGATCGGCGGGATCGCCTTCATGATGTAGTTCTTGTAGACCGCGCCGAAGGGAGCGAAGGTCGGGGTGGAGAACTCAAGGATGACGATGCGTCCGCCGGGCTTGAGTACGCGGTAGATTTCGCTCAGTGCCTTGGGGTAGTTGGCGACGTTGCGCAGGCCGTAGGACATGGTCACTGCGTCGAAGGTTTCGTCGTCGAAGGGTAGGGCGGTGACGTCTGCCTGCACGAAGGTCATGTCGGGGCGACGGCGGCGGCCCACGTCGAGCATGCCTTCGGAGAGGTCTGCTGCGATGACATCTATGCCGGCGTCGGCGAAGGGTTCGGAGGAGACGCCGGTACCTGCGGCTACGTCCAGCACTTTCTGGCCGGGGTGTGCGTCTACGGCGGCGACTGCCTGCTTGCGCCAGTAGATGTGCTGGCCGAGGGAGAGGATACCGTTCATGAGGTCGTAGCGTTCAGCGACGGTATCGAACATGGCGGCAATATCGCCGGTTTTCTTGTCTAGGGTTGCGCGGGTTGCGCGGGTGTTCTTCTCTGCGTTCACGCTCTCAATTGTGGCATGGAGGTTACCAGATTCGATAGTTGGGTAAACCGTAGTAGTGTCGCACGGTGCGCTAAGGTGCGTTCTGGAGGGATTTTTGAGCCGCCAATCCGGTGTTTTATTCAATTTTTGGGGTGGGTTTTATCCATATTCAGCAAAAATTTATGAATATTTATGTATCTGCTTGCATTTTTTAACATAGGGGCGCACAATGGAGCCTAGATTTCATAGAACACACCTCACACAGGAGCACATCATGAACACCGCAATCCTCAAGAAGGCATCCCTCAAGCCCCTCGCACTGCTGGCAGTGCTACCCCTGGCACTGACCGGCTGCGTCTCCACCGCCAACGAGAACACCGACCCCAACGGCGAGGTCAGCCTCGTCAAGTCCGGCACCCTCAGCGTCTGCACCAATACCCCCTACAAGCCCTTCGAATACGAAGAAAACGGCACCATCGTCGGCCTGGACGCAGACATCGCCAACGCTATCGCTTCCGACCTGGGCGTGAAGGCTCAGCTGACCTCCATCAGCTTCGAGGGCCTGGACTCCGGCACCGGCCTGGCCACCGGTCAGTGCGATATCGCCCTGGCAGGTATCGGCGTGACCGATGAGCGGAAGAGCAAGATGGAATTCACCACCGTCTACTTCGACGACAACCTGGCAATCCTGGTCCCCAAGGGCTCCTCCATCACCTCCGCCGCAGATTTGAAGGGCGTGAGCGTTGGTGCGCAGCAGGCAACCAGCGGTGAAACCTACGCCAAGGAAAACGGCGCAGAGGTCATCCAGTACGAAGACACCTCCCTCATGTTCTCCGCTCTGAAGACCGGTCAGGTCAAGGCAGTCGCAGCGAACCTCTCCGTGGTTTCCGAGGCGCTGACCAACGACCCGAGCTCCTTCAAGATTGCCTACCAGGATTCCGAGAACACCGAGCAGATTGCCGCAGCAGTTTCTTCCAACAACAAGGCGCTGCTGACTAAGGCAAACGCCACCATCACCAAGCTCAAGGAAAACGGCGAGCTCGACAAGATGAAGGCCAAGTGGGTTGGCGCCACTTCCTCCACCTCCGCAAGCGCCTCGTCCTCCGCTTCCTAAACGTCTAGCCGGCTAGCTTCTCCCCCCAATTCACTAGCCTCTCCCCTAATTCATGAGTACCCTTATTACTTTTGGGCTGGGGGATTCCCCGGCCTTTACCCTTGTGAGCGTGTACAACGCTCTTGACCGAACAGCACACGGATAAGAAAGCGCATGTCCTCTAAACTTTCACCCCGCCAGAAGCAGAAGCTCTTCCGCTACGCACAGTACGCCCTTCTGGCAGTTATCGCCCTGGCAGCCATTCTTCTGGCTGATTGGAAGACCCTCAGCCAGCAGGTATTCAACCTGGACGTTGCGGCGCGGCAGTTCCCCGACGTCATCACCGTGGCGTTGAAGAACACCCTGCTGTACACCGCCTTGGGCTTCATCGTGGGCCTCTCCGGCGGTCTGCTGCTGGCGCTGATGCGTATTTCCTCTATCGCCCCCTACCGTTGGATTGCGACCCTGTACGTGGAGCTTTTCCGCGGTATCCCGGCGCTGCTGGTCTTCTTCGCGTTCGGTTACGGTATTCCCCTGGCGTTCAAAATCCGCTTCGTGGATAACCTGATTCCGGTGACCCTGTCCCTGGGTATGGTTTCGGCTGCTTACATTAGTGAGGTTCTGCGTGCGGGCCTGCAGGCGATCCCGAAGGGCCAGATGGAGGCGGCACGCTCCCTGGGTATGTCCCACACTCGTGCGATGATTTCGATCATTATTCCACAGGCGTTCCGCGTGGTTCTGCCGCCGCTGACCAACGAGGTTATCCTGCTGACTAAGGACTCCTCCCTCGTGTACCTGCTGGGTGTGACGGTTTCTCAGTACGAGCTGGCGAAGTTCGGTCGTGAGGGTCTGACCGCCGCTAACGCGGGTCTGACTCCCCTGATGGTTGCGGGTCTGTGCTACCTGATTATCACTGTTCCGCTGGGCCAGCTCTCCGCATACTTTGAGCGCCGCACCCAGCTTGCGGGCCGCAAGTAAGCGCAACGACAGATACGGATTACGGAAGATACTATGACTGCTTCAACTTCATCCATGACCGCCTCCTCGGTGCGCATTTCTAACCTGCACAAGTCCTACGGCAAGGTTCAGGTTCTCAAGGGCATTGACATGCAGGTCGAGCCGGGCGAGGTCGTGTGCCTTATTGGCCCTTCGGGTTCCGGTAAGTCCACCCTGCTGCGTTGCGTGAACCTGCTGGAGGAGCCGAACGACGGCACCATCATGGTGGGCGATACCGAGGTCACCGACCCGGACGTAGACATTAACCGCGTGCGTACCCACATGGGTATGGTGTTCCAGCAGTTCAACCTGTTCGGTCACCTGAACATTCTGGATAACTGCACGATTGCTCAGATTAAGGTTCTGGGCCGTTCCAAGGCGGAGGCGGAGGCGGTTGCCCTCGAGCAGCTCGCCAAGGTTGGCCTGGAAGGTAAGGAAGACCGCTTCCCGGCTCAGCTGTCCGGTGGTCAGCAGCAGCGTGTGGCTATTGCGCGCGCGCTGTCCATGCATCCGGATCTGATGCTTTTCGATGAGCCGACCAGTGCACTCGACCCGGAGATGGTCGGCGAGGTTCTGAGCATTATGCGCAACCTTGCTGACGAGGGCATGACCATGATTGTGGTGACTCACGAGATGGCGTTCGCCCGCGAGGTCGCTGATAAGGTCGTCTTCATGGCCGATGGCGTAGTCGTGGAGGAGGGCCCCGCCGATCAGGTGATTGGCAACCCCCAGCACGAACGTACTCAGGCTTTCTTGGCGCGCGTGCTCGATCCGACCCACGCCGTAGTAGACTAGTACTAGCTCTTGAAAAACGTAGCGGGCGGTGCTGTACGAAACATTCTGTTTCGCGCAGCACCGCCCGCTTTTTAATGCTCTGGTTCGCGGCTATTTCGGCCCTAGAAGATACGGCGCGCAACCTTGTCAAAGAGACGGTCCGGCAGCACGGTATGCAGGAACACGGAGGGCTTAGCGCCGAAACCCACCAGGTAGCGAGTCTTGGGGCGGCGCGCCTCCAGGGCTCGCAGAATGGTCCTCGAAATCACCTTGGGCTCTGAGAGACTGGAGGACGGCGAGTAGAGCTTACGCATATTTGCCGCAACGCGGTGCGCCTGCTCAGCGTAGACACCGTTTCGGGAGGATTCCTCCAGGTGGTCTGCCGCGATGAGTCCCCAGGAGGTCTTGATGCCGCCGGGCTCAATAATGACCACGTCAATGCCGAACTCTTCAACTTCCATGCGCAGTGCATCGCTGAACGCCTCGAGGGCGTACTTGGTGGCGTGGTACCAGGCTCCCAGGGGCATGGTGATGCGCCCCGCCATCGAGGAGATGTTCAGGATGCGCCCGCGACCCCGTGCACGCATATGCGGCAGCACCAGCTGGGTGAGGCGCGCCAGGCCGAAGAGGTTCACCTCGAACTGGCGGCGCGCCTCGTCGACGGGGACGTCTTCAATAGCGCCGTAGGATCCGTAGCCCGCGTTGTTGATGAGCACGTCAATGCGGCCTTCTGCGTCAATGATCTGCTGTACGGCGGCTTCCATGGACGCCTCATCGGTAACGTCCATGCTGAGCGCTTTCACGCCCTCGGAGGCGAGCTCTTCAATCTTCTCAACGCGGCGGGCGGCACCGTAGACGGTGTAGCCGTAGCGCACCAGTAGCGGCGCTACGTCGTAGCCGATGCCGGAGCTGGCGCCGGTGAGAAGAACGACGGGGCGTTGCAGTGACTTGGGCATTGCGTATCCTTTCGGCTTACTCCCCTTTCGGGCTGTTCCCTGCAGTGTTAGCAGGAGTGTACTTCTCAGGGTACGCTCACGCGCGGTGTCCGGGCATGCAGAAAGCTCAGGGCGTAGCGTGAGGGTATTCTCACCGGCATATGTGAGGGCAGGCAGGCATATCGAAAGCTCGCCGCGGCATCCTGGGCGGATGCGGCGGCGAGCTAATGTTGTGAGGCCGAGGTTTAGAAGCCGAGGTTTTGAGGTCGGGCTTTAGACCTCTTCGACGTCAATATTGACCTTGGGTTCGGGGTGCGATTCGCCGGTCAGCATGGTCACCAGCAGGGTGGAGTCCTTCACGGCGCGCAGGGAGTGCAGCAGCTTGGCGGTCACGTGAATCGGCTTACCGGGCACCAGGGTAATATCGCGGTCCTTCACGTGGAAGATAACCTCGCCCTTGAGCACCTGCACGAAGATGGGGTGCACGCTGTGGTGCTCGTGCCAGGACTGGCCCGCAGCCAGTTCCATGAGGGTCAGGTTGCCGCCGTCGGCATCAACAATCTTGCGAGCCTGGGGCTTATCGTCAAAGGGGGTCAGCGCTTCGGTGAGCTGGGGGAATACGAGGACGCGGCCTTCATGGGTACCTGCCATGGTACGAACCTTTCTTTTCAGGGATGAGTGAAAGGGGGCGCGCACCCCCTCCCTATATTTGGTATATAAAATACTAAATTAGTTATATTGTATTCCCCTCCCCGCAACAGGACAATGCCTCAGCTCACACCGAGCCAAAACACCTCGGGCTAAAACACCCCGAGCAGGGAGGGGAACAACATCTACTAGTAACTCCACACCTTCGAATAGGCGGAGCGATTACTATTACGCGGACGCAACAGGTTCACCATCAACGCCGTCGTACCAAAGCTCACGGCAATAATCATGCAGGTCGCCGCGGTAAACGCACCACCGGGAATCGGAGCAAAAATCGCAATCAGATACAGGATGACCGCGCAGAACGACAGGAACAGCGTCGCAATCGTCATCAACGGCACCAGCACCAAACCGCCACGCGCCGGCACCGCAAAATCTGCCGGACGCACATAACGCAGCACACCCATACCCACAACCGTCCAGATGGCGGTGACCAGGATAGCGGTCACCACATCCGCCGGGCGGTGCCAACCATTAATAATCGTGGAGGCACCCGTCAGGCAGGTCGCCAACGCCGCGCAGAGAGCCACCGTGGGCCGCAAGAAACGAGGCGCCGCCAAGAAGAGCGCCGCGCCAGCCGCCGCCGCGAAGGTCGTGTGGCCGCTGGGCGCCGAGTTACTCAGCGCCTCCTGAACACCCAGGTCGGGCTTCACAATCAGATAGTGCTTGAGCAGATACGTACTCGTCACCGCCGCAGCCGCGACCAGCACACCAATCAGCGAGGGCAGGAACCGGTGCTTCCAAATCAGCACCGCAATCAGACCCAGTACCGCGATTACACCAACAATCGTGGGCAAAGAATCCAGCGCGGTCAGGGTCGGGCCGCGGTAGCTCTTGAACTGGTGCGCGTACTCGGTGTACGCCTGCTCATCCACCTGCTGACCGGTTGCCGTGTAAATAAAGAACACGAACGCACCGTAGAGCGTCAGGCCCAAGAACAGCAACGCCATCACGTGACGCATCAAAACGCCGGTACTCGGAAGATGATGCCCCTGCTCTTCGCCGGGACGATCCACCGGGCGGCCCGAAGCATCCACGGGAACCTGACCGGTCTGAACATACGCACCGTTCGGGTATGCGGCGGCAGGATACGCCTCGGGAGGATAAGCCACCGGTTGCGGAGGCGCCTGCGGGGGCATCTGCGGAGGAAGCGGCTGCTGCGCACCCATTGGAGAGGCACCCATCTGATTGTTCAGGGGAAAACCGCTCACCGGAGGCTTCGGCGGATCAAGACGGCGAGTAGCCTGCATCGGTTCATCCGCACTGTAGTTCCCCCGGGAAGCGCGTTCCTGCGGCGAGGGAATCGTCTCAGGAATCTTAATCGGGGCGCGGTAGGCGCGCGGCAGAGGACGGGTCGCGCCAATAACCTCTGTATGTTCGGGGTGCGAAGAAATAACTTCGGTATTCGCGGATTCAGCGTTCACGGAACCTGTGTTCGCGGAACCTGCAGACGTAGCTTCGTTAGCCTGCGATGAACGGTAATCCGTCAGAACTTTCGTGCGGTCATCACTGTGCCCCGCAGCGGGGGTAGCCGTTTCGTGAGCGTTAAGCACCTCAGTAGGGTCCTGATAGTCAGAGAGCACCGCAGTCTCATCAGAGGAAAACACTGTAGTGGGCGCGTCATCAGAAGAGTGAAGAGCGCGAGTAGCCTCCAGGTTCTCCGAATCGCCCCAACCGGGGTTCCCCGTACCTGTTGTTTGCCCCTTTGATGTCTTCTTCATAACCTCTTCCGTACCTTCTGACCCTCATATCTGTTAGCGGTATTCGCCCTGCCGGTACCCGCTGTCTGAACGGTAGCCCCCAAGCTACCGATTTCACGTACCGTAGCGCCGGTTCTCTGGGGCGAATAACTACCTACTATTCCAGGTTAAGCTATGAAAAACTAAAGTTTTTTCGACCATAACCTGAGAGTTTCCAGAGAATGCGTGACAGGGTGCGAGCGCGCCCACCCGGCACCAGAATGCTATGGTGAGCTCATAGCGCATCGAAGAAGGGCAGATACCTTGAACACCAGTATGAGCGTGCCGCCTCTCGGCTACGGTTTTCACCTCACGAACACTCCCCTGCCACCGTTGCAGGAGGTTCTGGAGAACCTGTTCACGGTCGAAATTCCGATGACGGTCACTTTCCGCGGGGTCAATAGCCGCCAGAGCGCGCTGATCCGTGGCCCGCACGGTTGGGGCGAGTTCGCGCCCTTCCTCGAGTACGGTGCGCAGGAGTCTGCCGCGTGGCTTGCCTGCGCGCTGGAGGCGGCATGGTTACCCACCCCGGAGCCGGTGCGTACGCGCATCCCGCTGAACGCGACCCTGCCGGCGGTACCGGCGGAGCGTGTTCCGCAGGTGCTCGCCAAGTACGAGGGCGAGATTCAGGAACTCAAAATCAAGGTGGCAGAGAAGGGTCAGAGCCTCGCCGACGATATTGCGCGCGTGGCGGCGGCACGAAAAGCGCTCCCGAATACCCGCCTGAAGGTGGACGCGAACATGGGCTACACCCTCGACGGTGCCCTTGAAGCACTGCGCAAGCTCTGCGAGTACGGCATTATTTACGCCGAGCAACCCGTGGCGTCCATTGAGGACATGGCGGCGCTTCGCTTTGCCATTGCTAAGGAGGGGCTGCCCGTCCGCATTGCCGCAGACGAGTCGATTCGTAAGGCGGAAGACCCGCTGAAGGTGGCCCGTGCGAACGCCGCGGATCTGATGGTTATTAAGGCGGCGCCGTTGGGCGGTGTACGTCGTGCGCTCGCGCTGGTGGAGCAGGCGCAGCTTCCGGCGGTGGTTTCTTCTGCGCTGGAGTCTTCGGTAGGTATTGCCACCGGTGCCTCTCTGGCGGCTTCCCTACCGACCTTGAGGTACGGGTGCGGTCTGGGTACGGTCTCCCTCATGGCTGAGGACGTCACCGATGAGCCGCTCATCGCCCGCGACGGGTTCATGGACCTGCGCGCCATCACCCCCAGCCCGCAGCGCATGGAGCGTCTTGCCACCGATGAGCAGACCCGCCAGTGGTGGGTGGAGCGCGTTACCGCCTGCTACCGGGTGCTGGAGCGCGCCTCCGGGCTGTGAAGGCTGTAGTTGTCAAGGTTGTGTCTGTGAAGGATAACCATAACTGAATGAAAAACCTTACGGCATTAGAATGGTACGGTGACTGATAACCGCTCAACCCCCGCCATGCTCACCGCAGTATCCGTGCTCGATTCGCTGATTCGTGCCGGTATGCGGCATGTTGTCGTGTCTCCGGGATCCCGCAGCGCACCCCTTGCGTACGCTATTGCCGCCGCTGCTGAAGCCGGCGCACTCATTGCGCATGTGCGCGTGGACGAGCGAAGTGCCGCCTTTACCGCCCTGGGTATTGCTAAGGCATCCGGTCAGCCGGTGGGCCTGGTGTGCACCTCCGGTACGGCTCTGGGCGAGTACATGCCCGCCGTCATGGAGGCGTACCACGCCGGCGTGCCCCTGGCGGTGCTCAGTGCTGACCGTCCGGAACGTCTGCGCGGTAGCGGTGTGAATCAGACGACCCGTCAGGCGAGTTTCTTCCATCCTTTTGTGCGCGCTGAAGCTGATCTGACCTCCTACCCCGAGCAGGTGGAGGGTGAACAGACTCAGGCTTTTGCCGCCTGCCTGAATGCGCTGACCGGTCGTAGCGCCGAGCACTGGCGCAAGCAGTCGACGGAGCCGATTGGCCCGGTGCACCTGAACATTTGTTTCGATACGCCGCTGACCCCCTCGGGTCGTTTTGCGCAGATGTTGCCGCAGTGGGCGCAGAGCCTGCTGGAGGATTACGACCCGCAGGCTGAGGGTCGCGCCCGTGCCGCCCGCGCTGAGGGTTCCGGGCTCTCCAGCGCTGAGCAGCGTTGGCTTCTGGATTCTTTGGAGGCGCAGGCGGACCTGGCGGAGTTCACCCCGGCGCACCGCACCGTGGTGGTTGCTGCGGACGGTGCCGGCGAGTTCGCGGCGGAGTTCGCGCGCGTGCTGAATCTGCCGCTATTTGCGGAGCCTTCCTCCGAGGCGCGCCACGGCGCCACCTCCATTCCTCACTACCCGCAGCTACTCGCTGATGGTTCGTTCGCCCCCGCCGCCCAGATTGAGCGTGTGGTGCTCTTCGGACACCCGACGCTTTCGCGCCCGATTACGGCGTTGCTGGAACGCGAAGATATTCAGTGCGCGTTCTACGCCCCGCGCCGCGCCAGCTGGTACGAGCCGGGCGCACGCTCCTTCGTGGAGCTGTCGACCCCGCACGAGCTTGCCGAGTTTGCGTGCACATCCTCTGTTGCCACCGATGAGCTGGTGGACGAGCTGAGCTGGCTACAGCAGTGGGTTGAGCCCGCCCGCGAACTGCAGGATGAGTGCCTGCGCGCCATTGCCACCTACGAGCACTCTGACTCTGCAGGTTCCGTAGACTACACCGATTACCGCAACCGCACCGCCGGCCGCTCCTACGCCCGCCGCGTCTGGCAGGATGCGGTAGCTCAGCGCCGCCTCATGGTGCTGGGCTCCTCAAACCTGGTGCGCGATCTGGATGCGGCAGCCCCCGCCCTGGGCGAGCCCGCCCCCGCGCGCGTGTTTGCTAACCGCGGTCTTGCCGGTATTGACGGCACCATTGCGACCGCTATTGGCGTGTCCCTGTCGGGCTACTACCCTGCCGGTGTGGATGAGAACTCCCGCCCGAT
>ENA-OWMY01000082-OWMY01000082.1-metagenome-genome-assembly--contig:-NODE-82-length-28685-cov-8.001886_pt1 | contig 28685 bp, 24 predicted proteins | sample MGYA00245358_ERZ651122 | MGnify/ENA primary metagenome ERZ651122 (study PRJEB26857, sample SAMEA4031752) | metagenome | biome: human; feature: oral; material: saliva | place: Philippines | collected 2014 | study...
GTAAGCAGTTATAGATTTTTGCTAGTTTTTCCCGTGTTTTCTTCTGTGGCTTGCTCTCTTTTCGTTCAGCCTGTGAAATAGCAGATTGTGTCAGCCCCGCCATCTCCGCAACTTCTTGCTGTGATAAATTGCGGTAGATTCTCCACGCTCCCAAGCTGTTTACATTTTTTTCCGCCATAATCCATACGACTTCGTTAGGAATGGTTACATCGTCAAACTCATCTTTTTCTACTGGGATTTCTTCCCAATCCTCTTCGTTGTCATCATCGTAAGGGATTGCATTAGCTAGGAGAGATTCATACTCCGCAATAGGCAAAATAATAAACTCTGGCTTGCCTTGCTTGTTGTTAATATATCTATGGGTTAAGTTCATTTTATTTTCTCCATAAGCGGGGAATAAATCCCCATGCCAATAAAATATTAAATAATTATTAGATTTTTTTCTATTGGAAGTGAAGATAAAAGTTGAAATAGTCACTTTTAGTCACTTATTTTACCCCCTTAATCACTTTAGTCACTTGTCAGTCACTTGCCTTTAAACCGTTGGTATATCTATCTTTCTTTCCAAAATAAGTGACAAAAGTGACTAATTTTCAAAAAGTTTCGTTGAGTTTTTGGGAATAAGGAAAATATAAGAAAAAAGCCTAGTAAAAACTAGGCTCTGAATTGATAAAAATTAAAAAGTAAACATCATTCCACACTGCTCGCAATAATCCCCCATCATTTGAAAAGCCTGCTTGATTTCCTCAAAGTGATCGTATCGGTCATAAGTTGCCGTCAGTTTCCCTTTTGCGGTGGCTTGATTGTGTGCTATCGCTAATTCTGCAATAACAACATCAACGCCTTTCTGTGTGAGGTAAGTTCTAAATAGTGAGCGTATGCCGTGAGCGTCTAACTTGTCTTTGTAGCCGTTATCCCTCAATGCGTTCGCTACGGTATCTTTGCCTATTGGCTGATTACGATTGCGAACACGTGGGAAAAGAAAACGGCTTACCCCGTTTACCTGTTTCATCAACACAAAAAGCCGTTTCATCTGCTCGCTAATCGGTATGATATGATCTCGTGGTTGCTCTTTTAGTTTGCGGGTCTGTTTCATCAATTGAGAGGGTACAACAATCACGCCCGCAACCTCATCAATAAACTCCCATTCTAGCCCTGTAAGCTCTTTTTGTCGCAAGCCTGTGAGTAACGTCAGATTAAAAGCAAATAGTGTGTTAGGCTCTAATCTGCCCTCATTAAAAGCCTTATTCATTACCGCCAACAATTCAGGCAGTTCATCAGGCTTAATGCTAGGGTGGTTCTTTGCTAGAGGTGCGTTAAAATCCTCTTTTGCAATATCGCAGTTATGCCCTTCTATTAAGTCAAGTTTAATAGCGTAGTTCATTACGCCTATGATTAAGCGGTGAATTTTATCTAGCGTATTACTTGCCCCAATCTCTTTATAAAGACTTACCAGCAATTTAGGCTTTATCTCTGCAATTGGTAGCCCGCCAATCTTAGGAAAAACAAACCGCTCTAACCTTTTGTAATTCTTCTCTATGGTTTCCCTTGTAGCTTTTGTAGGATAGATTTCAGCGAACCATTGATCGCATATTGCCTTAAATGCGGTAGCCTTACTTTCCTCTTGTTTGCGGTGGTCTTGCGGGTCTACACCATTCGCCAGTAAAGCCCTGTATTCTTCTCTAATTGCTCTTGCTTGAGAAAGTGTCATTTCTGGGTATTCCCCTAACTTTATTTCTGTGCGTTTCTTTGTGAGTAATTGCGGGTAATAAAAACGCCATATTTTCGAACCGCTAGGCGTAACCAACAAATAGAGCCCCCTACCATCTGGTAGCTTATTATTTTCTAGTTTTCCATCATCTCGCTTTTTCGGCTTGGCGGTTTTGATTGCGGTATCTGTCAGGGCTGTTGTAGTACGTGGCATATATTAAAAATTCATTTTATAGTTCGTACTACTTAAGATACTACTAAAAATTTAAGCTGTATAGAGACTTTGTGAGATACAGAAAGACAATAAAAAGGCTTTAAAGCTAGTAAAATAAAGGCTTTGTAGGGTGTTTTGATATGCTTTGAGATGTATTGAAAAATTAGATTGGTGCCAGTGGTCGGACTCGAACCGACACGCTTATTCAGCGGCGGATTTTGAATCCGCTACGTCTACCAATTTCGTCACACTGGCTAATGAAACTATTACAATATATGTAATATATTTTTATTATAGAAATTCTTTGCAGTGGAGGCAAGCGGTTTCTTTTACTTTATGATTTATTCGTTCTAAATTTCATCATCTTTCTCACGAAGTTATTCACACGATCTGTGGATAACCTCGTGAGTAACTCTATGAATATTTCTCTATCTATATGATTTTAAAATAATATTTTATTCAAACTAAGTGAAGAACAAAAAAGAAACAATCCTATTTGACTGCGATCACTTCACTGAGAATTTGCCCATCTGCAAGCTGTGTAGTAATTCGATCGCCCTTAGCGATCTGTTTGGTATTTATGATCACGTGTTGTTGATCATTTTGTGTAATCGAATAACCTCGCCCTAAAATTTTAAGCGGGCTTAATCCATCTAACTTTGTACATAATGCGTGAAAACCTTGCTGTTGTTTAGTTAATTGTTTTTCGATTGCATAGGTTAATCGTTGAGAGAATTGCTGTAAATGCTGGTTTTGACGGCTAATCTTATGCGGTAAAGCACTATTATTTAAACGCTGTTTTACTAAAGAAAATTGCTGTATTTTTATATGAAAAAGCAACTCTATTTGTTTATAAAGCTGCGTTTCTTGCTGTTTTAAATTCAGTTTTTGCATTTCCAATTGGCGGCTTGGATGCTTTGCTTGCACCCGTAAAAAGAACTGAGCCATTCTCTGCTCTTTTAACTTCACAGATTGTACTAATCTTCCTTGTAAGCGGTCAAAAATTTGGGTTAATTTGAAATGAAGCAATTCAAGCTGTTTTGCTGGGCTTTGGGCATTTAAGCGAAGGTTAAGATGGTGAAAACGAGAGAGCTTTCCTGTCCAAAGACGATCAAATGCCAAATTCACCATATTTAAATGATGTTGTAGCAGTCGCACCATTTCTTGTTGATCACGACTAACTAACTCTGCAGCAGCAGAAGGCGTTGGAGCTCGTAAATCTGCCACAAAATCGGCAATAGTGACATCGGTTTCGTGCCCAACCGCACTAATAATTGGCAACTCAGATTGATAAATCGCATAAGCCACCGCTTCTTCATTGAAGCACCAAAGATCTTCAAGTGAACCACCTCCGCGCCCTACAATCAATACATCACACTCTTTACGCTGGTTAGCCAGTTTGATTGTATCAATAATATCTTGCGTTGCCTCTTTACCCTGTACTAGAGTTGGATAAATCACGATTTGAAGCGATGGATCGCGACGGTTTAGAATATGCAAAATATCTTGCAAAGCCGCACCACTTGGCGAGGTAATTATCCCTACCTGTTTCACAAATTTAGGTATAGGCTTTTTATGTTCTTGTGCAAAGAACCCTTGCGCAGCCAACTTCATTTTGAGCTCTTCAAACTGCTGTTGAAGTAAACCATCGCCTGCCATTTGCATACTTTCAATAATCAGTTGGTAATCACCGCGAGGCTCGTAAAGACTAACACTCGCTCGCACCAACACTTGCATTCCGTTTTGTGGGCGAAAATTAACACGTAGATTCTTCATCTTAAACATTGCACAACGTACTTGGGCATTCTCATCTTTCAACGAGAGATACCAATGACCCGAAACAGGCTGACTGAAATTCGAAATTTCGCCTGTTAGCCACACTTGCCCCAACTCTATTTCAAGCAAATGGCGTACGGAATAGTTAAGCTGAGTCACCGTAAAAATATTGGAAGTTGAATTTTGCATAAGTGTTGCTGTGAATGATTAAGTGAGTTGAGAATAGTTTAAAACAGAGAGAAACAGGCTTGCAAGCGGTTATTTTTGCATACGATTTGCAAATAAGAAAAAACCCTTCAATATAAATCGAAGGGTTAAGAATTTGGTTGCGGGGGCTGGATTTGAACCAACGACCTTCGGGTTATGAGCCCGACGAGCTACCAAGCTGCTCCACCCCGCGCCTGTTGACCATATAATACGCTAAATACTGAAAATAGCAAGCAGTATTTTCAAAAAAGCGTTTATTTGACTATTTATACACCAAATCAAATATAAAATTACCAAACCGCTTCTCTTTTGCCCGATAAAATATTGCTGAATATCCTACCGCTTTTGCCTGAATTTTGGTAGGCTATACACTTTATTTTCTTACTATATAATGGATGAATTATGAATTGGAAAGCCTACACTAAATGGGCTGGAATGATGTTTTTTTCTGCTTTAATTATTGGTTGCTCATCAAAACCAATTTCTCCAAAAAGCTCAATTGCAAGCATTTATGCCGAAAATGCCAAGCTTGGTGCCCTTTACCAAAATCGCCAAGTTATGCCTTCTTATATGAATTTTGCTCGCGTGCAAACGGTTGGAAATAAACAGCCGATTGTTAATGGCAGAGATTTCATTTCACAACTCAACTATGTGCGTAGCTATTCAAGCCGTATTACGGGTAGTTATGCAAGTGTGTATAGTAAAGTGCAGCACTGGGTAGATGCAGGAGCAAACGTGAATGACCTCAGTAAATATGGCATTAATATCAACTTAATGCGCGGTAAAGATGGCTATCAGAACGTAGCATTTACAGGCTATTATGCACCTGTATTGCAAGCTCGACGCACGCAGCAAGGTGAATTTCAGCATCCCTTATACAGCTTACCAAGTTCAAACAAACGCTTTACCCGTGCCCAAATTTACAATGGTGCATTGGCAGGCAGAGGCTTAGAGATCGCTTATTCTAACTCAATGGTGGATAACTTCTTCTTAGGCGTGCAGGGCAGTGGCTTTATTGATTTTGGTGAAGGACATTTAAGCCACGTAGCTTACGCAGGGCAAAATGGTTTTAAGTATGCCTCTATCGGACGTTTATTAGTTGAAGATGGCGAAATTCCTAAAGAAAAAATGTCGGCTCAGGCTATCAAAGACTGGGCAAAACGCAACCCAAGCCGTACTCAAAGCTTACTTGAACGTAATCCATCTTACGTATTCTTCCGATTTGATGATACCCATGATGTAAAAGGCTCAGCAGGTGTACCATTAGTTGCACTTGCATCTGTTGCCTCAGACAAAAGCATTGTGCCATCAGGCAGTGTGTTATTAGTAGAGATGCCATTAATTGACGACCAAGGCAATTGGACAGGCAAGCATGAAATGCGTTTGATGGTAGCTTTAGATGTGGGCGGTGCAGTAAAAGGGCATCACTTTGATATCTACCAAGGTATTGAAAACGCTAATAATAAAGCTGCTCAAACTGCAGGTTTATTAAAACACTTTGGGCGTGTTTGGGTATTGAATTAGTATTAGCCATATTTAAATACAAATGCTACTCTATACCAAATTCTGACTCCTCCCTGTTTACCCTTAAAAGAGCAAAATCCTCTAGTTTGGTAATCGAACATAGGGGATTTTTATTAAGGGCACACTAGATAGGCATATAAGGTTTATAATAGTTGGTAAAGATTATTTTGCTTACTATATTTTTAGCTTGTTAAGCCTTAGGTTCTTCTTTTTCTTTCTCGTATTCGTAGTGAATTCGCCATAACATTCGAGCATCCAAATTACTAGATGCAATCATAGTGAGAAAAACAGCTGAGCCGAAGAAAAACGCTGCATCGCCAACCGAGAAACTAAGAATATTTCCCCGTTCTAATAGCGACATCATCAACGCCAATACAAACAGATCTAACATCGACCAACGCCCTACAAAGTGAACGTAATGGAGTAATTTCATTTGAAGATGGATAGGATGCTTCCATTTGTAGTGAATAGCTAACAGCAAGTAGAACAAAATGGCGACTTTGCTAAACGGCACGGCAATACTTGCAATAAAGACAATCGCTGCAACCGCATAACTGCCCATTTTCATAAAGGTAATCACACCCGACATTAACGTATCCGCAGACACTGAGCCTGCAAGCCCTGTAGCTGAAATCGGCAGCAGGTTGGCAGGAATCATCATTATCGCACCAGCAATCAGGGAAGCCCAAACTCGTTGTAATTTAATTTTATCGGGCACATCCAAATTGCTTTCACAGCGTGGACAGCGGTGGCGGCCTTTTAAATCAATGACATTTTCATCAAAAGTAAAATCACATACTGGGCAAAGTGAAGGCGGATGCGGATAGTCTGATGCAAGCGGTCGATATTCTGGATAAAAATATGCCCACGCTTGCTTGAGATCGATTTTGCTAAATAACAAGGTAATGAGTAGCGTTGCAAGCACAAAAGCAGAAAAATGGATGCTAAACTCAATACTGGCGTAGTCCTTGATTTTAAATGCGGCTACGGCAAGTGCCACAAAATAGACATCAAACATTACCCACTCTTGGATTTTACCAAGAAAAATCAGCGTATAACGAGGGCGCCGCCCAATTAAATGCTGGGCTGTGATGGTTAAAATCAACAATACAAAGGCAATAGGGGCAACAACCGAACAGAGCAAAATCATAAATGCGGTGTAAGCATAGCCTTCTACTGCCATTTTCCACACGCCTCCCCAAATAGTTGCGTGCACAGGCACACCGAGCAAGTCGATACTCATCAGAGGGAATGTAAGTGCAAAAGGGAGCAAAATAAGCACCGCAAGAGCAATAACGGCACAGCGGTGCAAATTCCACGCATTGCCTTTTTCGAGCGTGTGATGGCAATTCGGACAATTTGCAATATGGTTATAGAGCCGATGCGGAACTTTCACCAAGGTTTCACATTCGGTACATTGTTCAAGGGTTAATTTCTGTATTTTCATTCCGTTATTATAAAACAAAACGCCCCAAACATTTGCTTAGGGCGTAAAATTATTGCCTAAAGATTAAACTTTTTTCACTTGTGTACGTTTACCTAAAATTACTGATAAACCAAACGCAACTATGAATGAAATCACCATACCGATTGAGTACATTGCAAGGCTATCTGGTTTGATAGAAGCCACCCCCAAGAAGCCTGCTGCACCTAAAGCAATCGCTTTTACGTTAAATGCGGCAATGAATGCACTTGCTAAGCCTGAACCGATCATTGCAGAGATGAATGCGTGGCGATAGCGTAAGTTAACACCGAACATCGCTGGCTCTGTGATACCTAATAAGGCGGAAACACCAGATGGAATCGCTAAACCGCGGACTTTCGCATCTTTCATGGTGAACGCGATACCTAAACACGCCGCACCTTGTGCGATGTTAGACATTGCAGCGATTGGGAAGATGAACGTACCGTCAGTGTGTGCAATGTTCGCTAATAATTGGGTTTCTACCGCAATAAAGGTTTGGTGCATACCTGTGATTACGATTGGTGCGTAAAATGTACCGAAGATTGCACCGCCTACAAAACCTAAGCTGTTATATAACCAAGTTAAGCCTGAAGAAATTAAGCTACCTGCTTCACGTCCGAATGGACCAATAACAGTAAATGCCAAGAAACCAGCGATGAATAAAGAGAACATCGGGGTGACAAGGTTATCGAGGTAAGAAGGCACAAATTTGCGGAAGCCTTTTTCAAGTGTTGCTAATACCCAAGCTGAAATAATGGTTGGGATTACCGTGCCTTGATAGCCCACTTTCTCAATTTCTAAACCAAGTACGTTCCAATATTTGATGTTTCCTTCCATTAAAGTTTTTGCGTAGTTCCAACCATCTGCTAATGCAGGGTGCACTAAAAGCATACCTAATGCTGCCCCTAAGAATGGATTACCGCCAAATTTACGAGTTGCCGAGAAACCAAGCAATACAGGCAAGAATACAAACGGTGCGTTCGCAATAGTATTAATGAAATCAACTAAATCAGATACTTCTGGGTATTTGGTGACAACTGAATGCCCCTCCCAAAAGAAGCCTACAGAAGTTAGCATCGAGTGGATTCCCATAAGCAAACCGCCTGCCACGATTGCAGGAATGATTGGCACGAAAATATCTGCTAAACCTTTCACCAAACGTTGTAATAATGGTTGGTTTGCTGTGCCTGCTGCAGCCACTTCAGAGGTTGGCATATCACCAATACCCATCTGTTTTTGCATTTCCGCGTGCACTTTATTTACCGTGCCTGAACCAAAAATGATTTGATACTGACCGCTGGTAGAAAATTGACCTTTCACGCCCTCGATATTTTCGATAGCTTCTTTATCAACTTTAGACTCATCAGTAAGCGTTAAACGCAAGCGAGTTGCACAGTGTGCGAGAGTAGTAATGTTCTCTTTACCACCCAATTTTGCGATGGTTTGTTCCGCAATTTTAGGGAAGTTCATAACGACCTCTTTTGATGAAAAATAAAACGTGGCTATTCTAACTAAAACGGTTTAGCTAAAAAAGAAAAAAGTGTTGTAAATGTGATTTAGTTCAAAATTTAATTTGTCTTTGATCCATCACTTGACTTAAAAGATTTAGTATCTGCTCATTCAGATCGCCCTTTAAAACCAGTTTTAATCGTGATTTAAAAAAATAATAGATAAAATCTCTAACCAAAATAAAAGCCTTGAAATTTGTAATACTAAATTTCAAGGCTTTAAATCCCATGCTTTACACTAATGCAACTTCATGGAAGGACGCAAGAAGCGGTTGATTTGTCCTACTAATAAAATCAAGCCCGTTTTAAACCAACCATGCAATGCGACTTGGTGCATACGGTAAAGTGAAAGGTAAGCAAGACGAGCGATTTTACCTTCGATAAACATATCGCCTTTCACTAAGTTACCCATTAAGTTACCCACAGTACCGAAATGTGAGAAAGAGAGTAATGAGCCTTTGTCGTTGAATTTAAACGGCTTCATTTCTTTACCTTCTAACAATGCCACAATGTTTTTACCACATTGGGTTGCCATTTGGTGTGCAGCTTGTGCTCGTGGCGGGATTGGTTTACCGTTTTGAATCAATGCAGCACAGTCGCCAATCACGAACACATCTTTATCTACCGTAGTTTGCATTAAATCGGTAATTTCGATTTGATTTAAGCGGTTGGTTTCAAAACCAAACTCTTTGATGAAATCTGGTGCTTTCACTCCAGCTGCCCATACCATTAAATCGGCTTCAATTTTTTCACCATCTTTAGTAATTAAACCATTTTCTACTGCCTCTGTGATCATTGTATTCAAATGCACATCGACGCCTGCTTTGCGTAACTCTGAAAGAGCTGAAGCAGACACTTTTTCAGTTAATGCAGGAATTAAGCGAGGGCCGGCTTCCACAAGTGATACTTTTAAGCTTGCACGGTTTAATTTACCGAAACCGTATTCATTTAAGTGTGAAGCTGCGTTGTAAAGTTCGGCAGAAAGTTCGATCCCTGTTGCCCCACCGCCCACAATTGCGATTTTTACATCTTTATCTTGGCTATGTGAAAAGCGTAAAAATAGCTCAAGCATACGTTTTTGGAAGTGTTTTGCTTGCTCAGAGCTGTCTAAGAAAATACAGTGCTCTGCGACTCCTTTAGTGCCGAAATCGTTTGATTTACTGCCAATGGCAAGAATTAATTTGTCGTATGCGATATGACGCTCAGCAACTAACACTTCACCGTTTTCGTCTAAAAGTGGCTCTAATACAATCTCTTTTTGCTCACGATTTACACCTGTAAGCGTGCCTTGTTGGAAGTGGAAATAGTGGTTAGTCGCATGAGCACGGTAGCTCACTGCGTCTGTACCATCATCTAAAGAACCTGTTGCAACTTCGTGTAATAACGGTTTCCAAAGGTGGGTTGCGTTGCGGTCGATCAAAAGCACCTCTGCTTTCTTTTTTTTGCCTAATTTATTACCTAAATAGGTTGCTAGCTCTAAGCCTCCAGCACCACCGCCAACAATCACGATTTTTTCCATAATATACTCCGAATTTTTTTTAGAAATTTAAAAAATAAAACTGGCGTGAATTGTAAGGACTTTAAGCGGAATGTCTAGCCATTTTAACAATTTTTTAACGAAATTCTGCCCGCTTATAAGGAATGTTATGCGAGCAATAATCGCAATAGTTGGTTACAATTTCGGCAGATATAACTGCGTTGGTTACGCTGAATAGCATTGTGTCGGCGGACTGAAAGCAGGTGCGTTTGGCAGTCGCATTGGTAAGAGAATTGCTTAGCAACACTCACGATGCTGAATTTGTGATAGATATGTGCAGGCACACCGAGCACTTGTTCCATCATCATTTTCCACTCTTTACCGTGCGGTTTCACACGCCCGAATTGTTGATAAACGAGTAAATGAGCAAGTTCATGTGGCACAACTTGTTGGATAAATGCTGTACCGTTTTCTACAAGTAAAACAGGATTTAGGCGAATTTCATTTTGTTGTAAATATGCCACACCGGCTTTTTGCCCGCGGAGTTCGAAGTGCATCACGGGTATTGTAAATTCTTTGTTAAAGAATTGGTTAGCTAGTGCAAGGCTTTGTTTTAATTGGCGTTGAGCTTGGAGTTTGAGGATTCTTAGGTCTGGCATAAAATTAGTTATCTGGTTGGATTTTATTCTGCCAAATCTCCCCTACCCCTCTTTGCTAAAGAGGGGGAATCTCAGTGAAAATGGAGATCTCTATTCCTCATCAAAAACATTCCCCTCTTTAGCAAAGAGGGGTAGGGGAGATTTATTCGCTACGCTAACACTTCGTGCCGTTGCTAAAGTAACGTTCAAATGCAAGCATTTGTGGCAGTCTTAATTAACGAAGAAATTACTTTATATTACCTCGGACAATCCATCACATTCCATTGTTTATCATAGCAGATATAAAGCTCATTCTTGCTTGCCCCTAAATACACGCGGTCTAATTTGGGATTATTTTTACGCATCCAGCGGAAAAGCTCATTGTTTCGCATCCACGTATCAGGCAAGGCTAAATCATCAAACAAGGCTTTCTGTTTGGCAAAATAGCTTTCAGGATCATTGAATCCACAAGCACCGTGCTTTTCCCATTCGCCTTGTAATAGTGAAGCCCCAGGGGACTCGGGTAAATATTTTTCGATAATTTGTGGCGAAACAGGCGGCAAGTCGCCTTGGCAAAAACGTGGGTGTTCTTCGACAGATTTTGCATTTTTATTCTGTGCCCAAAGCCCGTGAATGACCCAACCGAATTGGCGATCGCTTGCACATTGATAGGCTGCCTTCTCAGGGATTTTACCGTGATTTTTTTCGCGCTGTGCTTCACAAAATGCAGGAGACCAAGAGAGTGCAAGCATATAGTAATCAACAGGTGCAATGGCATTTTGTCCGTATTTGTCATCTGCCATTGCAATATCGTAATTATTTTTAACCGCTTGTTGAGCTTGAGAGACAGAGCTAGAAGCGGTTATTGTTTGAGTAGGTGTTGATTTTTCTTGCTGATTTAAAAAGTAAGAAACAATAATCGCAAAAAGAAAAATCAACAGATTAATCGTCTTTTTGGTTAATTTCATAAAATAAATAGGTTAAAAGCAAATCATAAAGGTGTGTACTATAAAACAAGCAGTCGAAAAAGCCAAAAATTTTGCAAATTTGACGAAAATTTCAGCAAAAAGAAAATAAAATGTTAAATTTTGTGAAGCAGATCACGGATTATTCCTCCATAAATCTATATTATGTGGAGCAAGTTGTTAGGGCATAACAATTTAATGACTCTCTAAAATCTCTCTATGTCATTCCACTTAAGGGGAAATTCTATGAAAAAAATGATTTTAAGTGCTGTAGCATTCGCGGTTGCATTAGGTTCAGCAGTGGGTACTGCTCAAGCGAAAGATCGTATCGGTGTGACCATTTATAAATATGATGATAACTTTATGGCGTTAATGCGTAAAGAGATCGAAAAAGAAGCATCTCATCATAAAGATGTTGAGTTGTTAATGAATGACTCTCAAAACACTCAATCTATCCAAAATGACCAAGTGGATGGCTTACTTTCTAAAGGTGTAAAAGCATTAGCAATCAACTTAGTAGACCCATCAGCAGCACCAACCATTATTGGTAAAGCAAAAGGGGATGATGTGCCAGTGATCTTCTTTAACAAAGATCCAGGTGCAAAAGCGATTGGTAGCTATGAACACGCTTACTATGTAGGCACAGACCCGAAAGAATCTGGCGTAATTCAAGGTGACTTAATTGCGAAACAATGGAAAGCAAACCCTGCGTTAGACTTAAATAAAGACGGTAAAATCCAATACGTATTATTAAAAGGTGAACCAGGTCACCCAGATGCGGAAGCACGTACAAAATATGTTGTAGATGAATTAAACAAACAAGGTATTCAAACTGAGCAATTATTCATCGACACTGGTATGTGGGATGCAGCAATGGCGAAAGATAAAACTGACGCTTGGTTAACCAGCCCGAAAGCAGATCAAATTGAAGTGATTATTTCAAACAACGATGGTATGGCAATGGGTGCATTAGAAGCAATTAAAGCGCACGGTAAAAAATTACCAATCTTCGGTGTGGATGCGTTACCTGAAGTATTACAACTTATCAAAAAAGGTGAAATTGCAGGTACTGTGTTAAATGATGGTGTGGGTCAAGCGAAAGCGGTTATCGCATTATCAACTAACCTTGCAGCAGGCAAAGATGCAATCGCTGGCACAGAAATTAAATTACAAGATAAAGTTGCTCGTATCCCTTATTTAGGTGTTGATGCAAGCAACTTAGATAAATTCTTAAAATAAATTATTAAAACACGAGGCACAGGCGTGTTCGCTGTGCCTCAATTTTTTTACACGGAGTGAGATATGACAAGCGAAGTACTACTCACAATGACAAACGTTAGTAAGTCGTTTCCTGGGGTAAAAGCTTTAGATCACGCTAATCTAACGGTAAAATCGCACAGCGTACACGCCTTAATGGGCGAAAACGGTGCGGGGAAATCGACCCTTTTAAAATGCTTGTTTGGTATTTATGCAAAAGATGAAGGTGAAATTCTGTTTTTAGGTAAGCCCGTTAATTTCAAAACATCTAAAGAGGCACTTGAAAACGGTATTTCAATGGTTCACCAAGAGTTGAACCTGGTTAAACAAGTAAGCGTAATGGATAACTTATGGCTTGGACGTTATCCATTAAAAGGTCCATTTGTGGACCACGATAAAATGTATCGCGATACAAAAGCGATTTTTGATGAATTAGACATTGATGTTGATCCAAGAGAAAAAGTGGCAAAACTCTCTGTTTCTGAAATGCAGATGATCGAAATTGCGAAAGCGTTCTCTTACAATGCGAAAATCGTGATTATGGATGAGCCAACCTCTTCTCTCTCTGAAAAAGAGGTAGAACATTTATTTAAAATTATCCAAAAATTAAAAGATAGAGGCTGTGGCATTATCTACATCTCACACAAAATGGACGAAATCTTCAAAATTTGTGATGAAATTACGATTTTACGTGATGGTAAATGGGTTAACACGGTTGCTATTAAAGACACTTCAATGGATCAAGTGGTTTCTATGATGGTAGGGCGTGAATTAACCCAACGTTTCCCAGAAAAAACCAACATACCACAAGAAGTGATTTTAGAAGTGGAACGTTTAACTGCGAAAAACCAACCGTCTATTCAAGATGTCAGCTTTGAGCTACGCAAAGGCGAAGTACTTGGTGTAGCCGGCTTAGTGGGCGCGAAACGCACCGATATTGTAGAAACTATCTTTGGTGTGCGTGAAAAAGCAAGCGGTGTGATTAAACTTCACGGCAAAGAAATTCGTAACCACAACGCTTTTGAAGCGATTAACAACGGCTTTGCTTTGGTGACCGAAGAGCGTCGCTCCACAGGGATTTACGCTAATTTAAGTATCGAATTTAACTCCCTCATTTCAAATATGAAATCGTACTTAGGCAAATTCGGCTTATTGAGTAACAAAAAAATGAAAAGCGATACCCAATGGGTAATTGACTCAATGAACGTAAAAACCCCATCGCACGGCACATCGATTGGCTCACTTTCAGGCGGTAACCAACAAAAAGTGATCATCGGACGTTGGTTATTGACCCAACCAGAAGTGTTAATGCTAGATGAACCAACCCGTGGTATCGATATCGGGGCGAAATTTGAGATTTACCAGCTGATCCTTGAACTTGCCAATAAAGGAAAAGGCATCATTATGATCTCATCGGAAATGCCAGAATTACTTGGTGTTACCGACCGAATTATCGTGATGAGTAATGGTAAAGTGGCGGGCATTGTCGAAACGGCAAAAACCTCCCAGGAAGAAATCTTACAACTTGCGGCAAAATATTTATAAATCAGGAGTGAATTATGTCTGCTGTACAACCTAACAAAGCACTTAATTTTCTGAAACAAAATGCCATCTATTTTGTGTTATTGATCTTACTTATCATCATCATCGCACAAGATCCTAGCTTTTTGAGTTTACGAAATTTTAGTAATATCTTAACCCAATCTTCAGTACGTTTAATTATCGCTCTTGGTGTCGCAGGGCTGATTGTTACCCAAGGTACCGACTTATCCGCTGGTCGTCAGGTCGGTCTTGCTGCGGTAATCTCTGCTACGCTCTTACAAGCAATGGATAATATGAACAAAGTATTCCCGAACCTTGCTGAAATGCCAATCCCACTGGTGGTGCTTATCATCTGCGGTATCGGTGCAATTATCGGTTTGTTTAACGGCTTTGTGATTGCTTACTTAAACGTAACACCATTCATTGCCACAATGGGGACAATGATCATCATCTATGGTATCAACTCACTTTACTATGATGCAGTAGGTTCATCACCAATCGCAGGCTTTAGCGGAAGTTTCTCTGACTTCGCACAAGGTTTCTTCCGAATTGGTGGCTTTAAGCTCTCATACATCACTATTTATGCAGCGATTGCAACCGTGATTATGTGGATTTTATGGAACAAAACTCGCTTCGGTAAAAACGTGTTCGCGATTGGTGGTAACCCAGAAGCTGCGAAAGTTTCAGGCGTAAACGTAGCAATGAACTTAATGGGTATCTATATGGTATCGGGTATCTTCTACGCCTTCGGTGGTATGTTAGAAGCAGGCCGTATCGGTAGTGCAACCAACAACTTAGGTTTTATGTATGAAATGGACGCAATCGCAGCCTGCGTAGTAGGTGGTGTGTCATTCGCAGGGGGGGTGGGAACCATTATCGGCGTAGTAACAGGGGTGTTAATCTTCACCGTTATCAACTACGGCTTAACCTATATCGGCGTAAACCCTTACTGGCAATACATTATCAAAGGTGGCATCATCGTGTTAGCCGTTGCGATTGACTCATTAAAATATGCGAAGAAAAAATAGTTAATCAGAATAAGGTAAGAGTAAAATACTCTTGTACATCAAGAATAAAGCGGTCGAATTTGCAAGATTTTTTGTAAATCCGACCGCTTGCATATCCCCTACGATACAAAAAGAAAAGGAGCTTGCTATGCTAAATATTGTATTCCTAGACCGTACAGGCATTCCTGCCACACACAACATTCCTCGTCCAAGCTTTCCGCACAATTGGGTGGAGTATGACCGAACCAGCGCGGATGAAACCTTTGAGCGTGCCAAAGATGCCGATATTATCGTGACCAGTAAAGTATTGCTTGGACGTGAATTATTAGCGAAATTACCTAAATTAAAACTGATTGCCATTACGGCAACAGGCACAAATAACGTGGATTTAGTGGCAGCAAAAGAGCTTGGTATTTGTGTGAAAAATGTGACGGGTTACTCTTCTGTTACTGTACCAGAGCACGTATTAGGGATGATTTTCTCGCTTAAACATAGCTTAATGAGTTACCATCACGATCAAGTGACCAGCGATCGTTGGGCGACTTGTGGGCAGTTCTGCTACACCGATTATCCAATTACCGATATTCGTGGTGCAACGCTTGGGGTATTCGGCAGAGGCAATACTGGAGCTGAGGTGGCACGCCTTGCACAGGCGGTCGGAATGAACGTAATTTTTGCAGAGCATCAAGGTGCAACAACCATTCGTGAAGGCTATACACCGTTTGAGGATGTATTCAAACAAGCGGATGTGATTACTTTGCACTGCCCACTCACCGAGCAAACGCAAAATTTAATTAATGCAGAAACTTTAGCATTGATGAAGCCAACCGCTTATTTGATTAACTGCAGCCGCGGACCTGTAGTAGATGAAAAAGCATTGTTACAAGCGTTAGAATCTCGTCAAATTGCAGGGGCAGGGTTAGATGTGTTAGTAAAAGAGCCGCCAGCAATTGATGATCCGCTTATTCAAGCAGCTAAACGCTTACCGAATTTATTACTTACCCCACATATCGCGTGGGCGAGTGATTCAGCGGTAACGACTTTAGTGAATAAAGTTGCTCAAAATATTGAAGAGTTTGTAAAAACTGGCAAGTAATTAATGTTTTAGCAAAAAGAGGGAAGATGGTAAGATAGTCTTCCCTTTATTTTTTACTTCTCTCTTCCGTAAATGGAGGGAGTGAAGTACTTCGTATGATTTATATAATATGAACTTTATCCCCCTATTTATCGCTTGGCGATATTGGCGAACGAAAAGTGCCGATCGTTTTGGGCGACTGGTGACCAACCTCGCAAGCTTTGGCATTGTGCTAGGCGTAATGGCATTGGTGATTGTGCTTTCCATTATGAACGGCTTAGAAAATATGCAAAAGCGTAATTTGCTTTCCACACTGCCACATGTGGTTGTGATGCCAATTGATGGGCATTTTACAAAAAATGAGCAACTGCTCCAACCAAATTTAGTGACTCAAGCCAACCCAATTAACCGCACGAATATCATTATTCAAAGCCAGCAAGGGATTGAAGCAGGCTCACTAATTGGCGTAGAAAATGCCCAGGATGATCCGCTTTTAAATGGTGAAAATGTGGTACAGCTTCTGCCCGAAGGCGAATTTAACGTGCTAATTAACTGGCAATTGGCTCAAAAATTGAATCTAAATGTAGGTGAAAAAATCCGCATTATGATTACTGAAAACAGCCAATACACACCGATGGGACGCGTACCGATGCAACGTCTGTTTCATATTTCAGGGTTCTATTATGCGAATAGTAATGGCAGCGAATATACGCTATTTGCGAATTTAGCGGATGTAGGACGACTGCTCAGAATTGATAACGAGCATATTCAAGGCGTACGATTGTATTTAAATGACCCGTTCCAAGTAACTGAATTAAGCCATTATTTCCCTGAAAAACAATACCAAATCCACGATTGGCGTGAACAAAAAGGTGAGTTTTTCCAAGCAGTAAAAATGGAAAAAAATATGATGGGTTTGTTGGTAAGTCTCATTATCGTAGTCGCAATTTCTAACATTATTACCTCGTTAAGCTTAATGGTGGTGGATAAGCAGGGCGAAATTGCGATTTTACAAACTCAAGGCTTAACTAAACCGCAAGTGATGCAAATTTTTATTTTCCAAGGCTCAATTGTAGGGATTATTGGCTCGATTTTAGGTGTCATTTTAGGTGTAGTTGCCGCAATGAATTTAGATACGTTGATTTCAATGATTAACCCTGCGATTGTGTTGCCAACTTTGATTTCTCCAACACAAATTACGGTGATTGCGGTGGTATCAATTTTATTGTCGCTTGCTTGCACGCTTTACCCTGCATTTAGGGCATCGAAAATTGAGCCTGCTCAGGCATTGAGATATGAGTAAATAATAATTTACTGTAGGGAAAAATGTAATTTGCCCCTACAGAAAAATAAATCTAGGTAGATAAATAAATGACAACATTACTCCGCTGTGAAAACATCAGCAAATTTTATAACGAAGGCGATCAGGAAGTGCAGGTGTTGAAAGAGGTTTCTTTTTCAATGGATGCTGGCGAGTTGGTAGCGATTGTGGGTAGTTCTGGTTCGGGCAAAAGTACGCTTTTGCATACACTTGGTGGCTTAGATCAACCGAGTTCGGGTGAGGTATGGATACAAGATCAATCCTTGCAGAAACTAAGTGCGAATAAGTTGGCGAGCTTACGAAATCAGCATTTAGGCTTTGTGTATCAGTTCCATCATTTGATGGCGGATTTCACTGCATTGGAAAACGTGATGATGCCGATGTTAATTGGAAAACAGAACAAATCGGAAGCAAAAGATCGTGCTGAAAAGATGTTGCAAGCGGTCGGATTATCACACCGAATTACGCATCGACCATCAGCACTTTCGGGCGGTGAGCGTCAGCGCGTCGCGATTGCCCGTGCTTTAGTGAATAATCCTGATTTAGTGCTTGCGGATGAACCAACAGGGAACTTGGATCAGAAAACCACCGAGAGTATTTTTGATCTGATCAAACAACTCAACACAGAACAAAATATCGCCTTTTTATTGGTGACTCACGATCTGAGTCTAGCTCAGAAACTATCACGTCGTTTTGTAATGTGCGATGGCGTATTGCGTGAGGAAGACTAATGAACACTCCATTTTTTATTAGCTGGCGTTATCAAAAAGGTAAACAAAAAAACCGCCTTGTATCGCTGATTGCTTGGTTTTCCACCATTGGGATTGCTTTAGGCGTAGCGGTGTTGATTATTGGCTTAAGTGCAATGAATGGCTTTGAGCGTGAACTTAATCAGCGCGTACTTTCCGTTGTCCCACAGGCAGAAGTCTATGCTTACGATGGCACTAAAGAGGGAGTGATTAGAGATCCTGTTCAGCTTGAAAAATTGATTAAACAGAGCAGAAATGTGGTTGCTACCGCACCATTTATTACCTTTACAGCTTTGATTGAAAACGGCACGCAACTCAAAATTGCTCAAGTGAGAGGTATTGATCCGCAAAAGCAAGAGGGCGTCAGTCAACTTGGGCATTTTGTGCAAGTCAATCAATGGGAAGCTTTCAAAAAAGAGGGCGGTTTAATTTTAGGTGCTGGCATTGCAAAAGCGTTAGACGTTGATGTGGGCGATGAAGTGACTTTATTGCTGCCACAAGCCAGTGAAAATGAACGTTTGGCTCAACCGTTGCGTTTTAACTTACCGATTACGGGCATTTTGAAACTAGAAGGTCAGCTGGATTACAGCTATGCCCTGCTACCGATTGAAAAATCACGAGAATTGTTAGATTACGAAAATGGTGAAGTAACGGGGGTGGAACTGGCTTTGCGTTCACCATTTGAAGTGCAACAACTAGATCTTTCTCAATTAAATCACTTTAATCAACCGCTTTATTTGAACACTTGGGTTAATAAATTTGGATATATGTATAACGACATCCAGCTGGTTCGTACCGTGATGTATATTGCGATGGTACTTGTCATTGGCGTGGCGTGTTTCAATATTATTTCAACGTTGGTAATGGCAGTCAAAGATAAGCAGGGTGATATCGCGATTATGCGAACACTTGGAGCGAATAACGGTTTTATTAAACGGATTTTCCTCTGGTATGGCTTACTTTCAGGAATGAAAGGGGCACTATTAGGCATTCTGCTTGGTGTGGTATTAGCCTTAAATTTAACTAGTATTATCAAGGGGTTAGAAAACTTACTTGGCATTCAAGTGCTTTCTGAAGGCATTTATTTTGTTAACTTCCTACCAAGCGAATTGCATTGGCAAGATATTGTTTATGTATTGTTTGCCACAACTGTATTGAGCTTATGTGCAAGCCTTTATCCTGCTTCACGAGCAGCAAAATTAGAACCTGCGAAGGTATTAAGTGGGCATTAAATTGTATCTGTAGGAACAGGTTTATCCCTGTCCTACGATATAAAATTGGATGAAATATACCTTCTAACTGTAAAAATGATAAAATTCCAATCACTAAAAGAGCAAAATTTAAGCATATTATCCACTATTTTGCCTGTTATCTAATCAAACACTCTCTATTTTCTTATTTTTTAGGTAAAAAAAGTTGCAACTGTATAGTAAACCACTATACTGGCATCCAGTTAGGTTGTTTAAAATTGAATAGAAAACAACCATTTTTAAAGCAATTTAAATACAAGGATTCTTCTATGGCTTCAGAGAAAAAAAGCAATAAAAATACAAAAAATGCTGTTGTAAAACAAACAGATCCTGAACAGCGTCAAAAAGCCCTTGCTGCGGCATTAGCTCAAATCGAAAAACAATTTGGTAAAGGCTCAATTATGAAGTTGGGTCAAACAGAGAACTTAGATATTGAAGCAGTTTCCACAGGTTCTATCGGTTTAGATATGGCGTTAGGTATTGGTGGTTTACCAATGGGGCGTATTGTTGAGATTTTCGGGCCTGAATCTTCAGGTAAAACAACCTTAACATTATCTACTGTTGCTCAAGCACAAAAAACAGGTAAAACTTGTGCCTTTATTGATGCTGAGCACGCGTTAGACCCTGTTTATGCACAGAAATTAGGTGTTAATACCGATGATTTGTTAATCTCTCAGCCTGATAATGGTGAGCAAGCATTAGAAATTTGTGATGCATTAGTGCGTTCTGGCGCAGTGGATGTGATTATCGTGGACTCAGTGGCAGCATTAACACCAAAAGCAGAAATTGAAGGTGATATGGGCGATTCACATATGGGTTTACAAGCTCGTTTGATGTCCCAAGCATTGCGTAAATTAACTGCTAACATCAAAACGACTAACTGCTTGGTGATTTTCATCAACCAAATTCGTATGAAAATCGGTGTGATGTTTGGTAACCCAGAAACCACAACAGGTGGTAATGCATTGAAATTCTACTCTTCTGTGCGTTTAGACATTCGTCGTTCAGGCGTGGTAAAAGATGGTGATAACATCATTGGTAGCGAAACTAAAGTGAAAGTGGTGAAAAATAAAGTTGCTCCGCCATTCCGTGAAGTAAACTTCGATATTATGTATGGAGAAGGCATTGCTCGTATTAATGAACTACTTATCTTGGCGGAAAAACAAGGATTCATCAAGAAATCAGGGGCTTGGTTCTCCTATGAAGGTGAGAAAATTGGTCAAGGTAAAAACAATGCGATTAAATGGTTGGCAGAACACCCTGAAATAACGACAAAAATTGAAGCTGAGTTACGCGATCTCTTTATGAAAAATCCAAATAGCATCTTAGCACCAAGCCCGAAAAAAGGAAAAAAAGGTAAGGGAAAAGATGTTGAAGAAGTAGAAGAAACAGAAGAAATTGAAGAGTTCGAAGATGATGTAGAAGAATTAGACGCAGATGCCGATGATTTCAACGAAGATGAAGAAGAACTTTAATCTATAATTATGATCAAATGCGACAGAAATGTCGCATTTTTTCTATACTCTAAGTATTATGACAGAACAAAAAACAAACGATAGAAAAACTCATAAGTACAGTGCATTAAATTACACACTTTACCTACTTTCCAAACGAGATTACACCGAAAAGCAGTTACGTTCCAAGCTCAAATTAAAAGAGTATGAAGCGGTCGAAATTGATGAGGCTATTGCAAAAGCCCAAGAGCATAATTGGCAAAGCGATGAGCGTTTTTGCACTTCTTTTATTCGCTATCGCTCTCAACAAGGAATTGGACCGCGTCGCTTAAAGCAAGAGTTGAAAATGAAAGGCGTTCCAGAATATTTGATTACTGATGCGATAGATAATGCTGAAGCAGAAGAAGAAATTGATTTCTACGACATAGCAGAACGAGTCTTTGAGCGAAAGCGCCCACGTGTTTGGGATATTAAATCGAAGCAGAAAATGTGGCGATTTATGGTGAGCCGTGGGTTTTATCAGGATCATTTTAGTCATTTGATGGAAATAGATTATAATGATGACGATGATGAATTTGACGAATAAATAATGATGCAAGAACAAGAAATACACAGACAAGTGGTGCTTGATACCGAAACCACAGGGATGAACTTCAATGGTGCACCACATATTGGGCATAATATTATTGAGATTGGTGCTGTTGAGGTTATCAATCGACGCTTAACGGGGCGAACCTATCACGTCTACATCAAGCCCCCACGCGAAGTAGAAGAAGAGGCAATTAAAGTTCACGGTATTACCAACGAATTCTTGCAAGATAAACCCTCTTTCGCCGAAATTGCTGACGAGTTCGTGAATTTTATTAAAGGTGCAGAACTTGTGATTCATAATGCCCCCTTTGATGTGGGCTTTATGGATCATGAATTTTCATTCTTGAAAAATCCGCCACCAAAAACAGCTGAGATGTGCACTGTTACCGACAGCCTTGCAATGGCTCGTAAAATGTATCCTGGCAAACGGAATAACTTGGATGCACTTTGTGACCGTTTAGGTATTGATAATAGCAAGCGTGTACTTCACGGGGCGTTACTGGATGCGGAAATTCTAGCTGATGTTTTCCTGATGATGACAGGCGGTCAAATCGCCTTATTAGCGGATGAAACGGAAGAAAACATACAAGCGGTTGAATCTCACGAAGAAATTGCAAGAGAGGATGTTGATTCCAGTGGTACTATCGTGTTCCAAGCAACTTCTTCTGAACTTAAAGCTCATGAGGCTTTTATGGCACTGCTCAATAAGAAATCAAAAGAAAATTGTATTTGGTTGAATCGAATGGAAGAAGAAACTATCAATTAGGTTTTACTCCTTCTCAATATAGTAAAAACCTCTTGCATAATTATGATAGCAAGAGGTTTTCTTTTAGAGTCTTATAAACTAGAAACGATACCCAACATTTGCACTAAAATCATTGCCTTTTAGCTTGGTGCCACTACGTTTCAGGTTATTGCGAGTATATTCTGCACCAACTTCAATATTGCTTGAAACGGCATATTTAGCTCCAGCACCGTAACCGAAACCGCGATAAGTTTCATCACCGACTTTGCTTGAGCTTGCATCTACTTTCACATATGGCATTAAGTCTGAACCCACGCGGTAACCTTGTTGATAACCTACGGTGTATTTATTTTTTTGTTTTACATCGCCTGTTACTTTGGTGCTACCGATTTTGGCTTTTGCTTGAGCAACGCCCACTAAGTTATTGCCGTAATCCATACCGTAATCCACAACGAGTACAGGGCCTGTTGATTGTTTACCTGTTACACCATTCACTTTATATTTTGCAGTTGTAAGATCAGCACTTACGCCCACACCAGTGAAAGTTTCGCCTACTGGTGCAGCAAAAACAGATGCCGACATTGCACCAAGTGTTGCTAATACGAGAAGTTTTTTCATTTTTAATCCTTTGTTTGAGTGGAATTTTTTAAATTGCATTAACTCTCTTCCACAAGGGGAGAGGGTATTTTTTAGACTGAGTTTATTTATTCAAGTTCACCACAAAAACGATAACCTTCACCGTGGATTGTCACGATAATTTCAGGCGTGTTTGGATGATCTTCAAAATGTTTGCGAATGCGGCGAATCGTTACATCCACAGTTCTATCGTGCGGTTTTAATTTACGCCCTGTCATTTTGAGTAATAAATCTTCACGGGTTTGAATTTTACCTGGATTTTCACAGAAATGAAGCAACGCTCTAAATTCGCTACGTGGAAGTTTATTCTCTTCTCCCTCCGGAGTAATTAAGCTACGGCTGTTGATATCGAGTGTCCAGCCATTAAAGTGATATTGCTCAATATTTTGTGATGTTGAGATTATCTCTTTCTCTTCCACCATCGTGCGGTTAAGTAAATTTCTTGCTCGGATAGTCAGTTCGCGGGGGTTAAATGGTTTGGTAATGTAATCATCCGCTCCAATTTCCAAGCCCAAAATTTTATCAATTTCGTTATCTCGCCCTGTTAAGAACATCAACGCGACGTCAGTGGTTTCACGTAATTCTCTGGCAAGCATTAACCCATTTTTACCAGGTAAATTGATATCCATAATAACGAGGTTAATTATTTGCTGTTCAAGCACTTCGTGCATTTGCGAGCCATCCGTTGCTTCAAATACTTGATAGCCTTCTGCTTCGAAGATATTTTTTAACATATTGCGGGTTACCGCTTCATCTTCAACAATTAAAATTTGTGGATTATTTTGATGCATACTAGGTTTTCCTAATTTTTAAAATTATGTAACCGCTTGTTTATAATTTGTTGCGATTGTAACTGATCGCTTGTTACCTCAAAAGAATTATTCTCACTTTCCTTATGCTGAATCAAATTTTTTAGGGTTATTTTTTATCGCGATCATCAACGCCTTTTAACAAATAATTTCCCTCAATATCGGCAAGACTTCGGAAACCAATATTAAAAATATCACAATGTTTATTTCGATTGATTGGCGTGTAATCAAAATTATCGTGGTGATGCCCATGGAAAATTTTGCTGACGTCCATTTTTCTTGCTAATTGGTTAATCACGGCAAAGCCTTGAGGATGCGGGCGAGGTGCTTCGTGTGTAATTAAAATATCCGCTTTTTGGCTTTCCAACACTTCCACATCAGACGGAAAAATAGAAGTACGGTGTCTTAATGGCAATCCACCACGCCAGATTTTCTCTTGAGGCATATATTGGCAATAGTGAATTGGGTCGAAAAACATCGGACGATTAGGCGGCATCCAAATATGTCCACGGAACACGCCACCTAAGCCCGCAATTCTTACCCCTTGAATATCCACCACTTTGCCGTGGATATTACGTTCTTTCCACTCACTGCCCCAAATTGCATCAAAGGCAGCTACCGTTTTGCTGTCATGGTTTCCATGAATAAACCAGATATCACAATATTCAGAGAGCTTATCCAACTCGTGTGGGCTAATCAGTTGCAAATCACCTAAAATCACCAAAGCCACATTTTTCTTTTCTTTCACAAAAGGGTAAAGGTGTTCATAATTCCCGTGAGGATCGCCTGCAAAAAGAATCATACCTCGCCTTCCGTTTCGTGATCGACGTTGTATTGCTTAAATTGAAGCGGAATTGGCTCATCATTTAAAATTGCTTCAACGACTTCTTTCGTTTGATTATAGCGATCTAAATAGCTTGGTGATTCAATCTCAATGTACGGAATATGGTGTTTTTCAAGCAATTTCTTGAGTAACGCTTGAAAACGCTGGCGTTGTTTGAGCGATCCTAAACTACGCAGACCATCATCGACCCATTTTGTATTATTATTGAGCAAAATTGTCACATCAAATGGATATTCTTTAATCATTGAATCCAAGAACGGATGAGCTCTACCTTCATACTGAATACAAAAGGCTTGCGTGGTAATGTAATCGGTGTCGATAAATGCCACTTTGTGAGCGTGTTTCATCGCATAATCAACGTAGCGTTTATGCCCCAAAGCCATTTGTGGATAATCCGAATATTGCATCGCTTGCTCATCACCACCAAGCTGTTCAAATACAAATTCACGCCCATATTCCCAGGCAGAAGTGGTATTAAATACATTTGCCAATTTGCTCACAAGCACTGATTTACCACTACTTTCTCCACCTAAAACCGCAATTGTTTTTACGAAAAATGGACGTACTTCTTTTGGAATAAAACGCCAATATTGGAATGGATTATTACGGATTTTGGTTGCTGAAACATTAAAACGCTCACGCTCTGGATCGACTAAGCTGACTTCTAAATTCAAGTATTTTTCGTATGGTGCTTTGTCCTGAATTTCGCTGCTGAATACAATGCTTGGATGAATATTTTTTTCCGCAAAAAGTTCTTTCACACGCTCAGCCCAGCTCTCCCAACCATTTGGATAACTTGGAATACCATCTTCATTTAAGTGGTGAATAAAAATCTGTTTTTGTTGGTATTTGAAGATCTGTTGTACCCAACGCAAACGATCTTCATTAGTTGGCATCTGCTTCATTTTACTCTCTTTAAAGAGTTGCAAATCGCGCTCGGTATCGGTGCAGACAATCACGTGCAACACATCAACCTTACTAAAAGCCTCATATACCATATTGATGTGTCCCGTGTGAATCGGGTAGAACTTGCCAAAAATTACGCCCACACGCTGATCTTGGGTCTCAACAATATTCAATACTTTATGCAATGCCTTCAGCTTAGCTGCACTTGGATTTTTAATTTTACCGCTGACTAACTGGTTAAAATAAGCACGAGTAACATTCGCTTGCGTACAAACATCATTCACTTTAAGTTTAAGCTGTTTGCGTTTTGATTGAAGATAACTAAAATCCGTCATTGTTGGAAATTGAATGAGAAATCATTGCTACTATGATAAATCAAAATGTAGCATTTGAATAATATTTCTTTCGAAAAATTTAATAAGATGCACTATTTACTAGGCAAAAATACTAAATTTTATCCGTTTAATTTTTTCGATGTAAAAAATTTGGATAATCTGACCGCTTTTATTTCTTCTTTGCGCAGAAAAGGCTATAATCACAGCAATTTTCTATTTTAAATTAATGAAAAGTCCCAAAATAATGCAATTAATTCGAGGTTTCTACAATTTACCCAATCATTCTGTTTTAACGAACGGTTGTGTTCTTTCCATCGGCAATTTCGATGGCGTACATTTAGGACATCAACAAATTCTCGCTCGCTTGATTAACAAATCAATTGAATTGGGTTTACCTTCGGTCGTTATGCTGTTTGAACCGCAACCTCGTGAATTTTTTGCAAAAAAAGTGGACGATTTAACCGCTTGCAACGTGCCTGCTCGCTTAATGCGATTGCGTGATAAACTCAAATATTTAGAAAAATCAGGTATAGATTTCGTACTTTGTGTCCGTTTTTCTGAAAGGTTCGCCAAACTTACCGCAGAAGAATTTATCCAAGATTTATTGGTAAAACAGCTCAAGGTTCGCTATTTAAGCGTGGGAGATGATTTCCGTTTCGGTGCAAAACGTGCGGGCGATTATCACACGTTACAAGCGGCTGGAAAAACTTATCATTTTACCGTTGAAGAGAGCCACACGCACAGCTTCGAGCAAGATCGCATTAGCAGCTCTCTCATTCGCGAATTACTGCAAAAAGATAAATTAGCACTAGTGGAAAAACTACTCGGAAAACCTTATTCAATTGCAGGTCGCGTTGCCCATGGCAATAAGCTGGGCAGAACAATAGGCTTTCCCACGGCAAACATTATGCTGAATCGCCTGGTCGTGCCAATTCACGGTGTATATGCAGTGCAAGTAGAAACCAAAACTGGAGTATTTCAAGGCATCGCCAACGTCGGCAACCGCCCAACTATCAACGGAACAAAACCACTGTTAGAAGTGCATATTTTCGACTTTAACCGCTCAATCTACGGTGAAGCCATTGAAGTCAGATTTATTAAAAAGCTCAGAAATGAAGTGAAATTCTCCAATTTTGAAGCCTTAAAGCAACAAATTGAAAAAGATAAACAACAAGCGGTAGAATTTTTAAAGGCTTTTGATAATGCCTAAGCTAAGTATAATTTAGCCCCTTTGGGGATAGAAGTTAGATTTATTAATATGAGTAAATTATCTAAAACAGAAAAAATTATAAAATTCTTAGAAGAACATCAAGATAAAAAATTTACTACACGTGAAATAGTTGAGAATTTACTTGTTCTTTACCCTGAAGATTTTTCAGAGAAACGTAAAAAATATAAAGATGAAAAAACATTTATAAATCAGCTTTGTGCAGAAAGTAGTTATGCTCATTTGCAAGCCTTTCATAATGTTATTAAATACGAAAAAGATCCTGAATTGAAAAAAACTGTTTACTGGTATCAAAAAGAAGAACATGAAAATCCATCAGTAAAACCGAAACTAAAAGATAATTATTCAGAATATGAGCTTTATCCAAAACTTATTCAGTATTTACATCAAGAATTAGATTTATATTGTTTAAGAATTGATGAAAAAACGTCTACCAATATCAATGGCAAAGGCGCAAACAAATGGCTTCACCCTGATATTGTAGCAATGAAAGCACTTGATCAAGACTGGGATAGTTCTGTTAAAGATTGTATGAAACAGAGTTCAAGTCAAAATGTGAAGCTCTTTTCTTTTGAAGTAAAGAAAGAATTGAATACCAGTAATTTGCGTGAAAGTTTTTTCCAAACAGTAAGTAATTCAAGTTGGGCAAATGAAGGTTATTTAGCGGCTTCCACTATTGCAAAAAATTGTTATGAAGAATTAAGAGTTTTATCTTCACTACACGGTATTGGTGTAATTTTATTAAATCCAAACCAAATTGAAGAAAGTAAAACAATTTTTCCTGCAAAACATAAATTTGATGTAGATTGGCAATCGGTAAATCGAATTGTGAATGTAAACGCCCATTTTAAAGAATATATTGATTATGTTTCTGTTTATTATCGAACAGGAAAAATTTTTGAAAAGAATTGGAATAAATAAATTTAAATATCATTTTATTAACTGGAAACAAAAAAATGACTGATTACAAAAACACCTTAAATCTGCCTGAAACAGGCTTTCCGATGCGTGGGGACTTAGCAAAACGTGAACCTGCGATGTTAGAAAACTGGTATAGCAAAAACTTATACCAAAAAGTGCGTGAAGCTTCTAAAGGAAAAAAATCTTTTATTTTGCACGATGGTCCTCCTTATGCGAACGGTAATATTCACTTAGGTCATGCGGTTAATAAAATTTTAAAAGATATTATTATGAAATCGAAAACCGCATTAGGTTTCGATACGCCTTATGTACCAGGTTGGGATTGCCATGGTTTGCCGATAGAGTTAAAAGTAGAAGGTTTAGTCGGTAAACCAAACGAGAAAATCTCCGCTGCGGAATTCCGTCAAGCATGCCGCGAATATGCAAAAGAACAAGTAGAAGGACAAAAAGCAGACTTTATCCGTATGGGGATTCTCGGTGACTGGGATAATCCATACTTAACCATGAACTTTGAAACTGAAGCCAATATTA
>ENA-OWMY01000084-OWMY01000084.1-metagenome-genome-assembly--contig:-NODE-84-length-28062-cov-4.373050_pt1 | contig 28062 bp, 19 predicted proteins | sample MGYA00245358_ERZ651122 | MGnify/ENA primary metagenome ERZ651122 (study PRJEB26857, sample SAMEA4031752) | metagenome | biome: human; feature: oral; material: saliva | place: Philippines | collected 2014 | study...
CAGCGCCGCACCCGCGATCTTCTGCAGTGGGAGCCCGCTGTGTCGATTGAGGAAGGCTACGAGCGTCTGGGCTTGTTCTACGGGGACAGGTACAGCGGGAACAAGAACAGCCGCTAAGCGCTTCTTTTCGGGGCGGCTCCCCCGCTCCCTGGTTTCAACGAATGAAGCTTAAACAAATGCGGTTTAAACGAATGACGGCGTAGCTACATCCCCCTCCTGGGAGGAACGTAGCTACGCCGTCACGTGCATATCTAGCGTGAGTTTGTGCCTATCGTAAGCTCTTACCTATCGTAAGCTCTTACCTATCGAGAGCCCTTAACTGATCGAGCACCTTGACCTATCGAGCACGTGGGGCCCGTTGGCAGTGCGGGCAACGGTAGGACGAACGGTTCTGGAACGGTTCGCGCACCATCAGGGAGGTGCGGCCCGCCTCCGCGCAACGGTGGCAGGGCTCCCCGGCACGACCGTAGGCGTTCAGCGAGCGCTCAAAGTAGCCAGACTCGCCGAGCACGTTCACGTACAGGGCGTCGAAGCTTGTGCCGCCAGCCGCCAGGGACTCGCGCAGCACCTGGGTAACCGCCTCGAGCAGTTCGCGGGTCTGCGCGGCGCTGAGGGTGCGTGCGGGCTTCGCGTAGTGCAACCGCGCACGCCACAGCGCCTCGTCGGCGTAGATATTGCCCACCCCGGAGATGACCGACTGGTCCAGCAGTACCTTCTTAATGCCGCTGGAGGTGCGCAGGAACTTACGGCGCACCGCCGCGGGGTCGAAGAACTCGTCCAGCGGGTCGCGGGCAATGTGTTTGACCGCCTCGGGCACAAGAAAACGCTCAGGTACTTCGCTCTGCCCCAATTCACCGGGCGCTACTTCATTCGCTGCAACCGCAGCGGGTACGTCCGGTACCAGCGGGCTGAGGAACATACCGCCGAAGATGCGCTGATCCACGAAGAGCAAGCGCTGCCCGGTGCTTGCCCGGTTGGTGCTCACCGCGCTACCGGTAGCTTCCGCCGGTCCTAGTTCTAGCGCCACGCGCAGGTGCCGCGGCTGCTCATCAAAGGCCGCACGAGCCTCCGAATCACTACCCGAGTCGTTGCCCGATTCGCTACCCGAGTCGCCGCCCGGCTCATCGCGCACGAGCAGCTGACCGCTCATGCCCAGATGCACCACGAGCGCCTCGTCGGCAAGCGTGCCGTCCGCCTCGCTCAGGGTCAGCCACAGGTACTTGCCGCGGCGGTAGGTACCGCGCAGCGCCCTGCCGGTGAGTGCCGCTTCGAAGTCGGCGGGGCCTGGCAGGTGCCTGCGTAGCGAACGGGCATCGACCACTCGCACCGCCCGTACGGGGCGGCCCACCGAGTGCTCGGCTAGACCTGCGCGGACGGTTTCTACCTCGGGCAGTTCGGGCACGGTTCTCTCCCTTCAACGGTCCGCGGGTAAGGCTGCGGGCCTAGACCAGCATGCGGTAAGCCTGCTCGGCGGCCAGGCGCTCCGCTTCCTTCTTGCTCGGGCCCACGCCGGTACCGGCCTGCTGGTTCGCCACAATAGCGACCGCAGTGTACACGCGCGCGTGGTCGGGACCCTCGCCGGTGACCTCATAGCGAACGTCTCCCCAACCGCGGGCGGTGGCAAGGTTCAGCAGCTCGGTCTTCCAGTCGCGTCCAGAGTTCAGGACCTTCTCATCATCGAGCAGCGGCGCAATCAGGCGTAGCACCAGGTCACGAGCCGCCTCGCGACCGCACTCCAGGTAGGTCAGGCCGAAAATCGCCTCCATGGTGTCGGCAAGGATCGAGTCCTTATCGGCGCCGCCGGTGTGAATCTCGCCCTTACCGAGCAGGATGTACCGGCCCAGATCCAGGTCGCGTGCCACCTTCGCCAACGCCACCGTAGACACCACCACGTGGTGCAGCTTCACGAGCTCACCCTCGGGCAGGTCGGGGTAGCGTCGGTACACTTCTTCAGCAATTGCCAGGGAAAGCACCGAATCGCCCAGGAACTCCAGGCGCTCGTTATGCTCCACCCCGGGGTTCTCGAAGGCGTAGGAGCGGTGGGTTAGGGATAGCAAAAACGTCTCGGCGTCGATATCGACTCCGAGACGTTTACGCAACTCCCTAGTATCAACACTAGGAAATTCAGTCATAAGGATTCACCGCTTCTTAGGCGTCTGCAACCTTACGGCCCTTGTACTCCAGGAACAGGGCGTTGCCTGCAGCGTCGGTTACAACCTTTGCCTGGTGGGGCAGGCTGTAGGTCACGCGACCGTTCTCGACGGTCTTAACCAGCTGGGGCACGGATGCCTTCCACTGGGAACGGCGTGCGCGGGTGTTAGCGCGGGACATCTTGCGCTTGGGAACAGCCACAGCTATCTCACAATCTCTAGTAACAACAATTTAGTTTTCGGTATCTGCACCGAGCAGGCCCTGCAGGGCCGACCAGCGCGGATCCAACACCTCGTGATGATGCCCGGGGTCATCCTCCAGGCGCGCACCGCAATCGGCGCACAGACCCTGGCAGGTGTCCCTACAAACAGGCTGGAACGGCAGTTGAAGGATTACTGCGTCCCGCAGAGCCGGTTCAAGGTCGATGGAATCATCCTCAACGGCGTACTGCTCATCTACTTCGTCTTCGGGGCCGCCAGCCGGGGCCTTCTCAAAGACGAAAAGCTCTTGAATATTGGCCGACATCTCGTAATCAATCGGATCCAAGCAGAGGCTACACTCGCCGTGTACATCCACAACGACGGAGCCGGTAACTAGGATACCATCAACAACAGACTCCATACGAATATCGAGGTCAATATCCGAACCCTCTTCCACGCCGATGAGCGCGTTACCCAGGTCTGCCGGTGCGGGCACGACCTCGGTGAGGGTTTCCATGGTGCCGGGGCGGTGAATCAGGTTAGTGACCGATACCACCAGCGGCGATGCGTCTGCACGTGAAATGGCGTTTCTCCTTACGAAATGTATAAACCAAAGTCCCATTTTAGGGGTCATTCGCACCGTTAATCAAGATTAAGCGCCTTTTAAATCCCTTTAAGTGGCGCTCACCTCTTAAATATCCCCTTAAGGAGGCGCCGCGCGGCACTTAATCGGTCGGTCGGGCTACTCCACAGGTAGTTAAGCGGTAGTTAAGCGCCCGGTCGGCGGTGCGGGTTGCCCAGTCAGTGGCAGTTTGCCTTGCCTGTTGAGTGTGTCAGGCATGCCGGGCGTGTCGGGCGGGTCAGGTGGGTGCGCGCCCGGGTTGTTCGGGTTGCCCGGGTTGATGAGGCGCTTTAGGCGTTTTTCAGGGCGCGGGCGACCGCCTCCGGCACGAAGGGAGTCACGTCACCACCCAGCGACGCCACCTCACGAATAATCGTGGACGACACCGCACCGTAGCGGTCCTCACCCGCCAAGAACACCGTCTCAACCTGCGCCAGGTGACGGTTCATGCTCGCCATCGGAGCCTCATAGCTGTAGTCCGTCGCAGAACGCAGACCCTTCACCAGCACCTTCGCGCCGCGCTCCGCCGCGTACTCGGCAAGCAGCACGCCTGGCGGAATCGGCTCCACGCTCACGCCCTCAATGCCGAGCTCCTGCAGGGACTCACGCACCAGCTGCACGCGCTCCTCCAGGGAGAAGCGGTACTTCTTGGAGCTATTGTGCGCCACGCCCACGATCACCTCATCAAAGAGCTGAGCGGCGCGGGCAATGATTTCCAGGTGGCCGTGGTGCACGGGGTCAAAAGATCCGGGGCAGAGGGCAATCATGGCGGTCCCTTCACGAATAAATATCAGAGGTCGGAATGAGTAGATGCGGGCGGGTTAGAGGGGTCGAGCTCGCGGGTGATACGCGAGCGCAGGCTGAGGCGGAAAGATGAGGCGGCAAACTTAGGCGGCGAGCTCTTCAGCGTCCTCGCCGGATTCGTTGCCGGGCTCGTCGCCCGCCTGTTCCTCCACCTCGTCAGGCTCCACGTAGTAGAGAACCGTCTCGCCGTGCTGACGGGTCGAAAAACAGTACAGGCCCTCGCCCCACACCGGTTCCGCATCACGCGAAGAACGCTCCACCACGACCACGGCACCCTCGGCAAGCTTGGGGGTGAGCGCCTTCAGCAACTCGCTGACCTGCTCGTTCGGCATGGCGTAGGGCGGGTCAACAAACACCAGATCCCACGGGCCGGAAGCGGACTTCACATAGGTCAGCGCCTGCGATTGCTGCACGCGCGCCACAGAACCGGCAGCGCTAGAAGAACCGGCGCCGGCGCGGCCCATCGCCTTCTCCACTGCGGCAACATTCTTGCGAATCACCGCAACAGCCTTCGGGTACGTATCCAGCAGAGTCACGGAGGCGGCACCGCGCGAGAGCGCCTCGCAGCCCAGCGCGCCCGAGCCGCCGAAAGCGTCCAGCACGCGGGCGCCACGAATAATGTCGTAGCTCTCCAGCTTGGAGAAGAGGGATTCCTTCACCCGGTCGGTGGTGGGGCGAGTATTATCCCCCGGAACCGAGGCAAGGCGAACGCCTCCGGCAGCACCGGAAATAATACGGCTCATAGGGTCTCTCCTCTTAACTAGTGCGGTGTGTTGAAGTCACGGTTTCAGCGGTGGTGGACTGGGGCGGGCTGCAGGCAGGGCAGGCGGCGGGCAGAACAGGCGGCTCGTTCTGCCCCGCTGGGCGCTTATCCCCTGCCGAGGAACGCCTCACGGTCAGCGTCCAGGGCACGGTCAATCGTACGCGCCAAAGACGGATGCTTAGCCAGCGTCGGGTCCTTCTCCACCACCGAGCGGGCATCCTCGCGGGCACGCTCAATAATGTCGGCATCGGCGAGCGCCCGCAAGAAGCGCAGGGTGCTCTTCGAGCCCGATTGTGCAGCACCCAGAATATCACCCTCGCGGCGCTGAGCCAGGTCGATGCGGGAGAGCTCAAAGCCGTCCGTGGTGGAGGCGACCGCATCCAGACGCTCGCGGGACACGCCGCCCTCCTCCTGGCGGGTGACCAGCAGGCAGGTGCCCGCGTAGCCGCCGCGACCCACACGACCGCGCAGCTGGTGCAGGCCCGAGATGCCGAAGCGGTCGGCGTCCATGATGATCATGAGCGTGGCGTTCGGGACGTTCACGCCCACCTCAATGACGGTGGTGCTGATGAGCAGGTCAATTTCGCCGCGCTCAAAAGCGGTCATGACGGCGGTCTTCTCAGCCGGGTCCATGCGGCCGTGCAGGGTGCCGATACGCACGCCGACGAGGGCGTCCTCAGCGCTCAGGTAGGAGTACATTGAGGCGACCGAGGTCAGCTGAACCTTGCCGTCGCTGCTGGCGTTACCGCCCTGACCGAAATAGCCCTGGGCCGAGTTGCCCGCGCCGGTTCCCGCGCCGTTCAGGCTGGATGCACCAAAGAACGCGGCGCCTTCCTCCAGGCTGTCGCCGTCCTCCCCGATTTTGGGTACGACAACATACACCTGGTGGCCCGCGTCGATTTCTTCGCGGGCGCGCCTCCACAACCGGGACGCCCAGGCGGGCTTCTCGGCGAGGGGCACCACGTGCGTTGAGATTTTCTGTCGGCCGGCGGGTAGGGTGTCGAGCACGGACACATCCAGGTCACCGAACACGGTCATGGCGACGGTACGCGGAATGGGCGTTGCGGTCATGACCAGGCGGTGCGGCAGGGCGCCGTCGGTGCCGCGCAGGCCGTCGCGCTGCTCCACGCCGAAGCGGTGCTGCTCATCCACGACGACCAGACCCAAATCGTGGAAGCTCACCTCATCGGAGAGCAGGGCGTGGGTGCCAATCACAATCTGGGCGGTGCCGTCGGCGAGCTCCTGCAGAACCTTGCGCTTGGCGCGGGTACCCATGGAGGCGGTCAGCAGGCGCACGCGCACACGGCGGGGTTCCTCCCCGTTCCCCGCGGAAGTTCCCTCTGCAGAACCGGCGGCTGAATCGTCAGTGTCAGAGTCTTCGGGCGCCGCCATATCCCCCAGGATGTCCAGCACCGAACGCAAATGCTGCTCGGCAAGCACCTCGGTCGGGGCGAGCATCGCGGACTGGCCGCCCGCATCGGCAACCTGCAACATGGCGCGCAGAGCCACCACGGTCTTACCGGAACCCACGTCACCCTGCAGCAGACGGTTCATGGGCGATTCACTCGACAAATCTGCGGCAATCTCAGCGCCCACCTTCTGCTGTCCCTCGGTCAGCTCGTAGGGCAGAACCTCCAGCAGCTGATCGGCGAGGCCGCCCTCCACAGCGGGGCGTGGCTGGGTCAGGTGCGCGGCACGCACCGAGCGCAGGCGGGCGAGCGCGCTCTGCAGCACGAATGCCTCGCGGTAACGCATCTGCGCCTGTGCGGCACGCCAGGTGTCCTCCGAGTCGGGGGTGTGCAAGGCGCGGTAGGTCCACTCCAGCGAGGGCACCTTGCGGGCGCGACGAATCGTGTAGGGTACCGGGTCTTCGAGTTCTTTGAGCGGCACCTTTTCGAGTAGCTGCACCATGTAGCCGCTAATCCGGTCGGTGGGCAGCTTCGCGGGGGCGCGGTAGACGGGCACGGGGGCGGTGGCGGCGTCGGTGACGTCCGCGCTGGAGGCGTCCTTCGAGAGCAGGGCGTAGTGCGGGTTGGTGAGGGTGTATTCGCCGCGGTAGATGCCGACCCTGCCGGAGAACATCATGGTTTCGCCCTCGCGGATTTCGCGGGCGGCGGTCCAGGCGTTGAAGAAGGAAAGCTTCATCTGCGAGCCGATGAGCGCACCGGGGTTCGTCATGCTGGGTGCGGGCACGCCAAAGAGGCCTCCCTGGGCGAAACTATCCTGCGCAAAACTGTCCTGACCAAACGAATCCTGGCCGTAACTGTCTGCGTAGCCGCTGTAGGAGGCGGGCTGTGCTCCCCTGCCCTGCACGGGGTTCTGGGTAGCGGGGTTCTGCGTGGCAGGGTTGTGCGTGGAATGAGCGAGCGCGTTAATGCGCGGGTTGTGCATCCCGGTCGCCTGCCAGTTCTGCGCGGGCGCGCCGGATACTCTAGACGCGCCGGATGCGCCGGGGCGGTTAGCACGCCCGGACACCACGGATACAGGACCACCAGCCCCGAAGTCAGTAGTACCAAAGCCAGCGGCACCAAAACCGGTGGGTGCCTCCTGCCCGGTGGCGTCGGAGAGCCGGTCGGTGATGGTCACTTCCGTGATTTTGCCGCGGCGCGCCGCCATGGTTCGGGTGCTCACGTGCACCACGCGGGCGATGATGGTGACGTCCTGGCCCTCAACGAGTTCGGCGAAGGAGCTGAGCTCACCTCGCGGCAGGTACTTGCGCGGGAAGTAATCGAGCATCTCCCCAACGGTGTGCAGGTCAAGGTGCGTGGAGATTGCCTTGGCACTGGGCGCGGGAAGGTACTTTTTGAGCGGCGCATTTTCGATGCGGTCTTCGGAGGCGTAGCGCGCCAGGGCACGGCTCTTAGCCTCCGCGGCAGCTGATGCGGGCTTCGCAGCCGCAACTTTCTCGGCAGCAACCTTCTCAGTAGTTGCCTTCTTCGCGGAAGCCTTCTGTACAGGTTCCTTCTGTGCGGGAGCCTTCTTCACCGGGGCTTTCGGCGCGGGCATTGCCTTCTTGGCAGCGGTTTTCGGCGCGGCGGTTTTCGATACCGAGGCTTCGGAAGCAGGCGCTTTTTGTGCGGGAGCCTTCTTCGCTACAGCCTTTTTAGGCGCGGGCTTTTCAGCTTCCACCTCGGGCGCGCTCTTCTTCGGCGTAGGCTTCTGCTCGGCCTCCTCGCTCGCTTTCGTCACCTTCTGCGGGCGCGCCGAAGTAGCCCGCACGACAGTATCCCTCTCCTGCGGGCTCGGCTTGTTCTGAGCTAGTTCCTTCTGAGCAGGTTCCTTCTGAGCTGGCTTCTTCTGAGTCGGATTCTTCCGCGCGGGTGCTTTCCGGGCAGGTTCCTCCGGCTGAGTTGCCTGCCGCGCCGCCAACGCAATATCGACCAGCTCGTAGATAGCGTCGTCGGTCATGGTGTGCGCGGCGGGACCCAGCGAATGTTTGAGCGTCTTGAGCGCCTTACGGTAGGGTGCGCTGGCGCGCTGTGCTGCGCGTTCGCTCAGCTCAGCGCGGCTCACCTCGCCTCGGGCGTAGGCGGCAAGATCACGCACGGTCAGCTCGGCGGTGGTGCGGAGCTGCTCATCGCTCAGTAGCGGCACATCTTTTTCCCCCTGCTGAGCTCGGGGCGCAGAACCGATACGAGGTGCAGAGGCAGTACGAGAGGTCGCCGCTGAATCTACGGGCTCACCCTGGGCTGCTTCAACCTTCGCAGGCTTGGTCTGTGAAGCCTTGCTCTTCGTAGCCTCAGCCATTGCACTTTTAGCCGACGCAACTTTGACCGGCGCACTCTTGTTAGGCGCAGGCTCAGGAAGCCCCAAGTCCAGGGCTTCCTGCTGCGGGTTTACGGAACGTCGGGCGGGGCTCATGCGCCGCCCTCCGCACCGCACGCGTGGTCGGCGTGGTGACCGTCCGCCAGGGAGGAAATACGCTCATCCGACCACTGACCGTAGCCCATAATCAGCTCGCGGGCGGGGTCAATTTCGGGAACATGCACGTGCAGCGCCCAGAGTCCAGCCGCCATGTCCAGGGGCGTAATGAGCAGGCTGTCGCCCATGGATTCAAGTTCGGGGCGCAACTGCGCCAGGGCGAGGGGCTCGCAGGTCAGCGTGCCCATGAGCTCCCAGCCGCTCTGCCCCGCATGTTCTGCGTGCTCACCTTCTACGTGCTCGGCAGGTTCAGAGCCCGCCCGCGCCGCATCCGCAGCAGAGGGCGCGCGGAGCATAGACTGCACCTGCGCCTCGTTCAGGGTTGCCCCCTCCCAGCGCGGGTTGGAGTGCACCACGGCAAGGTAGAAGCCGAGCGCGCCAGCATCCACGAAACCGGCAAGCTCGGGTGAGGGCGGGAACTGCGCGGTACGTTCCAGGGCGGCACGCATCAGCGCACGTCGACGCTCTTTCAGCACCTCATCAGCAGCATCCTGTGATGCATCGTAGTGTGCGTCCAGGCGAGCAAGCTCCACCATGACCGACAGCATCGTGGAAGGCACCATCTGCTCCCCCACGCTGGCGCGAATACGCTCAGCTGCGAACGCCATCGCGCGCGCCTCCGCGTGGGCGTACTCCAGCTTCACTTCGCGATGCTTCGGCAGGGATCCGCGAGCAATAACGCGCTCGTAGTCTGCTTCCAGGGCGCGCACGAGCGGCAGCTCATCGGCCGCGTCGCCGAGCTCTCGAGCGAGGTTTCCGGGCAGGAACCAGTAGCTGCGCACCGCCTCCAGCGCCCAGGCGCAGAGCAGGGTACCGGAGTTGCCGCGCGCCACGCGGGATGCGCGCATAATCGCGTGCTCGTAGATGCCGCCCAGCTGAATCCACAGGTGGGCGAGGGTTTCCTCTTCGGAGGCGCCCGCCGCCTCGGGCGCGTACGTGCCCTCCTCGCCAGGATTTTCGCTAGCGGGAAGAACCTCGCTGGGCAAAATCTCGCCGGGCAAAGCATCACCGGGCAGAACCTGCTCCATGCCTCGCTCGAACTCTTCGGTCAGGGTCAGCAGGGTGTGGGCGATATTGGAGCCGGTGTCCTTATCGGGCACGGGGAACCCGTTGAGTTCGTTGAGCGCCTCGCGGTAGCGTTCGATGGTGGTGCGGGCGGCAGTGGACCACGCTACGCCGAAGCGGTAGGCGCGCACGCAGGCGCGGCGGTAGATCTCGCGCTCTTCGGTGCGCTGGTTCTGTTCTGCGTTCACGCTACCCTCCTTATCAGTTTCGCGTAGTTCTCGGCTAGTTCCCGACTGATTTCCCGGTCATTTCCCGACCGATTTCTCGGCTAGTTCCCAACTGATGTCTCAGCGCCCGCGGCACGGGCAGAATCCAGCCTATTTCGTACTTCTATTCTAAGCAATTTCGGTTAAATGTACGGTATTGCCCGCCGCCCATCCCGCGGGATAAAAACACAGACGGAACACAAACCGCACGCACCTCGCCGCGCCCGGTGACTTGCGGTACTGGGTCAAGCTTCTACGCGGACGCTCCATAGTGTTCCCAGCCCATGCCGTCCAGGGAGCGGCCGTCCATGACGACCGCCGCGCCGGTCACCGCATTGTGGCGGCGCTCGGCACCGTAGAGCTCGGCACTCAGGCCGCGTTCCGGGGCGTCCGCAACGCAGGTGCCCAGGGGCACGAACTCTTCGGGCACCTCACCGGGGAAGGTCGCCAGCAGGCCGTGGTCTTCTCCGCCGACCAGCACGAAGGTGCGTGCCAGGGATGCGGGGCTCTCCCCCGCCTCGTTGCGCTCACCAATCGCCAGCAGCAGGCGCGCCAGCGGTAGCAGCGGCTCGGCGAACGCATCCACGGCGGCGCGGTCGAGGCGCATCTGCACCCCGGAGGCGGCGGCAACTCGCCCGGCGTCCTTGACGAGTCCGTCGGAAAGATCCAGCATGGAGCTTGCCTTATGCTGGCGTGCCACCTCTCCGGCGGGGATGGGGCTGACCGGGTGGTGTTGCGAGTCGACGGCGCGCTCGCAGACTGCAATCATGTGCGCGGCCTCTTCGGGGGTGAGGGTGCGGGCAAGCTCAACGAGCCCTTCGGGAAGAGCAACAGGTGTAGCCGAGCCTTCAGCCTGCTTTTGAGCCCACGCCCGGCTCACCGCCTCCAGCGCCGCCTCAGCATCCTGATCTGCGACAATGGCGCGCAACAGCGCCGTGGCGGGCAGGGAGAGCGGGTTGAGCAGCAGGCGCAGACCGGCATCGGACCAGGCGGTACGTCCCGCCAGGGCGATAGTGTCGCCGGGGCGTGCGCCTGAGCGCAACACGGCGCGATCCGTGTAGCCAAGGGCGGTGACGGTCACCGACATTTCGGTGGAATCGCCAATATCGCCGCCGCCAATCACGCATTCGGTGGCTCCGCAGGCGTTGATTCCGTCCACAATGCCGTGGGCGAAGCCGTCGATCCAGCCGTAAGGCGTGCTGCCGGGCAGGCTCAAGGAGATGAAGAGGCTCGCCGGGCGTGCACCCATGGCGGCGACGTCGGCAAGGTTCTGGGTCGCTGCTTTGCGCCCCACATCGTAGCCACTGCTGCGGGCGGGTTCCAGAATGAACTCGCCGGCCTCACCCGCACGTGCGATACCGCCGGGCCACAGGTTCATGAAGTCCTGGTCCTCAACGAGAGTGTCGGTGGTGACCACGGTACGCTGACCGGGCGCGGGCGCGGCGAGGACGGCACAGTCGTCACCGGGACCCACATCGAGGGGCTCAATGTGCCCCGCCTGACGTGCCGTTGCGGCAACCTGCTCATTGTGGGCGTTGATAATCGGCATGAAAGCGCGCAGAACGCGGGACTCCCCCAGCTTTGAGAGAGGTGTCTCTCGCATGGGGCTGTCCCGCGTTTCGCTAAAAGTCTGAGGATTCACATCCTCTATTATCGCGTATTCTTACGCGTTATGTTCGCCTTATGCTCCGCGGCTGAAGTAGCGGATCGCCAGAGCAATCAGCACCAGACCGATGAGCGAGAAGAGAATCAGCGGTGCAATGCCGGAAAGTCCGGAATCGTCCGCATCCGCATTCTTCACGGCCTGTTCCTGAGCGGCGTTCGCACCATCAGCCTTTGTCACACTCTTTGCGGAGCGGCTGGCGCTAGCCGAGGTGGAGGAGCTGGGCGACTTCGAAGCCGATACCGAGCTTGAGGAGCTCGAGGGGCTTGCCTCCTGGGAGTGGTCCTCGTCGGTCTTATTGCGTGAGAGGCATCCAGCAACCCAGTCTGCCGCACCCGGGATGGAGTCATTCGAGCCGTTATTAGCTGCGATTCGTCCGAGGGTGGTGCCGCCAGAACGCAACGGATCGTCCTCGTTGTCATCAAGCCTGTCATTCGGTGCCTTGGTGCTCGGTGAAGAGCTTGAAGATCCCGATGAGGAGCTTGAGGATTCGGAGGATTTGCCCGGTCGCGGAAGCTCAATGGAGATGACGACATCTTCCCCCGAGGTTTCCTGACGGTTTCCAGGGACGGTCACCGGGTTGTTCGCCGGAGGAATCGGGGCAACAGGCTCAGTCTCAATCGGGGTAACAGTCTTGGCGTCTGAGCTACCATTGTTGTCTTCTGGCGGATTCACCGGAATCACCGGAATCACGGGGATTTCTGCATCCTTAGTGGGTTCCTGAGTCGGCGCGGGCACTACCGGAGCCTGAGTCGGCTCCTCGGAGGGTGCTTTGCTCGGCTCCTGAGTCGGCTCGGGAGTTACATCCTTGGTCGGCTCGGGAGTGGGCTCCGGATTCGGTTCCGGGGTTACGTCCTTGGTCGGCTCGGGAGTGGGTTCCGGAGTAGGCTCCGGTTCCGGGGTTGGCTCAGGATTCGGCTCAGGAGTGGGCTCCGGGGTCGGTTCAGGAGTCGGATCCTGAGTAGGTTCCGGAGTCGGTTCGGGGGTTACATCCTTGGTCGGCTCAGGGGTAGGCTCTACCGTAGGCGCCGGGGTCGGATCCTGAGTGGGTTCCGGAGTAGGCTCGGGGGTTACATCCTTGGTCGGCTCAGGGGTAGGCTCCGGAGTAGGCTCAGCCGTAGGCGCCGGGGTCGGATCCTGAGTCGGTTCAGGGGTTACATCCTTAGTGGGCTCAGCGGTAGGCTCCGCGGTGGGAGCTGCGCTGGGCTCGGCAGTGGGCTGCGCAGTAACATCCGGAGTGGGCGTCGCATCCTTAGAGGGCTCTACGCTAGGACTCGCCGTAGCGGTAGCACTCGCAGAAGCGGAAGGCTCAGCAATGGGCTGCGCAGTAACATCCGGAGTAGGTGTCGCATCCGGAGTGGGCGTCGTGTCCGGAGTGGGAGTAGCGCTCGCAGAAGGTTCAGCACTGGCGGTGGGCTGAGCACTCGAAGAAGCGCTAGGCTGAGCGGTGGGCTCTGCCTGCGCGTTGTCAGTCTTATTGTCTCCCTGGGCGGTGGGCCATGCACTCACGGTTGCGAGCGTGGGTACTGCCGCCTGAGAGGAAGATGCCGCGGTCGCGGCGGGGTCCAGGGTTTGGCCTGCGGTGCCGACAGGGTTCGGCGGAAGCTGTGACGCTGCCTCCTGCACATTTTGAGCAAATGAGGCTACGTATGGGCTTCCGGAAGCAACCAGTGCTGTCGCCAGACTCGCAGAGACCACCTTACGGTTTCGTTTTCCCAAAGGTTGTCCTTGACTTTCTAATACGTTGTGAGTGAATAGATACCCAATCGCTAGGGCAGATTGGATATGCCTTCGTCTATTCTACCGAATCGGCTTTTTCTTCATTACTCATTTTAGCGCTTTCATACCATTCTTTGAGCTTCACGATGTGCAAAGACTATCAACAACACCTTTTCATCACTCAGAAGCATCATTTCATGCACTTATGAGCAGAATTACGTTTCACCTTATCAACACCGCTTTAAAACTTGCACTCCCCCATTCAAGTAGCTCTAAGGTAGGTGCAAGTGATTTTTCTCATGAGTGAATCTAGAGCGATTCTCATCAGCATATCTGCGGAAAATACGTACCAATTCCCCGTTTTCCCCAGCGATCAACTTACCAGCCGCGCAAAAAAGCACCCCGGTACAGACTCTCAAGAATCCGCACCGAGGCGCCTTACAGCAGGGGCACTCCCCCACCGTTAAATATTCATACGCTGAGCGTCAGCTCAAGAACTTAGCCCGCTCAAAACTTAAGCACTCTCTAAAACTAGCACAAAACTATCGCAGACCCAGGGGGCGTTCCATCGCCAGGGTCAGCAGCTCGCTAATCAGGTCGGTGTAGGAAATACCGGTGTTCTCCCACATGGTCTTGTACATCGAAATCGGGGTGAAGCCGGGCATGGTGTTCACCTCGTTGATGACCAGGCGGCCATCCTCGGTGTAGAAGAAGTCCGCACGCGACAGACCCTCGCCGTCCAGCGCCAGGAACGCCTTCACAGCAAGCTCGCGCAGACGATCCTGCACATCCTGCGGCAGGTTCGCCGGGCACACGGTCACAGCGGAAGACTCAGAAACGTACTTCGCCTCAAAGTCGTAAAAGCCGTGGTCCTCATCCACAACCTCAATCTCGCCGGGGTAGGACGCGCGGGGCATCTCGCCGTGGTGGCCGTCGAGCACAGCGCACTCAATTTCGCGGCCCACAATACCGGCCTCAATAATGATCTTCGGGTCGTGGCGGCGCGCCTCTTCAATCGCGGGCACGAGCTCCTCCACCGAATCCACCTTGGTAATGCCGAAGGAAGAACCTGCGCGGGTCGGCTTCACGAACATGGGGAAGCCCAGCTTCAGCACGCGCTCCAGAATCTGCTCGCGGTCCTCGTGCTCCCACTGGCGGTTAGTGACGACCTCGTAGGGGCCGACTTCCAGGCCAGCGGATTCGAAAGCAACCTTCATGAAGTGCTTGTCCATACCCACAGCGGATGCGGTCACGCCGCAACCCACATAGTGCAGGTCAGCCATTTCCAGCAGACCCTGCACGGTGCCGTCCTCGCCGAAGGGGCCGTGCAGTAGCGGGAACACAACGTCCACCGGTGCGGTGCGGGTGACGTTACCCTCAGCATCCACCAGGGTCAGGCGGGAATCGCCAGCACCCATCGGCAGGAACACCTGCTGGGTACCCTCGGGGAACTCTGCGGTACCGCGGGTGCCAGCGGTCAGCTCGGCGAGCTGCTGCTCATCGGTCAGGTACCAGCGGCCGTCACGGGTAATGCCGATAGTGATGACGTCGTAGGCGGTGCGGTCAATAGCGCCCAGAACGCCGGCAGCGGTAATGAGCGAAATCGGGTGCTCGGAGGAGCGGCCACCGCACAGCAGGGCGACGGTCTTCTTCTCGGTCATATATTTCTCCTAGTCAATGTTCCCCTACCCTCAGGTCCGGAAGGTGGAACGGCAATGCGTCAATAATCCTAACGCACGAATACCGTCGCGGTCACTGATACGTTTCTCACGCACCGGCTCTTCGCAACGGTATCCGTCCTCGGATGTCTACATTCAATCTTCTTCTAGTATGTCCTGGCACACAACCCGAATCAAGAGGGTGCCAGCACACCAGAAAGCTTCAAAACCTAGTGGCCCTCATGCTTGAGGCGGCGGCCCAGCAGTTGAGGCGCCAAATCCTCAATGCCGATACGGCCCGAAAGCACAGCCACCACAGCCTCAACAATGGGCATCTCCACGCCGTGACGACGAGCCAACTCAGCCACCACCGGCGCCGACTTAATCGACTCAGCAGTCTGGCTCATGTGCTCGTGCAGGCGGTCAGGGGTAATGCCCTGAGCCAGCAGGCGGCCCGCCGTGTGGTTACGAGACAGCGGCGAAGAGCAGGTCGCAATCAAGTCGCCCATACCGGCAAGACCGCTCATCGTCGCAGCCTCGCCGCCCAACGCCACCGCCAGGCGGGTAATCTCCGCCAGGCCGCGAGTCATAATGGACGCCTTCGAGTTATCGCCGTAATTGCGGCCCTCACAAATACCCACGCAAAGCGCAATCACGTTCTTCACCAGGCCGCCAATTTCGGTACCCACCACATCCGTGTTGGTGTACGGGCGGAAGTACGCGCACGCAATCGCGTGAGCAACAGCCTCAGCCACCGGCAGGGTACGAGCCGCAACCACGGAGGCGGTAGGCTCCTCCCCCATGATTTCCTTCGCCAGGTTCGGGCCCGACAGCACGCACACGCGGTGCGGAATATGGCCGATCGCGCGCAAATCAGCGCCGCGCAGAGCCATGGATTCTTCCAGCTCCTCGGTAATGACCTGCGACATGCGCAGACCCGTACCGGTCTCCAGGCCCTTCGCCAAAGACACCAGCATGGCGTTCGGCTCAATATAGCGGGCGAAGCTCTGCAACTGCGAACGCAGAACCTGCGCGGGCAAGGCAAGAACCACAATATCGGCGCCGGTCAGCGCCGCAGGGGCATCCGCCGTGAAGTGCATGTTATCCGGCAGCTTCATTCCCGGAAAATAGCGGGCGTTCTCGCGGGTGCGTTCGCACTCAGCCATCGCCTGCTCATCACGACCGATGAGGGTCACGCGGGTGTCATCGCCGCGCTCGCGGGCAGCGTCCGCCGCGATCTTAGCGAAAGCGGTGCCCCAGCTACCGGCGCCGAGCACCGCAATAGACTGTACGGTTGCCGGAGGGGTAAATTCAGGGCTTGCTGCGGGGGTGCGTCCAAAGAAGGTCACGAAAACACCATCTTCCTTGTGAGGTCCTTGGGTGAGCCCCCTGATAGGCGCCCGGTCGGGTACCTGTCGGGGGCTCTCAATGGTTCCCAGCGGGAATACTACTTTTCGTCCGGTTCGCCGAGCGCGCCACCAACCGGACCGGAGGGAGTGCCGGGAGCTTCACGACGCTTAGTGCGCGGGTTCCAACGACCCTCAGGAGCCTTCTCGCCGCGAATCTTCTCCAGCTCGGCGGTAATAGCATCCAGCATGGCGTCGGTGACCACGCCCAATTCGGTGCGGGTGTGCTTAGCATCGGGGCTGGCGTCCTCAACGAGGGAGGCAATATCCAGCGCCTTGCCAACCTTCACGCGGACGGTCTTGCGCGGGAACAGCGAAATCCTACGCTTCTCCTTGATGCGGCCGTCCTCGCCGGCCTCATCCACGTAACCGAGAATCTGCTCATCACCCCAGTGCGCCACCGGGAAGACGGGCGCGCCGGTCGCAAGAGCCAGACGAGCCGCACCGGTACGCGCCTGCATGGGCCACAGTTGCGGATCGTGGGTGGTGGTGCCCTCCGGGAAAATCACAACGGCACCGCCAGCCTCAACAATCTTGCGGGCGGTAATCAGGGACTTACGCGCATCCACCGAACCGCGAACCACGGGAATATGCGCGAGCTTGCGCATAATGTAGCCGAGCACGGGAGCGCGGAACAGCGAATCCTTCGCCAAGAAGCGCGGCAGGGCGCCCTCAACGAAAGCAGGGAAAGCCACGGTCACCGGGTCAAGCTCGGTGGTGTGGTTAGCCACGATAATGTACCCACCACTCTTGGGCAGGTTCTCACGGCCGGTAACCTCAACGCGTGCGATGAGCTTGTACAGCCCGCGCGCAGCGTTACCGAGCACCTTGTACAGAGCGTCACCGGAGGCGGTGGGCTCAATCTCAGGCAGAGCCTGCTTTCCCTGCTGTCCGCTCACTAGTCCTGAACCTCAACTTCCTCGGGCTCAACAACGACGATTGCCGCATCGGGCTTGGGAACCTTCGACGCCTTGCGTGCCAGCACCTCAAAGTTGGCACCCAGGCCCTTGAGCTTCTCCTCGAAGTTCTCGTAGCCGCGAGCAATCAGCTCAACACCGCTCACGTGAGAGGTGCCCTTAGCCGCCAGAGCAGCAATGATGTGGGAGAAGCCGCCGCGCAGGTCCGGAACCTCAATGTCGGCGCCGGTCAGCGGGGTGGGGCCAGAAATAATAGCGGAGTGGCCGTAGCCCTTACCCTCGAAACGGCAGGGTGCGCCGCCCACGCAGTCACGCATGACGACAATATCTGCACCCATCTGCTTCAGGGCGTTGGTGAAGCCGAAACGCTCCTCGTACACGGTCTCGTGCACAATGGACGCGCCCTTAGCCTGGGTCAGCGCCACAACGAGGGGCTGCTGCCAGTCGGTCATAAAGCCGGGGTGCACGTTGGTCTCAAAAACGATGGGCTTCAGCTGGGCACCGGGGGTGCGCTGAGCCGGGTGGGTGAAGCGGATGCCATCGGCGGTCACCTCGTACAGGCCGCCCATCTTGCGGAACTGGTTCAGGAACGCGGTCATATCCTTCTGAGCTGCGCCGCGCACGAAAATGTCGCCGCCGGTAGCCAGAGCCGCAGAAGCCCAAGAAGCGGACTCGTTGCGGTCGGGCAGGGATGCGTGATCGTAGCCGGTCAGCTCGTCCACGCCCTCAATGACAATGGTGCGGTCCTCGTTGATGAAGATGATGGCACCCATCTTCTGCAGAACAGCAATCAGGTCAATAATTTCGGGCTCAATCGCTGCGTTGCGCAGGACGGTCTTACCCTTAGCGCGCACACCGGTGAGCAGAACCTGCTCGGTAGCGCCCACGGAGGGGTAGTTCAGCACAATCTCTGCACCCTTCAGACCCTCTTCGGGAACGATCAGGGTGGTGCCGGTTTCGTCGTCCTTCTCAACGACTGCGCCGAACTTGCGCAGTGCAGACATGTGGTAGTCGATGGGTCGGTCACCGATCTTGCAGCCACCCAGGTTGGGGATGCGTGCGGTACCGAGGGTGTGCAGCAGCGGGCCCACCATCAGAATCGGGATACGAGAGTTACCGCCGAAGAGCTGAATCTCCTCTGCGTTCTTTGCAGCGGTGGTTGCATCCTGTGCGGGGTTGAGGGTCAGAACACCAGCTTCGCGGTCGTAGTCGACCTTTGCGCCGTGCAGCTCCACGAGGGTGGTAACGATTTCGACATCGCTCAGGTCAGGGACGTTACGCAGGGTCGAGGGGGTCGAACCGTGCAGTGCTGCGACCATCGCCTTGGGCACCAGGTTCTTGGCGCCTCGAACGTGGACCTCACCAACGAGCGGAGTGCCACCTTCAATGCGAAGCTTGCTGATGTTCTCAGTCATTAAAAATCCTTTGTGGAGTCGGCTGGTTTAGGCCGAACTTTAACAGTGTGCCGATACGCCGCGTTCTCATACGCTCATACGTGCCGTGCCCTCTGCCGGTAGCAGGGTGAAACGGGCGCATATATTCATCATTATTCTAAGCCCTGCGTAAAGGTGCTCCAAACACCGAAGAGCCTTTGGAACTCGTGACTGGGATTTTGCTCTGTTGTATGTGTGATAAACCGCTCTGACCCCCTCCAGATTCAGAGCTAGAAAAAACAAAAAGATACACAAACATTCACACTAATGCAAACATTTTCTGGTTCTTCACCGAAATTTGACGCCAGTTTCGTCTTTTTGACGCACGAATTTGAACTTGAGAGTAACCTCCCCCCTACAATAACGTGCACACTCTTACCCGCTGAACGGCGCCTCCACTCTCACCGAGGAGCCAACCAGCTCTCAGCTGCGGCATCTGCGCCGGCATTGCCGTTGCTCCATGCAGTACGGAGCCTCACGGCAGGGAACGGGCGTGTATTCACTGCATAAACCCTGCGATGGCACCCAACCACAACGGTTCGGCTTCCTGATTCACTTCAACTTCAAAAATTCACCTCAACATCACCGTAAATATTCGAAAGTCAACTAAAAACCAGGGCACATCGCAACCAACCACAGGTTGTTTCGCGGCTGCATCCGCGAAACAACCGGAGGACCCAATATGACACATCACAACACTGCATCACGCATTTCACGCCGTCACCTCGTACAGGGTGCGGCATGGAGCGCCCCCGTTATCCTCGCCAGCGCAACTGTCCCTGCATGGGCGGCAAGCGGCGAGCCCACCTGCTCCCCCGCCCTGACCCTCAAGCCGACCGCAACCGGCTTCGACGACAAGGCTGGTGCATACACCGAATGGCTCGTTCCCGAAGGCGTTGGACGAGTCCGCTTCGACCTCGTGGGAGGTGCCGGCGGTGCTGCTTCTTCCTTCACCCCCAGCTACCTGACCGACGTCACGAACGCATCCCTGGCTGGCGGCGGTGCCGGCGCACAGCTCAGCGGCGTTCTGGCGGTCAAATCCGGCGATATCCTGCGCGTCTGGGCGGGTAACGGCGGTGTCGGTTCGGCGTCCGGCGCGAAGCCCGCACTCGGCGGCGAAGGCTACGCAGCGGGCGGCGACTCCACCGGCTCCAGCACCGCAACCGGCGCAGCGCAGGTAGTGGGTACTAACAGCGGCTACGTGTACGGTGCATCCGGCGGCGGCTCCTCCGCGGTCGAGCTCGTCCGCGACGGCGCAGTCACCGTCGTAGCCGTTGCGGGTGCAGGTGGCGGCGGCGCACAGCTGGGAACCCTCACCACCCACCAGAGCCTCTTCGACACCCAGCCCAAGGATCAGCTGAACCCGGCACTGCGCGTGGCACTGGACAGCCGCGACGCATCCACCACCGCAGGCGGCAGCGCAGGCGGCGACCTGGGCACCGATAACACCGGTCAGGGCGGCATGCTCATGGCAAGCCCCTACCAGGAATTCATGCCCCTCGACGAGGACGACAAGACCCTCGACATGCGCCTCATGGTCACCGGCGGTACCGCTGGTCGCTCCGGCGTCGCGGGTACCCTCGGTGAGGCATTGATTGGCGTCCTCGACGAGAACAACGAGCTGAAGCTCCTGCCTATGTCCGAGTCCTGGTTCGATTCCTACGATTTCCCGCGCTACTACCGCTACGAGGGCGACTCTGTGAGTGAGAAGGAGAAGGGCACCGGCGGTGCGGATGCTACCGGCTCCTACCGCGGTAAGGGCGGCTCCGGCGCTCTGCTCTCCCACACCTACGGCAAGCTCTCCCTCACCACCGTTGCTTCCGGCGGAGGCGCCGGCTACGGCGGCGGCGGCGCAGGCCTGAACATCTGGACCGTCGGCGCGTACTACGAGAGCGTTTTCGGCCGTCAGGTGCAGTTCGAGAGCGAAGGAAACATCTACTCGCTCAGCTCTCTGAGCAGCGGCGGCGGCGCAGGCGGCAGCTACATTAACCACGAGGTGGTTTCTGACTTCGCTCTTGCCACCGCGCAGAACGCCAACCCGACCGCTGGCGTGCGCTCCCCCGGTTCGGCGGCGCTGTACAGTTGCACCGAGAACGCGACCCTGAACACCCCCATCACTGAGGGCGCCTAAGCTCTAGGTATTGAAAATAAATGTGCCTCCCCGGAAGCTGATGCTCCGGGGAGGCGCATTTATATGTGTGCCAATTTATATGCGTGCCCAGAGGTTTTGGGTGCCGAGGTTCGGATGCAGAAAAGCTCGAAGGCGGCGACTGATTCAGTCGCCACCTTCGAGCTTTATATCTCTAGGTTTTAGAGCTCCTGGGTGCGGGGCATCCAGGAGGGGCGCTTCGCCTCGTACGCCTCGATAGCCTCGAGGTTCTGCAGGGTCAGACCAATGTCGTCCAGGCCCTCCATGAGGCGCCAGCGCACGTAGTCGTCAATTTCGAAGGGAACGACCAGCGCGCCCACGGTTACGGTCTTGGACTCCAAGTCAACGGTGATTTCGGTGCCGGGCTCGTGCTCCAGTGCCTTCCAAATCAGCTCAATATCGTCCTGTGCAACCTGTGCGGTGACCAGGCCCTGCTTACCGGAGTTGCCGCGGAAAATATCGGCAAAACGAGCAGAAATAACGACCTTGAAACCGTAGTCGCGGGGCGCCCACACGGCGTGCTCACGGGAAGAACCGGTACCGAAGTCCGGGCCCGCCACCAGCACGCTACCGTGCTTGTAGGGCTCCTGGTTCAGGATGAACTCGGGGTCCTTACGCCAGTTAGCGAAGAGGGCATCGTCGAAGCCGGTCTTGGTCACTCGCTTGAGGTAGACGGCGGGAATGATCTGGTCGGTGTCAACATTCGAAGAACGCAGCGGCACGCCAATGCCGGTGTGCTTAATAATGGGTTCCATAATGGCTCCTTAGCTATAGCGGCGTGCTAGGCCACGACGTCGGACGGGGCGGACAGGGTACCGCGCACAGCGGTTGCGGCGGCAACCACCGGGGAGACCAGGTGGGTGCGGCCACCCTTGCCCTGGCGGCCCTCAAAGTTACGGTTCGAGGTGGAGGCGCAACGCTCACCGGGTGCCAGCTGGTCGGGGTTCATGCCCAGGCACATGGAGCAGCCGGCGAAGCGCCAGTCGGCACCGAAGTCCTTGAAGACCTTGTCCAGGCCTTCTGCTTCTGCCTGCGCGCGGACCTTCTGGGAGCCGGGCACGACCATCATGCGTACGTTCTCGGCGATGGTGCGGCCACGCACGATGTCTGCTGCGGCGCGCAGGTCCTCGATGCGGGAGTTAGTGCAGGAACCCAGGAAGACGACGTCCACGGGGATTTCCTTCATGGGGGTGCCCGCCTTCAGGTCCATGTATTCGAGGGCGCGTTCTGCTGCGACCTTGTCGTTCTCGTCCTCGAAGTCGTCCGGGGAGGGAACGGCGTGGCTCAGCGGCACGCCCTGACCGGGGTTGGTACCCCAGGTGACGAAGGGTTCGAGCTCGTCAGCGTTGATGAAGATTTCCTTGTCGAAGACGGCGCCTTCGTCGGTGGGCAGGCTCTTCCAGTACTCGACCGCCTTGTCCCATTCTTCGCCCTTGGGCGCGTGCTGGCGGCCCTTGATGTACTCGAAGGTGGTCTCGTCGGGGGCGACCATGCCGGCGCGTGCGCCCGCCTCAATGGACATGTTGCACATGGTCATACGACCCTCCATGGAGAGGGAACGGATCGCAGAGCCGCGGTATTCGAGCACGTAGCCCTGACCGCCACCGGTGCCAATCTGCGCGATAACGGCGAGGATGATGTCCTTCGCGGTCACGCCGGGCTTGAGGGTGCCTTCAACGTTGATTGCCATGGTCTTGAAGCGTGCCAGGGGCAGGGTCTGGGTTGCCATGACGTGCTCCACCTCGGAGGTGCCGATACCGAACGCGAGAGCGCCGAACGCACCGTGGGTGGAGGTGTGGGAGTCGCCGCAGACGATGGTCATGCCGGGCATGGTCAGGCCGAGCTGCGGGCCGACCACGTGCACGATGCCCTGTTCCTCGTCGCCGAGGGAGTGGATGCGCACGCCAAATTCCTTGGCGTTGCGGCGCAAGGTCTCGATCTGGGTGCGGCTGGTCAGGTCGGCAATGGTGCCGAAGATGTTGTCGGTGGGGGTGTTGTGGTCCTCGGTGGCGATGGTCAGGTCGAGGCGGCGCAGGGGGCGGTTCTCGATGCGCAGACCTTCGAATGCCTGGGGCGAGGTCACTTCGTGCAGTAGCTGCAGGTCGATGTAGAGCAGGTCGGGCTTGCCGTTTTCACCGGGGACGACGACGTGTGCGTCCCAGACTTTTTCTGCCAGGGTGCGCGGACGGGTGCCCGCGGTGGTTGCGTTCTGTTCGCTAGTCATGCTTTCTCCTGCTTGATGCGTTCCTACGGTGGATGCGTTCGGGGTGGTGCGTGCCGCTGGTTTTGGGGATTGAGAGGCGGATTATGTACCCGATGGGACCCTCAAACCGGTATTTCCCTGCGGCGTGTCGCACATTTTTTCACGGATTCTTAGCCTGTGAGACAGCCTAGAAACACCCCGAACCAGCAAGTGTTTTTGTGTGGGTTTATTCTATGACTCCAGGGTAATTTTGCGGGATTACCCGCATTTTTCTGCGACTTTTCGCATATTTTCACCCATAAACCCACATAAACACTTATTATGAAAAGCTCATAATTTATCCCGTAGGGGGTGATTCCATCTTCAGCTCTGCACCCAAAAGAGTCCATGAAGTCCGGGGTATCTTTCATATTCTGAGATAGAATATAAGAATGACTCCTTCCGCCTCACGTTTTAACGCACACGGAATGCGTCACCCCAACGCATCCACACACCACAACGCACCGATTGTCGACCCCGTCAAGCCGCCCGAACACATGGCCGCCGACGAGCAGATGGTAGAGGTACACTCCCACGGCTCCTCCGGCGTTGGCGTGCTCGACAAGGCAACCCTCATTCTTGATTGCCTCGAGGCAGGCCCCGTATCCCTGGGCGACCTCGTCAAGGCAACCGGCCTGGCACGACCCACCGCGCACCGCCTCGCCGTGGCACTGGCACACCACCGCCTCGTAGCCCGCGACGTGCAGGGACGCTTCATGCTCGGCCCCCGTCTGACCGAACTCGCCTCCGCCACCATTTCTGATGAGCTCATCACCGTGGCCGACCCGATCCTGCAGAAACTCAGCCTCGAAGCAGACGAGTCCACCCAGCTGTACCGCCGCCAGGGCGACTGGCGCGTGTGCGTTGCGACCGCGGCACGCCCCTCCGGCATGCACGAATCCATCCCGGTGGGCACCCAGCTGTCCATGCAGGCTGGTTCCGCCGCCCAGGTGCTGCTCGCATGGGAAGACCAGAACCGCATTGTTGAAGGCCTGCGCGATGCGCACTTCAGCGCCGCCATGCTCGCGGCTGTGCGCCGCATCGGCTGGGCGCAGTCCGTGGGCGAGCGCGAGCGCGGTACCGCCTCGGTCTCCGCTCCGGTGCGCGCTCCCGGTGGCAAGGTGATTGCGGCTGTCTCTATCTCGGGTCCGATTGATCGTATGACCCGCCAGCCGAACCGCAACTACCCCGAGCTGGTCGTCAAGGCTGCTCAGGCAATTACTGACGGTCTGCGTGAGCTTTCTACTTCTCACTCAGCCTCGGATGTTGAGGAAAGCTAAGGCTCCGTTATAGATAGTTTTCACGAAAAGAATCCCTCCCCGCCTCATTGAGGTGGGGAGGGATTCTTTTATGCGGTTTTCAGATGATATGCCGCTAAATGTCCAGGGCTTTACGGTAGGAGTTGAGGCGCTTAGCTTCCAGCTGCACCGGGGCGACCACACAGGACTGCACCGCCTTCTCAACGCCGGTCTGCAGGCGACCCCGCAGCTTACGTGCATAATAGCGTGAGCCCATGGCGGTGAGTAGCCTGCCCACACCCGCCGAGGCAATGCCGAGGAGTATGCCCAGCAGCAGAAGCAGGGTGGGCAGGGGTACCGGGGAGCCTTCGGGGGTCGGGGCGGGCGGCAGTTGAATCTGCAGGTACGCCATGCCGGAGATGAGGGTCAGCCAGCCGACGCCCACCAGGGCGCTCAGTAGCGCGATCCACTGCAGGGTATTGAAGATGACCCAGGGGGCGCGGGTGCGGCCCAGGCCGTAGTCGATGCGCATCATGTCGCGTTCGAGCAGTTCGGGTAGCTCCGCCTCGCGGGAGAGGGCGGCTTCCTTGATGCTGCGTTTCCACGGCTCGTCGATGCGGGCCGCCATCTGCTTGCTGTATTGGCGTACGGCGTTTGCCATGCCTGCTTTCTGTGCGGCGCTCAGCGGGGGTAGCGAGGATGCCACCAGCTCGGGCGCGTTCTCGTTATCGGAGCCGAGCATGCCCGCGGACTTTTCAGCCTTGGAGGAGCTTTTCTTCTCGTCCTGTTGCCCCAGGTGCAGGCGGCGCAGGGGGTCAGCTTTCAGGCGGCTCATCCAGCGGGTGAGGATCCAGCCGGTGTGCTGACCTGCGGCGCGGCGATAGGAGGCGGTTGCCGCCTGCAAAACCTGCTCAGCCTGGCTGGAGGTGTAGCACGCCTTCACGAGCTTCTGTTCCGCGTCGAGGGCGTAGGCTCCGGCGAGCACGGTTCCTTCTCCCCCGGCATAGGCGCGCAGCTGGGATGCGGTGGCGTGCAGCTGCGCGTCGGTTCGCTGCAGGGATAGGCTCTTGGCGGCGGCTACCTGGGCGAGCAGGTCGCGGAGCACGTCGATGCCCTCACCGGTTCGAGCGGAGACGGCGATGGGTGCGGCGAGCAGGTGCGCTTCGGTGCCCTCAGCCTGGAGCAGGCGGGTGAGGGATGCGAGCACTGCGGGCACCTCGGCGGGTGCAAGCTTGTCCGCCTGGTTGAGCACGCAGAGCGCCTGCGCGCCGGAGGCGGCAAGCGGCACCATGAAGTCGCGGTGGATGACGGCGTCGGCGTATTTTTGGGGGTCGACAACCCAGACGAGTACGTCTACGTAGCGCATCATGCGGGCGGCGAGGTCACGGTTGGTGGTGGTGACCGAGTCGAAGTCGGGCATGTCCAGCAGGATGAGGCCGCCGGTGCGGGTGCGCATTTCGCCGCGTCCACCTACTGCGCGGCGGATGCGGTTGAAGAGTCCGGGTGCCGGTTCGGTGACGGCGTTGGGTGCCGCCGCTCCCCCGGCTGCTTTATTGTTTCCGCCCGCTTCGTTACCCTCGGTTGCGTCTTTCTCGGCGGCGAGCGCCTGAGTTTGCGGGTAGACGCGCTTGTCGATACCGAGCCAGTCAAGTAGCTCTTCGCTGCCTTCTGCCTCCCAAATCGCCGCCTGCACGGTGGAGGTAGTCGGGCGCGTGGGTGCGGAGAGGGCAATATTCTGCCCGGCGATGGCGTTGAAGAGCGTGGATTTGCCGCTACCGGTCGCACCGAAGAAGCCGATGACGGTGTGTTCGGTGGAGAGTTCGCGGCGCTGGCTGAGGCGTTCGAGGGTTTCGGCGGCGTCAAGCAGGACGGTTTCGGGGACTCGTCCTTCACCGTAGCTGATGGCTTCTTTCAGGGATGCGACGGAGCGCGCGAAGGGCGAGGCCGCCACGGTAGGGGTGGCGCCTCGCTCAGCGTTGCGCTCAGCGGCTTTGTTCTCGGGTTTGTGCTCGGATTTATTCTCGGGGGTAGTCATAGTGCGTTTTCTTCGTCTGTGGTGCGGGGTGCCTGTCCGGAGTGGTTTAGCGGACAACCGTGCCGTTAGTGTGAGCTGCGGTTTGGCTCTGCGCGCTCATCTCCGCGGCGATTTTCTGCACCTGCTCGGCGGCGCGGTAAATGTCCTCGGCCTCAGCCTGCGGATCGGTTTCTTCCAGCACGGCGGTGAAAGGCTGAGCGTGTTCGGTGAGCAGATCCGCCATACGTTCGAGCAGGTCGGTGCGAGCGCGGGTCGCCATGCGGCGCACCGCATCTTCACCAAAGATAGACTCGAGCAGCTTCGTGCCGACCACGCCGCTACCGCCCGCAATCCCCGCCTCAATACCGGTAATGCCGCCGGTGAGGCTGAACGCGGCGACCATAAGCATCACGGCGGCGGCGTTCACACCCAGGGAGAGGAAACGGGCACGTTTGCGCTTGTCGGCGCCTTCTTCACGGATCATTTCAAGGACGGAACCCTGCCAGAGGCGAATCTGCTCGGCAACGGCTGCGGAGAAGATGTCCTCGGCAGACTGCACCTCACCCTTCGCATCACCGTCTGCGTGCTGTTCGGGCGCAGCTGCAACAGCCTGCGGCGCACCTGCGACAGCCTGAGGCGCGTCTAGGCGCGCCAGCAGGGAGCGTCCGGCGCGGCTGGCACGCCAGCGGGTGCGGGTGTTTTCGGAGGCGCGGGCGGCCGCATCCAGCACGACGGCGTGGATGCCGCTTTCGAGGGCGTCTTCTACCTTCTGGGCGGCGGCGGGCTGACCTCGCAGTGCGGAGCCGACGCGGTCGCGCAGGCGACCGATGGTGCTGTCGAGGGAGCGGAAGAAGTCGCCGGTTCCCACAAAGTCGTGCCAGCGCGAGAGCACTTCGCCGCGTAGCAGGGAGCCGTCGGAGAGGGCGCCGTCGATGGTAGTCAGCGCATCCTCGTATTCTTCGGCTGCGATGGCGGCAAGCGACTGGTGTGCCGCCTGCTGGCGTGCCTGTTCTGCGGCGAGCACCTGCAGGTTGCCGGCGAGGGTTTCGACAGCACCGGCGAGGGTCTGCCGGGCGATGGCGGCGCGGGCGGGCGCGTCGGCACCGAGTTCGCGGATCCACAGGGTCAGCGGGGCGAGGCTGACGGGTGCGAGCATGCCGTTTTCGTCGCGCGGCTGTTCGGTGACGGTGTGAATCAGTACGGCGTGGATTCCGGCCTCGTCGAGCATGCGTCGCAGGTCGTTTTCAATAGCCTCTTCGTCGCCTTCGGGCACGCGGTTGAGCACCACGGCAATGGCGATGGAGCGTGCGGCTGCTTCGTGGAGCAGTTCCCAGGGTACGGCGTCGGCGTAGCGGTTGGCGGTGGTGACGAAGAGCCACAGGTCGGCGGCGGAGAGCAGCTCCTTAGCGAGGGTGCGGTTTTCCTCAGAGACGGAGTCGATATCGGGTGCGTCAATGAGCGCGATGCCCTGCGGTAGCGCCGAGGTAGTAATAGGAATGAGGGCGCGCGCAATCTTCGGGTCGAGGCCGGGTAGTGCCTGCGACCCGGCGTTCATGCCGGAGGTGCGGGTGCGCGGCAGAGTGGGCAGGAAGCGCTCGGGGGATAGCGCTACTTCGTCTTCTGCGCGGTGCAGTAGAACGGGGTGGCGGGTGGTGGGTCGAATCGCGCCGGACTGGGTGAGCGGCTCGCCGAGCAGGGTGTTGACGAGGGTGGATTTGCCGGCGCCGGTGGAGCCTCCGACCACGATGGTGAGGGGGTTGTCGACGCTGGCACTGCGCGGCAGGATGTAGTCGTCGAGTTGGCGTGCCATGGCGGCGAGTAGGGTGCGCGCGGTGGCGGTACCGTGCTCGGTGGTACCGTGCTCGGTGGTGCCGTCGTGGGTGACGGTGTA
>ENA-OWMY01000087-OWMY01000087.1-metagenome-genome-assembly--contig:-NODE-87-length-27965-cov-10.071408_pt1 | contig 27965 bp, 31 predicted proteins | sample MGYA00245358_ERZ651122 | MGnify/ENA primary metagenome ERZ651122 (study PRJEB26857, sample SAMEA4031752) | metagenome | biome: human; feature: oral; material: saliva | place: Philippines | collected 2014...
TGTGTTCTTTTAGATAATCCCTGATTTTTTGACGTCCACCATCCATATTTGGCATCTGCCTCCCTCCTTTCTTCAAAAGTAAGAAAAAAAGTTAGAAATTTTATAAAACACTTGACATATCTCACCCAAAAGGTTAAAATGAAAGCATAATTAAAAACCTTGATAAAACCTTATATCTATCAATTTATTCGCTCGCCAAAGCTATTTAATTTTAGATAAGTTTTAACTTCGTTTTTTACTAACTTATTAACTTACAAAAACTATTTTACACCCAATTAGGTGATATGTCAACACTTTTCACCCAAAAAGTTGAAATATTTTTTGTTATGTTCCAGAAAGGTTGATTTAACAATGTTTCCGACATACGAAAAAATCAAAGAACTTGCTGATAAGCGTGGAATTTCTCTTATGAAGTTAGAAGAGGATTTGGGTTACAGTAGAAATACACTCTATAAGTTGAAATCGCAAAAGCCCAACGCTGAACGAATTTCAGAAATCGCCGACTACTTCAACGTGTCCACAGACTACCTGCTCGGACGAACAGATAACCCTGCTATCGCAAACAATGATACAATCGCAGGTTACACATCTGACGACCTCCGAAAAATGGCAGAGAATGCCAAGACCTTCGATGGCAAGCCACTTACAGAGGAAGACATCGATGCCATCCAAAACATCATTGAGATTTATTTGAGAGGTAGATAGTATGACAATTACCGAACAAGATGCTTTGTTATTCAATAATCTTTTCAAGAATATATATCAACAACTCCCATCAGTCGATAGTTCTAAGGATTATTGGTTCGTAAGAGCTCAGAAAGGATTATTTTATAAAAGTTTCCTCACCGGCGGCTATATCGCCATCGGATGGAACTACATCACCTTAGAAGACCTGGAGCAACTCGATGAAGATTCTATAAAGGGAAAGATAAAAGAATTTGATAAGAGTATAGAAAAACCTGGCTCTGCCTATAGTCAAATGATGAAGTTTGCGTATAGTCTTAATATCGGAGACATTGTCATTGTTCCGTCAGAATCTCCTAACGATTTTCTTGTAGGTGAAATAACGAGCAGACCCTATACAGAGAGCGAAAGTAACATAGAGTCCGCATCTAACGTTTGCCCATTTAACAAGAGAATGAACGTGCACTGGTTTGGAGTTATACCAAATAGAGATATTGACTCGCAACTTTATAAATTAGTCTATTCAGGCCATACCATCACTGATGCAAATGCCTACAAAAAATTCATCAACCGAGGTCTATACGATGCCTACATTGATCATGACCACATGAGCATTACTTTTAAAGTACAAGAAGAAAACAATATAGATGCCTTCGAATACTCAACATTTTTGCACACAGTCCTACAAATGGTTAATGTTATAAAAGAATCTGATGAATTACAAGATGAGAAAGTCGTTCTAAGAACCAATGTTCAATCCAAAGGACCGATTGAACTACTTGGACATCCTGAAATACTAATCCCGGTTCTAGTATTTATCATTCTTCTAACTGGAGGAATTGCTTTTCGCAATTTAATTAAACGCAATGGTGCAAACTTTGAAGTCGATTCTAAGCTTGGAAAATTTAAAGCTCAGTTAAACAGTGATGGTGATGAAGCAATCAAAAAAGCCCAAGCAAATAAAATAAATGCTGAGGCTATCGCGTTATTAGTAGATAAAGGAATGAGTCCAGAGTTCGAAGGTGCTACATCTAAACTTGATATTAAAGCTCCAGAAGTAGCGACTAAGATTCTTCGAGGTGAACTACTCGAATCTCCAAAAGAAGTCGAAGAATAATTTCAGAAATAACAAAACTGAGTAAAACGATAATTGGAAGTGTTAGGATTTGTCTTAGAAAAAAGTAACAAATCAAAAAAACAAATGCTGAAACTTGAAACAGTACAGCTAAATGTGCATAGAGTTTCAATTTCATTTTTATCACTTCCTTTCAATTCTATTTTACTCTAGTTCATGAGATAAAACAACTAATTTAAAAAAATATTTGAAGGATGATAGCCTATGACTATTGAAGAGCTAGTTGACTCACACGGTGTCACTCTCGCTTACTTTGATAACGAACTTTGGCAAAGACCTGGAGTTTATATCAAAGAAATCAGTATTATCTTTATAAACCGTGAACTGTCCGAAGATGCAAAAAAACGGGTCATATACCACGAATTAGGACATCTGGAACATTCTACTGCACTATATCAAAACAACCACACTAGGTGCGAGAATGAAGCTAATAGACATATGATCCATAAGTTGTTAGAAGAAGAACTCTCACTATCAGATGACCATCAATCTTTTAACTATATCCAGTTCATGCAAAAACACGAGCTTAGAACAGTCACAGACGAATTGATGGTCATTGACGAATATTATGAATTGATAGGATAGTTCATTAGAATAACTATAAAAACAAAAAATCCCCACACTCGCCATCGCCAAACTTTGAGTGTGAGGATATGAATTGCAAGAAAAACTTTTCAAAAGAGATTGCCTTTTGAGATGTTTTCTTGTACCCATTTTATCATTTTTTAGGAAATTTTGAAAGAGGTACTACTATGATAACAACAAATAAAGTAGCTATATACGTCAGGGTGTCTACCACATCTCAGGCTGAGGAAGGTTACTCAATCGATGAACAGAAAGCTAAACTGGAAGCCTACTGCGAAATCAAAGACTGGAAAATCTACGATACTTATATTGACGGTGGCTTCTCTGGAGCGAACACCCAAAGACCAGAGTTAGAACGTTTGATTTCAGATGCTAAACGAAAGAAAATTGATATCGTACTAGTCTACAAGTTAGATCGTCTAAGTCGTAGTCAGAAAGATACTCTGTTTCTGATTGAGGATGTGTTTGCTAAAAACGACGTAGCGTTTATCAGCCTGCAAGAAAACTTTGATACTTCTACACCTTTCGGAAAGGCTTCAATCGGTATGCTTTCAGTATTCGCCCAGCTTGAACGTGAGCAAATCAAAGAACGCATGATGTTGGGAAAAGAAGGTCGGGCAAAGAACGGGAAATCTATGTCTTGGACTACGATTCCGTTTGGCTATGATTACTCAAAAGAAACTGGTATCTTATCAGTAAATCCAACTCAAGCTCTCATTGTCAACCGTATATTCACAGAATACTTGAACGGTAAGTCAGTAGTCAAGATTATCAGAGACTTGAATGCTGAAGGGCACGTTGGAAGAAAACGACCTTGGGGCGAAACAATTACCAAATACTTGCTAAAAAACGAAACGTATTTGGGAAAAGTAAAGTACAAAGACCAGGTATACGAGGGACAACATGAACCAATCATTGCCCAAGAATTATTCGATTTAGTCCAGTTAGAGGTCGAAAAGAGGCAGATTTCAGCGCTTGAAAAATACAACAACCCCAGACCATTCAGAGCCAAATATATGCTTTCAGGATTGATGAAATGTGGATATTGTGGTGCGTCCCTTGGCTTGAAGTATACAAGAAAAGATAAGAACGGAATCTCACATCATAAATACCAATGTCGAAACCGTCACAGTAAAGATTTAGAGAAAAGATGTGAATCTGGGTGGTATTCCCAAGAGGAACTGGAAAAGGACGTAATCAAGGAGTTAGAAAGACTAAAGTTAAATCCAAAATATAGAAACAAAACACTTGCCAAGAAAGAGGAAACCATTAAAGTTGAAGAGATAAAGAAACAACTCGAACGGATAAATAAGCAAGTCTCAAAACTAACAGAATTGTATCTGGATGAAATCATCACTCGAAAAGAGCTAGATGAGAAAAACGCTAAACTCAAAACAGAAAGACAATTCCTGGAAGAACAGCTTGAAAATCAAAAATCGAACGTGATGAGCATTAGAAAGAGGAAGTTAACACGGTTACTGAAAGACTTTGATGTTGAAAAAATGAGCTACGAAGAAGCTTCAAAAATTGTTAAGACCATCATAAAAGAAATAGTTGTCACAAAAGATGATATGACGCTAACGCTAGACTTCTAAGGGGTTTAGCGTCTTTCTGTTATTTAGTCAAGCTAATCAAAATAAGTTTGACTTAGATACATAATTTTTAACAAAACTACTACTCCTCCAAGCAGATGATTTTACGCATTTGAAATGCGTTTATTCGATTTACATTTCTTGGATTTTAAATCCATTTTTAAGCAAACAAAAAACCGCAAGCCTGAGCCTGCGGTGAGAGAACATTTTAGAAATTTTCCTTTCTTTATTTTTTAGATTATTTAGTGGTAACAATTAGTCCATCAGGTAATACGTCGAGTGCTGGTTTGTCTGAACGACTACCATCTTCGTTGACATAGTACCAGCCTCCTTCGACTTTAACAAGTTCTTTTGAAGACATTGCGCCATTCTCTTCCTTGAGATGGTATAGTTTGTCCTTGTATTGAACCCAACCAGTGACCATAGCGCCTGAATCGTCCGTATAATACCACTCTGAGCCAACAAGAACCCAACCAACGGCCATTGCGCCGTCTTCTTTGAGGTAGTACCATTTGCCATCATCCTTCAACCAGCGAGAAGCTATTGAATAACCTCTCTCGTCGAAGTAGTACCAGATACCATCGATCTTTTCCCATTCTTCTTTTGGATAAGATCCGTCAGGGTATTCATACCACCATCCAGTATCATTTTTTTTCCATTTGGGGTTAGCTTCTTCATCATCTAGTAAAACAATGTTCTTGTCGTACGGATTTGAAGAGTACTGCCACCAACGGATTCCGTCCATGCTTGGGAAGTATTCAAAGTCAGCGTTACCATCGTTTAAACCATACCCGGCAATCCAAAGGCTGTTTGGGAATTTTGCAAGAATCTGCTCATAATAGATATTATTGAGCGTGAATGGCTTGTAGCTGTAATAGATTGGCTCATAGCCATTTTCTTGGAGGGTTTCCATAAAGCGAATACAAGCATCTGTGTTTGCCTGTTTATCTCCGCTTGCGTGATCTTCGTAATCAAGGCACAAGTATTTTACTTGCTTCGGCACATTGTCAAGGAAGTAGCGTGCTTCTCGCTCTGCTTCTTCACTGTCTCCACCGAACCAAGCAAAGTGATAGAAGCCAATAGGGTTTGACTGTTCCACTTGTGCGGATAAGCATGGATTGATATAACTTGTACTTTCTGAAATCTTGATAATAGTATTCTCTGTACCCATGTCAGCCAAAATACCTGTAATATCGTATCCATTGTGGCTAGATACGTCGATGAATAAGTCGTTTTTCTTCATTTGTCTATTCTCCTTTCCAAGCATCATTCATCTGCTTCACGGCTGACTCTACAAACACTTCAAGCTCTTTATCTGTCATGCTAACATTGTATTTTTTAAGCTCTGAGATCATGTAGACTTTAGCTTGCTCAAGTTTCTCCTCGCCTTTATAGCCAGTCTCAGATGCGACCTGCTCTACTGCATGAACTGCGTTCTTAGCTAAGATTTCAGCGATTTTTACCGCTTTTTCACCACCCTCTTTGACGAGGTACTCCTTGAACGTTTTAACTGCGATAGCAAGCAAAATAATTGTAATGCTTACTGCTCCGTTTGCGATAATTTCACTAATTTGTTGCATGTTTTTTTCCTTTCGATTATGGTAATTTTTTAGGCCAATCGTCGTCAGTCGTGAAGACTACTGGACTAATGCGGATTTGAGATAAGATGTTGCTGGTTAGTTCATTTCTATCCATCGCATATCTAAGCTGGATAGCATTACTATCATCTGTACCGCCTACATAAACACTGCCAAGCAAGTCTCCTAAATCTCCATATAGGCCAGATAGTAGAGAGCTTGCACTTCTGAAGCCTTCAGGCAGCACTTGATTTCCTTGCCCTGCGTTCAACTTAATCCATGTATACTTTTTACCGTTGATAGTTTTTTCAACAATGTTTCCGTCTTGTCGATTCATGTCGTTAACTCCGAACCAACCCCAATTCAAGCCGTCAAATTTAACGACAATTTCATCGTTAATTCTTCTGACTTGAACTTTCGCATTCCCTCTTTTATTAATTATAGGCAAGGTCTTCCAACCAGTATCGCCAATCAAGACACGCCAACCTGTGTTACCGTTCCCTTTTTCTTTAATCCATTTTAAGGCTCCGTTCGTGACATTGACATCTACGTAGGTCGTTCCGATTTCGGCAGTGACACGGCCCTCTGGTGAGCCTGTGCCACGTATTTCATGGCCTACGTTCTCTGGTAGCGGTAAAGTGACATTATTACCCCCGACAATGCTAAGGGTATTTCCTGTCAATGTAAGCTGAGGTTTTACAATTTCGCTCTTTTTAGCATAATCAGTAAGAGACTGATGCGCAGTCAAGTAACCCTTCGATTCCAGTTCTTCATGCGTCACAATCTGAGAGTAGTCTATCTCAGCCGCTTCATGCATTTCTTCTTTTGTTGCGTAATTCGTTTCAATCCGCTTGACGTCTTTAGCGACCGCTTTAGCAAATTCCTCTAAATTGTTCATGACAGTTACGCTTTCGCTGCGTTATAGGTTGACACTAAGTCAACATTGGCAAAAGAGTCAAGTCGTGTACCAAGGTCAGCTAGTTTTTTCACGACTGCTGCTTCAGTATCACCGCTCATGCCTGCGATCATCGTAGCAATCTCTTTAAGAGTATCAAGATTTTCAGGAACACCGTCGCCTAAAATCTCAGCTTTCACTGCCGCTTTAGCTTGTTCAATGGCTTGTGTTAATGCAGTGGTGTCAACCTTCGTAGCGAGTAACTGCATTATTGTCTTGTTATCCGCCCCCAAGGCTTCCGCAAATGCGATTAATTTACTTGTATCCATAATTTATTTATACCTTTCCAATATTGTAGTACATTAGTAAATCAGGAAATTCCTGACTTACTGTACCGTCACTACCTACAGTTCTTCCTGCAAGTTGCTTTTTAATTTCTTCTGCGATATCCAACTCTTTTAGAGCATGGATTTCATTTGTGACCAGATTTTTATCCGATTTTGTGATTCTAATTTGAGTCGAGTCGTCGCTTGGGAATACATACCCTGCCACGCAAATTTCGAGATTGTACGTTCCTTCTGGCAAAATACCATCTAGATTAAATACTACTGATCCATTCGTGACAGTCGAAGTATGCTTCCATTGCTCGCCATCTTTTGTCAGCGTGATTTTCGCCTCCTGCCCATCAAGCGATGGGATAGGGTCCTTATTCTCATCTAGCAATTCAAAACCAAAAGAAGAGGCTAGATCGCCTTGCTTGACGACCAAACCCCCGTCTATCCTTGCCAAGTTCGTTGAGTTACTTCTATTTGCGCATAACATTTCGCCCTCCTTTAATCGTCGTCGTCCAAAATTTCCGCGCGGATATCCAGCTTTTCAAAATCGCTGAAAAGGCGGTCTATGTAACCATTTCCGCCTAAAGCTTTATAGCTTTTGTGCATACTTTCCACCAATGAAAATTCATCACGGGAAGTGTACTTCCTGCGGATAGCTCTCCGCATATCACGGCCAAGGCGCAACTTCATGGTATTTAGATGCGCCTCATCGTGTACTTTAAGCTTTTCCTGCACTTCATCGATTTTGGTATTACTATCTTTTGCGGTTTTTTGTACGTCATCTATCTGCTTCTTAACATCTCCAAGCTCTGAGACAATCTTTTCTGTCTCTTCTTTCGCTTTTTTCGGCAACCGATAGCTTATCCATGCAATGATTGTCGGGGTCAGTACTGGCATTACACTTGTAAAAAAATGTTCGATTTTATCAAAAAATTCCATAAGCCACCATTTTTCTAGAATAAGAAATTCTTGATAATCTCGTCCGCAATAGCCTTGTGTCCTAAATCACCTGGATGACTTGCAACACCGGCGTTGGTAATAGTGTAGTTAGAACCGTCTGGGAGTCTCAATGCCTTGCCCATTTCAGACTTGTATTTAGCATCTTTAGAATACTGATAAATATCAACAAATATAACATCGAGTGGCTTACAGATACGCTTGATTCTCTCCACAAAGTCTGGTGAAGCGTAGTAGATACCAACCCAATAGATTAGAGCCTTTGGCGATGCCACCCTAATCCAGTTCACAAGATTAGGGATGTCTGTTTCAAGGTTCTTCCGCTTCTCGTCGGTGTTCAAGTTATCACCAAATTGAAGAATGACAATATCTGTATCAGGACCTAGTGATTGCTTCATTTTACTGTCGAATGTACCACGTCGATTGTTTGGATCAGATTCCCAATCTGCACCATTCCCACGCTCTACTACTGCGCTAGGGTTCTTAGACAAGATATAGTTTTTAACAAGAGTGAAGTAATCTTTATCTGGCGCACTAGCAGCCATACCCATGCCCTTAAGCCATGGATGGCTTAGGATTGAGTTACCAAACACCGCTACACGGCTAGGGATATTTGAAACTGTTGACAGATTGCCATTGTTATCAACCAACAAGCGGAACTTAGTGCCATTTGGGCTAGTAATCATCGGTGTTTTCTTAAACAGTTCAAGTTCTGTAACAATAGGTTCGATTTTATCAGTTCGCTGTTTTAGGGTCTCTGCTTTCTCAACAGCAGTCTCGTTTGCCACTCGATAGCTAAACGGGATAGCTTGTCCTGTTTCGTACATGATTTTTCCAGAATACCCAGCGTTGTTAGTAACGTGTTGAGCGTCTTGAATCAAATTACGTTCACCCTTTGAAGCATAGACTTTATTATCTTTAGCTTCAAAAAAGAGTTGCTCTCCGAAGAAGATTTCCTTGTCTTCACCTCGAACATTTAACGTATTGTATCCAGCGGCAAGCTCCTTTTGAAAGATTCGAGGGGATACAATCAAATCATTTTGGTCGATGTTACCGATAGCGAAATTGTATGTACCGGCATCCTTGACATAGACGTCGATTGTGTCAATGAAACCACGGTTCTTCTCCCATTTTTTGATAGGACTCATATAGCCGAGATTGTTAATCGTCGTTGATTGCGTCGAATCGATGCCAATGATATCCGCCCCGAACTGAATCCTAGAGGTATCTGGCATGACGAACGGAACCTTGGACGCAATGGCACTAGAACCAAAATTAAGGTTTTCAAGATAATGCGCTTGAGCGTTTCCACCCTGGATAACCTTGGTAGGTTCGTCTGAGATCAAACGACTAATAAGGATATAGCCGTTAGCTTCAGGAGTGAAATCTTGACTGATTAACACGTCTGTAGTAGAGAATGTTTTAAGCTTCTTACCAGAGATGTCAAAGTAATGAGTGAACACCCCACGGACATTTTTCAGCCCATAAGTCACGCCAGCTTGCATGTATAGTTTAGGATAGATTCCCCAAGTGTCCCCATCGTAAGTCCCATTTCCATTACCAGACCAAGTCTTCCCAACCTTAAAGGTACGTTCATCAACTAACTGTTTAACAACATTAACGAAACTGAGTTCTTCAGGTTTAACATCTAGTGTTAATTTAGGGATTTTAAGAGAGATATACCCGTCTGGCAAGTTTGAGAAGTCAACGTTAGCTTTTTTTAGATCCTCGAGAGAAGCGTTAAAAACTCTAGCGGTTTCGTCTGGTTTAGAAGATACATATAGCATGCAATCTTCTGGCGGGATGTATTCTGTAGTTACCAAGTCATCCGTTTCCGAGAATTTCTTGACTAATCGACTTCCATCGCTTGAAATGGCAAATGAGAATATTCCTCGGATGTTTGATAAGTAATACTTATGTCCTTTTTTAATTGGGACTGGCATGAATCGAAGCCATCCATTAGAAGACCACGTACCTATTGATGTGTTATTCCAAAGGTAGACAGAACCTTCAATCTTATCTCTCAATAGTTGCTCGATTGATTCCGTAAAGTCGATGTTATCGGCTGTCACTTCGTCGACATTTAAGCCTCTAGATTGGTAGACACCGCCTTCTGTCCATCGTCTACCACTCTCGTTAAAGTAGTACCATTTACCTGTGCTGCTTGCGACAACAATACCGTTGGCACCGTTTGGATAAGTACGCTGAATCTCTTCCAGCGAGCTTAGAACGGCCTTGGGTGCACTAGAGGAAATAGCATTAAGTTTTGATTCAATCCACTTCGTGCTCGCTTTTCCATCAAGGTTTTTGGTCATGTTGTCGAGACGATCTGAGAGTGTATTGAAGGTGTCTCTGGATTTAACTACTTCCATGTCAGTGTTCCCACTCTTAGTAGCGTCGTCGTATGTGGTTTCTATTCCGAGGGCAATGGCCTCACGGACATCAGCCCCTTTTGTTTTTTTGCGGATAGCGTCAACAAGGACTCTAATTTTATTAGTTTTTTCAAGAGGGGTCACATCATCATATAAATTCAAGCGTCCCTCTGCTTCAGTTTGTGGCATTAAGCACCTCCTAATTCGTTTCGTAATCGAGCAATCTCAGATTCAAGCTCGCTAATACGCTGTGCACGCTCTTGCTGACTCATATTGAACGCTGAAAGTTTAGCGTCATAGTCAGATTTAGCAAGCTTGTAATCTTCGAGAGCTCTGTTGTATGCTTCCTTCTCAGATTCTGTTGCATTAGTAGCCAGTGGTTTCGGAGCTCTTGGCTCGACAGGCTTAGACTGACTAGCAGATTTAAGCGCAGATAATTGAGTATTCAACTGATCTAGTTTCTTCTGTTTGGTAGCTATCGACTGGTCTAGTTTGAGTTTCTCAATAGAGCTATCAGCTTCCTGAGTTTGCAATTGATAAGCTGATAGAGATTGAGATTGTGAGCCGATAGTTAAATCAACAGACTGTGGTTTCAGTATATCAATCTTCTTCTCCAAAATTTGCAATGTTTCAATTCCAGATAGCGGTGCGTTGATAATCTTGTGCTTATTCCCAATTCTGAACTTACTATATCTACTATCAATCAGATAGCGTTCAACCGCTGAGATTGTCCATTTAGCTAGTGCAATCTTCTGGTTCCTCAAATACTGTTTCCCACGAGCCAAGAGAATGTTAGGGTTGTCAATCTCTGTCCAGATTACTGATTTTCGAATAAAACCAAACTCTTTTATCAGCTCTTCATCAGCCAGATACATCTTCCCATCGTTCACGCTTCGAATATCGAGCTGAGCTCGTGTAACGTCTGGACTTTGGTCTTCCTCTTGACCTTGGTTTTGACTTTGCAAGTCAGCTCCAATTGGGACGATAATCGTAGCGAGACCGTCAAAATCAACCTCTCGACTGGCTGATTTGATGTTCTGACCTAATTTAATCGGACTTTCCTTAGTAGTACCAATATCTTTAGTCCAATCTACATAGATCCTTGTGTTGAACTCTCTTAACGTTAGATAGCCACCAATATTTTTGATTATCCGTTCTCTTACTGTGTCCCAGCTTGAATCATATCCGATATAGCGGAATGGTCGGTCTGACCTACTTTGTACTGTGATATTTCTGGGAGTTATCCGCTTAAATTCCTCAACTTGAACGTTTGCAGATTCAAAGATTATTTTGAAATAGTCCTCAGCCCCTTTGTTTGGTAGTTTCTGGAACCATTGGGCAGAATCGTGTAAATATGACAGGAAGTCTTCACAAACGACTTTCTGAACAAAACCATTAGTTGACATCTCATTGGTCATTGTCAAAACTCGACCGACAAACTCAATTTCATTATCCCTCAAATTGACGACTTCGATGATAGATTTAAACTGAACCATCTTCTGGTACATCGTATGGTTTAAGGGAATTGCAAATTCCAGCTCGTGGATACTGTTGACAGCTTGCTTGATTTCACCATGGACAATCTTATTCCCTCTCGGGCTGTACGGGTCGTGGATAACTCTACGGCTTGCAGTGGTTCGGTTAAGCTTATCCCATCGTCTATCAAGGAAACTAGGCCACCAGTAGATGGCATATCCTGCTTTTTTCGCTAAGCCAGCAGGACGCTCCGGAACTGTTACCTCTTTACCTTCAAGATACTCTTTTGAGCCATTTGAAGTAACGACGTAGAAGTGAGATTGATATATACCGCTGTCGCTGTTATGGTCGACCGAATTAATAGTACAGTACCAATCATCACCCCACTTCAAGGCGTCATACCAAACAAGATTATCTTGTCCAGAATGCTCTGACCACGTTGAAACTTGTAGTCCAGATACGCCATTGCTAGACTTTAGCCCCTTGACACGGATAGCATAGCCCGTGCTACTGACGTTGAAAATTTCAATACTATCACAAGATACTGTCATGCCATCACCTCGTTAGAGTAGTGCATTGCTAGCGTTCCGTTTCCTTGAGCTTCAAAGTAGTTGATTCCGATGTCTAGTGTCAAGGTGAAGTCTCTATTTTCACCTTTCTTAAGATTATATATAGTACCATTAGCGTCTTTTAAAGCGATATCTTCGCTGCAGATAATCACTGGACTGATTGATGTATCTCCAGAATTTACGAAATAGACTGGTGTCTTCTTCTTCTCATATCCAAGGGCCCACTTAGTCCACGTTGAATTGTCATTTTCAAAATCAAACGTGTCCCAGACATCATCGAAATACTCATCTTCGTGAAATGCAAACGGATAGCACTTAAACACGATGGTAGCGACCAGATTTTTCTTAATCGGGTCGTCTGCTACTTTGATGTGCTTGATCTTACCGAGCCAATAATATCGCTGGTCGTGACTGTCAAAGAGCTTGCTTTCTGACTTTGTCGTCATACTCGATTTTATGAATCGTTCAGCTGCTTTTCTGTCAGGATAATCCTTGTTTGGTAACTTGAATTCATAAGTAATTTCTCGTCTATCAAAGAAGACTTCTCCTAGTACGTCAGAGAAGTCTAAAACACCTTGTAGATAAGGGATTTGCTCCACAATCTCCTCCTTATCAGGAGTCGGAGCTTCCCTACTTTGAAGATACCAGCCAGCATCTTTGCTATTAAAATCACCGAATTGGATATATTCCTTAATTTGAGTAATCATAATCGATGCCGTCCTCTCAATGTTTGTATATTTCCGACTGCCTCATCATAAGCATAAGCAGTACCGCCAATCAGCGCCCCTGTATCTAAAACCATGGTCTGACCTTGTGCTACTTGCTCTCTCAATTCCGACAAGCTATCAATCACATCTGATAATAGACTTGTTGAGTGAGCGATATAGGCTTCTTGTCTGCTAGATGTTTCATCTTTTGGTGTCTTACCTCTCAACGCCTCAACCTTCAATTGACTTGACATTGTAGCAGTCGCACCAGTCAAAAGATTCTTCGATTTCAAGCTAAAATCATTAACATGATTACGAATAGCATCTAAATAGCCTGCAACCTTATCCTGTGACGAATTAAGACCGTCTGAAATACCTAGCCCAATCTGCCAGCCGATATTAGAGTAATCGTCGTTGATTACGTCCTGAATAGTTCCTGCCATGTTTGAAATGTTATCCATGACTTTTCTCCATCCAGTCTGAATACCTTGATTCAAACCAGCCATGATAGCCGAACCGTTCTCGATAAGCAGTCTTCTGTCATACGAAACAGGCCCTTTATGCGCCTTAATCCATGCAGCCATATTTGAGACACTAGAGGTAATCTGAGACCAACCTGCATCTATACCTGATTTCAAACCTCCCATAAGTGCAGCGCCATTTGAGTATAGATCCACACCAGAGCCAATTCCTTTCAACGAACTATTTGCATCGTTAACAAAACTTTGTGTAGTTGTAATCATCTGTTGCCCTGCTGTTTTCCAAGCTGACACCATTTGGCCACCGTTTGATTGAACTGACGATACGATTGAATTCATCGTATTTTGAACAACAACCTTCATTTGATTTAACGCTGACTGCATAGCTGAAACCATTTGGCTACCACCATTTCGAATAGTAGAAACTGCATTATTCATCCCATTTATTACTGTCGAAACAATCTGGTTCATACACGACTGTTCTGCCGAAATCATTTGAATTCCAGTCGTCCTGATGGTTGCCACTATTTGCCCACCAGCTACATTTGTCGCAGTAGTAGCACCCATCATAGCTGATGAAATAATAAGGCCAAAAGATGCGATTTGAGCAGAAACAGTCGCTGATGATGTCCCTAATATTTGCATGGAATTACTTGCTAAAACAGCTTGAGCATTAAATGAAGCCAAACCAGCACCTGCCATCATTGTAGCTGGAGCTATCGTCATAAGCATAGCGTTAAATTGTATGACTATTTCACCTAATCCTGTGAGACCAGTTAACGAACTCTGAACATTAGATCCGAAATCGGTCATTGACGATGCTGTAGCTGTCAAAACAGCTGGTAAACCAGTTAATGAAGAAGTGAACGAAGTTAGTAAAGCTGGTAAAGCAATTAATGTTGATTGCAAAATTACAGTAGATTGGCCAAGCATCATCATTCCACTACTTAACATTGTCATACCTTGACCAGCAATGGCTAAGCCTGCTCCTTGCGATGCAATTGCTCCTAAACCTGCAGCAGTTGCAGCAAGTGATGCGCTTAAATCAGCTAAACCTGTATTAGTGATCATCACGACACCTTCAGCTAAAGATTTGAAACCAAGGCCAGCATTTAGAGCGGCATCTCCGATTGATTGAATAACTGAAGCTATTGCTTGTAATATACTTGATAAGCCACTACTTAAAGTTTCAATGATTTTACTAATAGCTTCAGCAAATGTTGTGATAGAAGGAGCGCATAGCCCCAAAGCTAATCCAAAAGCTGCAACACCAGCAGCTGCAACAAGCATTCCTGCACCAAAAACGGTTGCCCCAGCTCCTGCTGTTAACAAACCAGCTCCTAAGGCCAAGGCACCCGCACCAGCTACCAAGGCTCCGGCTCCCATGACTAGCAATCCGGCGCCTAAAGCAGCAATGCCAATAGCTGCACTAGCCCCATAAGTAGCAATTGTTGGTAAATGACCTGCGAGCATTGATAATCCAGCAGAAGCTGTATAAACACCAACACCAACGAGAGCAAGAGCGACACCAAAAGCTGCTACACCGACGGACGCGACTAGTAATCCTGCACCGAAAACTAAAACACCAGCTCCTGCCACCAAAGCACCAGCTCCTAGCACAAGCAGTCCAGCTCCTGCTACTAGGGCTCCAGCTCCTAAGACAAGCATTGAAGCACCTAGAGCTGCAAGAGCGATTGAGGCTGATAATCCATAAGTAGAGATGACAGGCAATTGAACTGCTAACAGCGCTAAACCAACCGAAGCGGCATATACTCCAACACCGATTAATGCAACTGCTGCACCAAACGCTAAAATACCGACTGCTCCTGCAGTCAAGGCAGGACCTAAAAAGGCGAATACTGCTGCAAGCGCAGCGATTCCAACACCCAAACCGACCATGGTTAGGATTGCTCCTGCACCAGCACTTGATAATTGGATGGCAGCTTGAACCAAAAGATAGATCCCTGATGCCGCTAACAATACACCAGCTCCAATCATCAATATACCTGCTCCTAATTTCAAGACAGAGCTTGCTGCTGCTCCTGCACTAGTTCCAACTGCCGTATTTCCAGCACTCATGGCTGTACTAGCAGCCGCATTTGACGCTTGTGCAACTGTAAGACTAAGAGTATTTGTAATCAACGAAACAAGGTTTTTACCGAAATCAAATGCTGACTTCAACCCTTTGGCAACAGCTAATCCTGTTTTAATGCCTTTTAAAGCAACCGCAAAACTTGTTACACCAACAATCAAAGCCTGCCAAACCTCAGGGCTAATAGATTGAGCTAACTTTGAGAACCAACTTACTAGTAGTGAAATGAAATTCACTACTTGTCCAGCGATTGAACCAATTGTGTTCCAGGGAATAGCTTCTCCTAAATTCTTAGCAACTTCAACAGCTGCCCCAGATAAGTCCTTGAATGCACTGTATGCACTATTTATGGCACCTGTGTTAGCAAAAGATTCTACGACAAATTGAAATCCTCTAGCCAATTCTTGTATTACAGCATTTACGAATGTAATTACATTGCTAATCCCTTGGAGTAAATCTTTAAATCCATTTCCTTCGCTAGTAAAGGATTCAAAAAGCGACTGGATTGTCACGACTACATCCCGGAAAGTGTCCTTAACAACATCAAAAACTCCCTCGTCAACCCCAAGTGAAGAAAACAAAGATTTGAACCCTTGCTCAATTTTAGGACCAGCTTCTGCCAGGGCCACCTCAACAGCTTGAGGGAGCTGACGCATGATATTTCCCACCATTGGCACGAAGTTCCCAAGAAGAAAAGTTGAGGTAGTAGAAATGAGAGACTTAAGAGATGGACCAATATCCTCTCCAAGTGTAAGATTGGCTAAAAAGTTTGAAGCTGAAGCCTTCATCGCTTCAAACGAACCGCTGAAAGTAGTTTTGGCTTCTTCTGCTGCAACTCCAGCAATACCAAGTTCTTGTTGAACAAGATCAATAGCTTCAACGATGTCCGCAAAGTTGTTAATATCAAACTTCTTACCCATCGCTTTCTCAAGCTTGCTGGCATCAGCCAGAAGCCGTTTCATTTCTTGTTGAGTACCACCATAACCTAGCTTAAGGTTGTCCAGCATTGTGTAATTCCCCTTGGCAAAACCTTGGAAAGCCATTTGGATAGAACCAATATCTGTACCCATCTTAGCTGAGTTATCAGCCATAGAGAGAATCGCTTTATTAGCTGCTTCTGCAGCCTTAACTGCATCACCACCAAGCGCCTTTTTCAAACTAGCACCGAAAGAAACCGCCTGCTCAGCGTATGTATTAGCAGAGATTCCTGCTGCGGCTGCAGCTGTAGCATATTGCTTCATGGTGTCTTCAGCGCCCTTATAAAGTGTATCAATACCACCGAAGGATTGTTGTAGCTTAGCCCCTTCGTCCAAAGCGGTTGAGAATACACCTTTCATAGCACTTCCCAAGGATTGAATCCCTGAAATAAGCGCACCGCTTACGATATTGGCTCCAAGGACAGATTTGAAGACTGAACCTAATTGCGTTCCGCTTTCGGCCAATCCTCCGACCATTCCTTTTAGACGTGCGACTCCTGATTGAGCTTTGTTGCCATCCATATCTACCTGAATGACGACCTTACCATCTGCCATCTTATTACCTCCTTTCTATTCCATATCGTAATCATCATCTTCATCATCATATTCTTCAGAATCAGGCAAAGCATACTCTTTTTTTAGCTTCATCATTTCATCGATGTAAGCTTGAGAATCGCCTTTTCGTGGCTTGTACTTCCTGATTTTGATGACTTCAACGAATTTAGTACCTTCTGGCAATCCTGATAACAGGGCATTAAACTTCTTCCAGTGCAATTTCCCTCTTTCCTCAAGTAAATCAATGCCATACGCCTGCATGAAACTCGCATAAATGAAATCACCATCCAACGAAATATCATATACAGGCGGTTCTTTGCTTTGGGTAGAAGGTTCTTTTTGCATCACGTTGCCGGCCAAGTCGTACTCAACCGATACATCTTTCAGTGATTTTAACTGGATGTGTTCCTCGAAAACCTGTTGGAAGATATCCATAGCATCTTCAATCGAGAACAACCCAAATCCATCTCCTGTAAGCATTTTTAAAGCAAAGAAAGGCTTAACCTGTTCTGGTATTTCCTCATCACACCACATTTCAAAGAGTCTAATGATGTTATCAAATGACATATTGAGAGAGTAGACCTTATCACCAATAACCAACTCATCTGTTAATTTTCGTGATAGATCTAGCATGATTAACCCTCTAAATATTTCTTGATTGCTTTTTCAGAATTTCGATTCTCAAATTCGCTAACGATTCCACGGATTGCTTGGATTAGATAATAGATTGTATCCGTTGTTGTTTCTCCTGAAAATTTATAAACTTTCTCAAAAGCTTCTTCATCGAACAACTCTGTCCAACTCTCTTTAGACACTTTGTAAGCCTCTTCAAAAGCTGACTCATCATCCGCTTCTTCTAGTTTTTTAGCGCGTTTTTCGAGATTCTGCCCAATTGTTTTCATGCGTTTAATATTTGCATCATTCGCCACATATTCAAGTTGAAACTCCCCAAAATCAACAGGGATGATGTTACTTAGTTTTTTAATTACAACCATTTTTTATCTCCTTTCAAAAAAAGAAGACAAGGCGGAAACCGCCCTGTCCCTATTCAGGTAATACATTTGATTTCTTAGGCTTACGAGTCCATACAATCTTGAACTTGATTTTTTCAAACTCAGAAGCTTCACCGTCACCAATTTCAATCTCAGAAAGACGAGCTAATCCCTCTTTTTGAGTTTTACCATCAGATGAAACTTCTTTGTACCAAACGATGAGATCATCACCGACCTCGTCTTCTTTATCAGCTACAAAGTTCTGAGCCTTATCTGAGTAATCACGATGCCCTTCAAATGTGCGACCTCGAGTTTTTGAAACGATGATATTTTCTTTAGTTCCATCACCGTCAAAGTATGCTGCATCGTCGTCTTCTTCGTTGTTTTCAGGGGATGACGATTTAATCCCTTTAGCAATCCACATATACGCTTCTTTTTCTGGTGCAGTCTCAGGATTTTCAGCGCTATAAGGACCAATGAAATGTTTTCGTAGTGCGTTTTTGTTCTTTGCCATTTATTCTTTCCTTTCGATTTCAAGATTTGCTGTTACATCCAGCAAATAAGTGTAAAAGCCTTGTTCGTCCAACTCGTTCAAATACGGTTTCTTAACTTCAAGGCCTAAATAGTTATATGAATTGTTCTTACTTGGTAATTCCAAGCCGATTTTTGATAAGGCAGTGTTAATCTGCCATAGAGTGTTATCAATTAGTTTCTGGTCTTTTGACTTGATTGCAATCTCAAAAGGTAGGTCTACAATTTGCGTCCCTGCCATGTCCTCTTCTACCACATTTCCTCCAGGAAGTGGGTATATGACCAATCCCTCATGTTCGTCTAAATAGCCGTGCTTAGAGGGGATTTGGGTTTGAACACTTTTGATATGCTCCAACAAGACCTCTGAAAAGTCGTTTTCGTGCATTATTTAACTCCCATTGCTTTGGCACCGACCTCTGCCCAATTCTTAGCATATAGAGCTGAGGCCTTCTTATCCCATCTCGGACCAGTTCCAGGTGTTGGTTTTTGACTCAGTAGCTCCTTCTTATTCGCAAAGAAGAACTTTCTTTGTTTCTCAGAAAAGAAACCTTTTCGTTTCTTGCCATAATAGAGCAATCTTGCGTGTGGTGCTGCATAGATAATCGAATCTTGTCGAACGTGTCCACTAGCTCTCAGTATTCCTTTTCTTTTTGGAACAAATCTATCCATATCCAATAGCATTTGGTTAGCTATAGCTAGTTTTCCTTTTGCGAAATTCTCTGGAGATACTTTCTTTTCAACACCTTTCAAATCAATCTTTACACTAGCACCGCCCATCAAATTACCTCGATTTCATAAGCTAACAGCTTCTTAGTAAACGGATGGTATTGTGGAATAATGTCTTTGACAACATAACTGGTATCATCTTCTTCAACGATGCCACCAACATAGCTCTTATCAAGCTTGATAGGGCAGTATTTAGGATAGACAATTACAGTCGATGAATTCCTTTCGCTACGATGATTGCCTGTTCCAGAATTAGAGAAGGTTCTGTCAAACTTGCAAGGGGATAAATAAAGGGGGTCAGAGTACGTCTCTTTTCCCCACTCATCTTTCCCTTCGACCTTCTTAATCGTCAAAGAGTCAGGTAGCATTCGTTTATCTATCATAATCCACCCTCGCAAAGCCAAATCCTGCCATTCTCAGCCAGTTTTCAGCATCTCTCGATAAATTATACCTTTCGGCTAAAGAAAGCGAACCAGAGCCATTCTGAGAGCCTGTGCGATAGCTTACTGATGTCCGTCCTACTGACATACTAGCAATAGATTGTCTATCTTCCGCCGTCATGATGCCTGAACTATCCAAATAAGCAATCTGAAAGGCTGTGGCACGTTTAACAGCCTTCTTTCTTGCCTCAATATCGGTATCAAAGCTATTCATAGAGTAGAAATCTCTAGTATAAGCATCGATAGTCATTTCAGCTCGTTGTAGCAATTGGTCAAAATTTTCAACCGATTCAAAACCTAAACTTCTAAACTCTTCTCGTGTTAAGTAGGTCATGACAACACCACCTTACATTAAGAAGTCAGTTGATTCAGGAACTTCTGGAACTGGTTCTGTAAGTTCTACTGGTGCTACATCTGGCTCGATACACTCAAGCCATTCTTCGCCAAAGTGAGCGGTTGAGCGTCTGTTGATTTCATCCGCTTCAGCAGATGTCATTTCATAAACAACCCCTTCATCGAATTGTTGCCCTGTTTTTTCAACAAAAAAATTAGTTTTAGATTCAAATTTGGCCATTTAGAACCTCCAGAAGCTCGTCTTTGGATTTGGTTGAATAACCTTCAAACCCTCGCTCTTTCGCAAGAGCTTTCAGCTCTGCCAAAGTCATGTCCGAAATTGAACGAGTAGCCAAAATCTCTGAGATTTGACCATCTTCAATTACTTCTTCAAATCCATCAGCGATTAGCTGAGCTTCTAGCAAGCTACCTTCTTGCACAGTATAGACTTGGTTCAATTTTTCGTATTTACGCATTTTCTACCTCCTTAATTAAGCAGATTTGTGAGATACATAGACACCATCTTGTTTTGATTGCAAGACGAAAAGATCGTGATAGAGACGGTTTTGGTACAAGTATCCGTCGCCTTCTGTATGCTGACCTGGGGCAAATAGATAAATTGAGTTGAATTTAGCTTTTGCGATTACAGCAGGCTTAGCCACGATCAAGAAGTTAATGTTTTTACCGTCAGAAGCCTTAACAAAACCTTCTGAGAAATCAAATTTAGTCTTGAAGCGTGCATCATCCCATACTTCAATAAGCTGAACGCCATCAAGTGAAGTGACACGGGTATCAATTCCTTGAGGTGATGTAGTAGCGATTGAGCGTGTGAACTCTTTAGAACGTTCCAAGAAGTCCATTACCTCGCTAGAAACATACATTACGATGTTTTGAGCGCCGTATTTACGAACTGGCAAAAGTGCAGCCTTTAATTTAGTGTAGACGTTCACTTCTGACAGATCATCTTCAGACTTGAAGTGGTTGTTGGTGATAGCTTCTGTAGCAATTTTAGAGAAGCGGTAAGCATCCACTTCTGGAGTTGCATGCTCTGTGATGAATGTATTAGATACGTTAGCTGCTGAAAGCTCTTGGTTGGTTTCGTCTACGTCTGCAGCGTCCACGAAGAACTCGACGTCACGGTCGAATCCTAGTGTATAAACTTTCTTGTCGTTTGAAACTGTACCAGAATTATAGCCTTTAGAACGAGTATGTGCTTTATACCCAGTAACTGAAATTGTAGGCAGCTCGAAAGACTTAGCGCCTAGCCAGTTTACTTGTGGCGTTTCCAAGATGCTTGTAAGTGCGCCTTGCATCAATTTCTTTTCAAAAGTGCCTTCGTGTTTAGTAATATAGTTGATTGTCATTAATCATTCTCCTGTCAATTATTTAGTCCTAGAGCCTTTAAAAAGGCATCTTCTTGGTTCGTTCCAGCCGTTGGATTCCCTCCAGCTGAAAATGTCGGCTTTTTCTCCTCAGATTGCTCTGTGCGCCCAAACTGAGGATATTTCTGCAACACTTGACCAATAGCATCTTCGATAGACACCTCATCGGATACCAAGCGAGCAGATAGAGTGATGACATCGTCCACAGATTCAGCATTTACTCCCAAAGTTAAAGCTGACAACTTAGCTTCCAGGTTTTTCTTGTCTGACAAAGCCTGTTCCAGTTCTTTCTCTTTAGTAGCAAGCGCCTCTGATTGTTTCTCAGCCTCACTCTTTTGTGAGTCCTTCCACTCTTTGAGTTGTTGGAGTCCTTCTTTAGCGCTCTTGAAATTTTCAAACCCTAGGTCTTTGAAGATTTTCTCTTGTGCTTTCTTGGACTCTTTAGCTACAAGACCAGTCACCTCTTTTTGAGTGAAAGTCTTGACAGATTGCTCTTGAGTTTGTGACTCGATGTTTTCTCCAGCATTGACTGGCTGGTCAGCTTGTGTTTGAATGTCTTCTGGCATTCTTCCGTCCTCCTAAAATTAGGTATTATCTTCCGTTCTTTACCGACTGCGGATAAAGTCAAGTAAAAAACCGTACGGGATTCCATACGGTTAGGGCATAAAAAACCGCCTCGATTTCGATGCGGTTAGATTATTTATTTTTCAATTGTTTCAGTTTCTTTCTGCATTCAATTCCAACTTTTAGAGTTGAAATTACTGCTGAGATTACTTCGAATAATTTAATTATTACGAACAAAATTAATGCAAAAAATATAATCCAACCTAGTAAAATTGACACCCAATCCCATATAAACATGTCTTTACTCCTCTACCTTTTCATATGTTTCTTTAAAGATGTCAGGCTTGCATGGATAGTACTCGCCCTGAACTCCTTTAATGATATAATCACCTTTTTTAGCTACCATATCACCTTCAAGTGTCGCAATCCATATATTCCCAAGTGCATCAAACCAAATCTTATTTTCTGCAAAGTCAATTACCTCTTTATGGTTATTGCCGTTCCACTGCACAGCCTCGACCACTACTGGTTTCTTTCTGTATTTCATCTGTTCTCCTTTATTATTTGAAAAAAAACGCATTGTGAGTTATAATTAAGTTAAGGTAAAGGTGGTCTAACGCCCATGAAGCAGCTTGCTGTGGAGGCGGTGGGTCACCTTTATTTTTTATTTGGTTTTAAAATATCTATCAATTCTTCGCCGTCTTTTATAATTGCGATGCCTAATCCGCGACGGTTCAGGTCGTATACTTTTTCAAGCTGAGAAAGTATTTCATCGTTGGATAATTTTGTTCTCGTCACATCAAATACAACATTTTCGGATTGTTGTTTCGCCTTCCTTAAATTTCCATCTACAACACCCTTTCCTGAACCAGTTATCTCTTTTAAGTCAAATTTCAAACCATCAACTAAATAGTCTGGACTCGGTATTTTTTCCGGGAAGTTGACTCGTGGTGCCATTTTGACGTGTTTCCCAAACGTTTTAGACAGCCACTCTCCTACTTCTTTCTCTTTTTGAGAATAATCTAGCACTACATGTTTTCCATCAACTTGATATTTCTGGCCGTTATGTTCCCAGAAATTCATTTCTGAGACCTTAGCTTTGCTAGGATCTACATTTGATAGCCATTTCTCTTTTACAGAAACGTAAGACTTATTGCCGGCAGGTTCGACGCTTGCTGGTTTTTCGTTTTTCTTGAAGAGTTTTTCTCTTGCCTCATTCCGTTTCAGGAAGGGGTGCTTATCGATGTAATCCTTCAAAGCAGCTTTCTGAGTACCTATCTTGCTCTTGTACTTGTTTATCAGATCATCATCACCTAACTTCTCAGCGACGTGGAGCTTTTCCTTATTCGCTCTGATAGACCTCTCTAGCGCCCTCTGTTTAGCTTCTGCGTTGGCATTTTCTATCGCTTGTTCTGGACTAACCGAGTCGACGTCCTCGCCTAAATCAGGCTTGTAATTGGCTCCTGGAATGAACGGCGTCAGCATGTGACCACAGTTAATACCAAGGCACCCTTCAGGCCGACCGTAGCCATAATCAGATAATGCGAGAATATGCTCTCCATGCTCCGTTCTAGCGTGGCCAGTTGTGACTATATGATGCTGTAAAGGCGCACACGACTTACGTGCTGATGCCTTCTTTGAGAAATAAAAGGTATCAATCCCCAACTCTTCAGCTGGTCTTATTCTCATTTCCCGATAGGTTCGATAGGTTGTCGTCTTGATAACCGTCCGTGCGTAGTTATCAATCTTCCAGTTACGTCCAGCGCTGTCCTTGAAACCTTGAAAACCTTTCTCTTGCCACTTCATGACCGTGTCAGAGATAGCCTTATCAGCCGTAGACAGGCCAGTAACAACTCTAGCGACAGATTGTTCCACAATGCCTTTATATGCACCAATTACAGACATCGGCAAAGTAGTATTGATTAAGTTATGGATATCTCCGACAGCTTGACTTGCATAATCTGCAAGGATTTCTTGAATGTGATTGCTATTTCCTGCGGATCCATGCCCTAAATCTTCTAAAAGTTGCTGTTTGGTGTCAGTATAGAGCCTCAACCCCTCATTTTCGACAATGTAGCGTAGTTGTTCTTCAGCGACTCCAGAGTATTTAGAGATTAGCTTCAGGTTATCCTCGTTCAACATGTGCATCTGTTGCATCTTTTCAAGTTGCCAGATGTACGGTTGCTTATCAAGATAGACCGTGCCACGTTCCGTTACACGTTCGACCACGTTGTCAAACAAGTCCAAGGCTAACTGATGATAGATGTCTGCGACATTGCTTGCTTGAAGCAGCAGTTGCTCGTCATTGAACTGTATCGGTGGTCTTTTCTTTGACATTTAATCACACTCCGTAAATATCAATATCCTGTTGATTTCGCTGACTGTTAGCCGTGTCCATTGTTTCCTGGTTGATCGCTTGAATCATCTTTTTAGCATCGGCCTCTGACATGTTGAAAGCCTTCTGGATGGCGTGAGCCTTGCTGACAATGCCACTGGCCAAAGCCTTGGTCCAATAATCAAGCTCATTGTTCTTGTCAGTGAAAACTCCATCGTCCAAATTGATTGCAATCTTATCCATTTGAGGAATTGGACCACTATACAATTCATACAAACTACCCAGCTCACAGATTGAAATAATCAACTCTTTCAAAGACTGCTCGACCAGACTGACAATGCTGTTTCTCATTTGGTAAGTATCACTATTTTCAGATACGACCTCTGTCGCAGTCTTTAAGCTCTGACCGTCAAATGTAAACATCCCGGCTGATACACCTAGAAGCATTTCAAAAAGCGCTAGGCCCTCGTTAATAGTCTTGATATAATCATCTGCCCTGATTGCAGTAGTCAAGTCTGTGATTGTTCCGCCATCCATATCGCTTGTTGACAAGCGTAAGTAGACATTCTGCTCGGTTTCAAATCGCTTGACAAGTTTAACGTCTCCGTCTTGATTAACCATTCTCGTTTCTGTGAGATTTTCAGGAACTGCCACTCTGCGTTGACCCATCTTGACTTCCCATTTGAACTCGTCATAGGTCGTATTGATAAAATCAATCGTGCTTTTGGCATTGTCAAAGATAGACAAGCCTAAAGGCGAATTGATGTCCTTGTTGTTCATTCCAGGAGGTTTTAGGTAAGAAAAAAGCGGTCTTGTTAGACCGTCAAGTTCAACTTGTTCTTCTAGATCCTCGTAGACTTCAGCTAGAGGAACACGTCCACCTACTTGTTCAGAGCTTTCAGACCTGTATAACTCGTTAGAAATGATGTACTTTCCGTCGCTTGACCACTCGTGGAACTCAATCAACGTGTAGTAGATATTCTTCTGGCCTGAAGCCTTAATTGTTTTAGTAACGATTGCAGCGCTTGAAATGTCTTGCGTGTTGCTTTGCAACGGCAAAAAGACAGGCGCTTGAACGAATGACACTCTCACTCGTCCATTATCAACATAAGGACGCATAGCAAGACCACCAAGAGCCAAACAGCTCTCAAGATAGCGCTCAAAATTCTTATTGAATCGGTCATTCTTTAAAGTCTCTTGAATGAATGCATCTGCTTGCTCGTCATCCAATTTAATCGAGGCCTGTTCGTTAAAGACCAGACTGGCAATTTTCTTGGCAGCGGTTCGAGCGATTGGCAAATGAGTCGCTTCTCTTTGCTTCTTGACACCATCGGTATTCGTGTATGTTATCTTCTCAATGTTGCTCTGGTAGTATCTTAGGTTTTCATTGATTCGACGATATTCTGCGCTTGTTACTGCGATTTTAGGATGGTCTGTGATACTTGTGAGACTTTCTGTAGTCATTGCATACTGTCCTCTCTTCAATAGATTTTTGACAAATTGAATAATGCCCATTTATCGGCTCCTTATTACTAAAAATTAGCGTAACGCTTATAGAATACGTTCACGCTATATCTAAATTCGTCCATTGCGTGGTTATCTTTATCAATCGGTCGTCCGTTGTCGTCTCGGCTGTAAAGACCAATCTCTTTCAAGAAGTGATAGTGATCATATTCTTCTTCCAGATGGTTGATAAGCAGAAACTGACCTGACGAGATGATATTCTGGCCACGCTCAATCCCTACTTCGATACCCTTTACCTTGCTGCTAACGTCATGAGCGTTGTTCAAAGCCCCTCTTGTCTGAATCCCTAGTTTGTGCAATTCCTCTCGTAAGGATCTACACGCTGGGTCAATCCAGACATCTGTATAACGCATTTGATACTTGCTTACGCACCATTGGATGAACGCTTTGAGTTCGACAGCATAGGTAGACATGGCTTTTACTTGGCCAGTTTCAGCTCCACTATGATAGTAATGAGCTACACGATTGAGTCTGAAGAAAGTCTTATTGCCCTCTCTATGTTTAGTAACGATGTTACAAGACATCGAGGTGGCGTCAGATTGCCCACCATCGCCATTGAAATACATTTCTATAGGTTCGCCCACCAAGTTGTCCTTGATGTTTTTTTCAAGGTCAAATAGGCCATAAATAACGCCCTGGGGCATGACACGCTGACCAAGGACGTCTCTCTTGTAGAGATAAGGGTTTTTCTTTAAGGCTTGAATGATGGAACGCTTACGCTCTTCAGACAGAATCGGATTATCATCCATGGTCCAATGCGTCCAGCGTGTGTTTTGAACGTCAAATACATCCTTAATGACTGGATGTTGTGGCGCTGGAGGGTTAAGGTCGGCCAGATGATATCTGAGCTTAGCAGCCCACGTCCGTCTGAATGCCTCCTGGATAAAATCCATATTCAGTAGGTTTATCTCACAAAAGACTACCGAGCCTAGAGACATACCAGTGATAGCACCCACACTGTTGGCTTTACCGCCCCCTTTATAATAGACTCGCTTAGTTCCATTTGGTGTATCGATTAAGAGGTGGTCTCCGTGCTCATCGTGCCTGATTTTGCAATTGCCGTCAAAGATGTGCATTAGACCTGTGCCGTCACCGTCAATGAATAGACGGTAGGCTTGCTCTTGATTGTATGCAGCTATAAGATGGTTCTCGTCCGGTGACTCAATCAAGTATCTTGCATACCTAAAATGACCAGCGGTTGTCTTACCACTTCGAGGAGTGCCCTCGTTGACCTCAAGCTCATAGTTGAACGGTCTACGAATGATGTTGAGTTGTTTGTTTGAAAAATCAATCTTCAACCTCATCACCACCTTTTACCGCATTTAAGAGAGCTTCCATGAGAGTAGTATCGGACTTAGAGTCTTGATTGCTCTCAATCTTGATTTTGAGCAGTTCAATTTCTTGTCTGATTTTATCGTCAGTCAATTCAAAGTCCTTCCAAGCCATGTTATTCATGCCGTCCAGAGCTGAAAGAAAAGCGTTAGAATTAGCTTGCCTTATCCCATCTTGTTCAATACTAGCCCTTGCCTTATTTTTAAGCCATTCATACTCGTTAAAAGCCTGTTCTCTGGACCATAAGGACATGTTCGAGAACTGTTTGAGCAACTCACGATACCTTTGTAAAACCTTAGTATTTTGAAGTAAGACAGAAGCATTGCTGTCAACAGCGCTATCTTTCCATTTTTTAGAGTTTGGAAACGCCTGTCTATATGCTTGCCTTTGAGATAGTCCGGAGATTATCCCTTGGACAAATAGTTCTTGTTTTGGGGTTAATTTATCCACTCACCGGACTACCTCCTTTCGACAAAATAAAAAGCCACTCAAAGAGTGACTTAGTGCAAGTAGACTACAGACTTGCGCGTTAATTAGTAATCAATTTGAAAGTTTTCCTTTTTTTATTTTTTTGTAGTCATTTAAAACCTCTAGCGGAATCAAACCGCCTAGCTTATAACTTATCCGGAATATAATTAGCTACGCAACCATGCGAGGTCCAGTCGCTCCGCAACCATTTGTAAGTTAATGAGTGATATATGAATGCTAAGCCTACTGCCTACCCCATTCTGGGACACAAACACTCAAAGGAGAGTGTGGGATTTGAACCCACGGACCGCACATAGGCGACCACCCGTCTAGCAAACGGGCGCATTCAAC
>ENA-OWMY01000090-OWMY01000090.1-metagenome-genome-assembly--contig:-NODE-90-length-27690-cov-4.558531_pt1 | contig 27690 bp, 16 predicted proteins | sample MGYA00245358_ERZ651122 | MGnify/ENA primary metagenome ERZ651122 (study PRJEB26857, sample SAMEA4031752) | metagenome | biome: human; feature: oral; material: saliva | place: Philippines | collected 2014 | study...
TCGGCTGGTTAAAGTCATACTGAACGGTCGACATCTGCCAGGTACGGCCAATCGCGTCCTTCGCCTGAACCGAAATCTTCGGGCCATAGAACGCAGCACCACCCGGATCCGGGACGAGCTCCAGGCCGGTCTCCTTCGCAACCTGCTCCAGAACCGCGGTAGCCGCCTCCCACTGCTCATCAGTACCGATGAACTTATCCTTCTTATCACCCTCAGTGTCGCGGGTGGACAGCTCAAGGTAGAAGTCAGTCATGCCGAAGTCCTCAAGCAGGCTCAGCATGAACTTCAGCAGGTGACGCACCTCGTCCGGTGCCTGCTCCTTCGTCACGTACGAGTGCGAGTCGTCCTGGGTAATCATGCGCACGCGGGTCAGGCCCTGCAGCACGCCGGACTTCTCGTCACGGTACACGGTGCCGAACTCAAAGAAACGCAGCGGCAGCTCACGGTACGAACGGCCACGAGAACGGTAAATCTCGTTGTGCATCGGGCAGTTCATGGCCTTCAGGCGGTAATGACCGTTATCCAGCTCCATGGGCGGGAACATACCGTCCGCATAGTACGGAAGGTGACCGGAAGTGTAGAACAGGTCTTCCTTCGAAATGTGCGGGGTGCTGACGTACTGGAAACCCTCCTGAATGTGGCGGGTACGCACGTAGTCTTCCATCTCGCGCTTAATCACGCCACCCTTAGGGTGAATCACCGGCAGGCCGGGGCCAATGTTCTTCGGGAAGGAGAACAGGTCCAGCTCACGGCCCAGGCGGCGGTGGTCACGGCGCTCCGCCTCAGCGATGCGCTCCTTGTACGCCACCAGCTCGTCCTTAGTCGGCCAAGCGGTACCGTAAATACGCTGCAACATGGGGTTCTTCTCAGAACCGCGCCAGTACGCGCCACCGGCACGCATCAGGGCGTAACCGTTAGCAATCAGCTTGGTGTTCGGCAGGTGCGGGCCGCGGCACAGGTCCTTCCAGACGGTCTCGCCGGTCTTCGGGTTCACGTTGTCGTAAATGGTGATTTCACCCTCGCCGACCTCCACGGATGCGCCCTCGGCAGCATCCGCACCAGAACCGGGGCCCTGGGTCAGGGAGAGCAGCTCCAGCTTGTACGGCTCGTTCGCCATCTCAGCGACAGCCTGGTCGTGGGTGACCACGCGGCGGCGGAACAGCTGACCGGACTTGATGATCTTAATCATCGACTTCTCGATCTTCTTCAGATCTTCCGGGGTGAACGGCTCAGCCACATCAAAGTCAAAGTAGAAGCCGTCAGTAATGTACGGGCCAATGCCCAGCTTGGCGTCCTTGCGGTACTCCTGCACCGCCTGCGCCATCACGTGCGCAGCGGAGTGGCGCAGAACGTTCAGGCCGTCCGGTTCGTGAATGAAAACCGGCTCAACGGAGTCGCCAGCAGACAGCTCGTGGGAGAGGTCAACGAGCACGCCGTTCACGCGTGCCACAACGATCTTCGGGTCGTCAGCGAACAGCTCAGCGGCAGTCTTCGCGGTGACCTCGCGCTCCTCACCAGAAACGCTAATAACAATTGCTGAAGAATCAGCGGCAGACATAAGTCTCCTTAACTCAGGCGCGCGCGTGCCACTCGGGGCGCCGCGGGTGCGCATACTATTCCGCACTGTACTGGTGCACGGACACACACCATCTTACAACGGCTCCCAGCATACGCTCAGCTTAAGGGCAGACTAGTCCGCATGATGCTCACGCGTGTGCTCATACACGTCAACCACAATGTGGCTAATATGGTCGTCCTTCAGACGGTAAATGGTGGTGCGGCCCTGCTGCTCACGGTCAATGACGTGCGCCTCACGCAGGATGCGCAGGTGGTGCGATGCGAGAGGCTGCGAAATGCCCAGGCAGGTGTGCAACTCGCTCACACTGTGCGGGCGGTGCATCAGGTGATGCGCAAGCGCCAGGCGTAGCGGGTTAGCGAGCGCCGAGAAAATCGCCACGGACGGGCCGAACTGTTCCTCCCAATCCTTGGGGCAGCTGCCTTCGAGGAGGGGCGCGTTAGCGGGCACCTCGTGGGTATGATCCGATGCATGCTCGTGGGCATGGTCAGTGTGGGTGGTGTTAGTTTCGGTCTGGTCTGTGTGCTGGCTCTGAGTCATAGTATTTTCACCTTATGTATAGGAAAGGGGGCACGTCAAGAAAGTGACGCCTGTGCGGCGTGCTTTCTTGAGCGTGCCCCTCTCCCCTATGTGCGCTTGTGTTCGCTAGTGCTCTGATGCGGTTGCAGCTGTCGGTGCGCTGTCATTGTGGCGGCAACATCGTGGACCACCGCCCTCCTAGAGCGGTTCATCACATTGCGGTCATAATGCCTGGCACCGTACCTTAACTGCGCATCAGCTCGCGGGCATGCAACCCTAGCGGGCCCTTAGCGGTTAGCGACTGCCACCTGCAGGTAACCTTCAGCGGACTTTACGCCCTTATCGGTCACTGCGCGGTAGCGGACCAGCGGCGCGAAGCCCTGCTTATTCTTAGCGGATACCGCGATGCCCTGGGTGCCGTCGGGCAGGGTCACCACACGGTAGGTGCCGTATTCGTCGCTGTATGCGCTGACGGCCTGGCCGCGCTGGTTGAGCAGCTCCAGCTTCTTCACGGTTTCGCCGCGGCGGTACGCGCCGAAGGATGCTTCGTCATTGTTCAGCACTGCCACGTTCTGGGTGGTGCCCGAGTACAGGGAGACGGAGTCCTCACGTGCGATGGGGCTGTTCTTGTCGACCACGTGCACCTTCAGCGGGATCGAGTACAGCTGTGCGGCTGCGCCCTTCTTCGCCTTCACATCGGACATGCGTGCCGGTGCCTTGCCGGTGCGGTTCACGGTGATGCTCGTACCCTTATCGCGGCGCAGGTCCCAGGTGGTGCCGGTGACGTCGTGGGTGTTCAGGTCGATCGAGTAGGTGCCGGTCTTGCCGTTGGAGGCAAAACGGATGCCGGTCTCCGCGCTGGAGAACTGGCCGCCAGCAGTGTTGACCTTCTCCTTGTTGACCCAGCGGCTGGGGCGGAAGTTCGGGGTCTGCTCGATTTCCTGGAAGTTGTAGTCACGGGCGTAACGGTAGTTCGGGGACACCTTGTGCGACTGGTGCGCGCTCTGCGCGACTGCGGTCTCGCCGGAGTAGACGGTGGCGTGGTGCTCGGCGGGCTGGTAGATCACGCCGGAGCCGGTGCCGGTCTTACCGTAAGCGTCCGAGGGGTACTTGAACTTCACGGCATCCGAAGACTGGTTCACTGCCGCGTTCTGGGTGTCTGCGTCGCTGATGCGGTCAGCATTGGGGGTGCGCACGGCGGAACGGCGCACGGTCACGGGGCGTGCAATCTTGTGCGCGTCAGCGTTCGAGGCGGCTGCCTGGTTGTTGCTCTGCGGCAGAACCTGGGTACCCTCACGACGTGCGGTGTTCTCAGCGGACTCGGTGTAGTTCACGGGCATCCACTGCACCTGGTGCCAGGGGAACTGGGTGCCGGTAAAACCGCTGGGAACGAAGCTTGCGAACATTGCCGCCAGCTGCGGGTCTTCCTTGTACACGTTCTTACCCTGGCGGGCGTAGGGCGCGTAGGAGCTTGCCGCCTCCAGGTTGAATGCGTTGGTGAAGAGGTTGCGGTCCGCGATGATGAAGCCGTATTCCTTCATGGCGGTCAGGATCATGCGGGTGAGCTGGTCGTCGGCGTGGCCGGTGTTTGCCAGGTGCTCTTCCACGTCAAAGCTTGCGGGCAGGAAGCCGCGCTGGCCCGCACGGGGTGCGTTCGGGTACTTGTTCACGTCAATCTTGCCGTCGGTGCCCTTTGCCGGGAAGGAGGAGGTCAGCGCTGCGTAGTCAGCCGCGGTGATGGACACCATGTGGTTGATCTTGCCTGCCTTGAGCTCGTCCACACCAATCTGGGTGAGCTCGTTTGCCAGACCCACCACGGAGGAGGTGCCGTTCTTGAGGGTCAGCCAGTAGTTGTCTTCGCCCACGCCGCCAAAGTTCGGCTTAGCGAGCATGTAGCCGCCGGAGGACACGTGGTAGGTTGCCGGGTAGTCAACCGCAACGGGGATGTCCACGGTGCCGCGGGTGCCTGCGGGAATCTTGTAGGTAATCTCGCCGGTGGTTTCGTTGATGGACGCGCCGGGTACGTTCTTTGCCAGGCGGAACTTCGCGCCACGAGCAATCGGGTAGGAGGTGCGGGCGTTGCCGGACTTCGCGTCGATGCTCACGGGTGCGTTGATGGTGACGGTCTGGCCTGCGTTGCCGCGGCCGACGTTGTCGTACTGAATCTTTGCGCTCTTGGGGGTGGAGACGTTGCCGCCGCCCACCTGCACGCGGGCGGTGCTGGTGTAGGTCTGTGCGTCTGCATCCTTGACGAACTTGAAGTAGGAGCGCCAGATGCCGGTCGCCTCGTCGTAGAGGGCGACGGACTGGTCGCCGGAGAGGCCGTGGTCCTCGGCAAGCCACTTCGGGATCGGGACGCCGCCGGTGAGGATGCGCTTGTTCTCTGCGTTGGCTTTGACGCGGTTGTCGCGCGAGACGACCTCGACGTACTCCTGGTGCGGGTTCGCGGAGTTCACGGCGAGGGTCGGGATATTCTCGTGGCCGCCGACGGTCTGGGCGCGGTCCTTCTTCACGGTGCCCGCGTTGACGGCGGTGGTGACGGGGTGGTTGCCCGCATCGCCGGTGTATTCGAGGAAGGTGCGGCTGATTTCGCTGCTGTTGGCGGCGACGGCTTCGGTGCCGGTGAGCTTCTGCGCGGCGAAGGAGTCGCCGGCGAGCTTGCCGCTCAGCGGCGAGGTGTTCTCGGTGGTGGTCAGCTGCTCCTTGGTGAGGGAGGAGTTGACCGGTGCGAGGGTCGCGATGGTCTGTGCCTGCTGGTCGGGGGTCCAGTGGCAGGTCGGACCAGGTGCGATGCTGGTGAGGTTCGCGAGGGTCGGCACGGTGCGGTAGCCTGCGTCGACGCAGGTGGTACCGGATACGTTGCGGGTGGAGGCGGTCGCACCAAAGGTCGCGGGGAGGTTCGCGCCGGTGATGACGGTTGCTAGTGCTGCGGAGACAGCGATGGTGGCACGGCGGCGGTTTGTCGGGCGCTGTGCCGGGTTTTTGGATGCAGTTGTGGTCATGTTTTTCTTCCGTTCGTGTCGGCTTGTTTGAGTGAGTGCGTTTGTATGAACAAACACGGACGTGAGTGAAATATGCATCTGAGGGTGTGCCCGGGTGGGTCCTGATCTTCTGGCAGGAATTCTCAGGAAACTCTCAGATAATCCCCATACCCTACATAGTCTTTTGGGGGAACGCAAAACGAGTTTGTGATTTGAGACACCGATTTTTTGATAAAGGTTCAGGTTTAGACTCATATTTCTTTATGCCTGTATGCACTGACAGATGTTCAGTCCCTCAAAATTTGCACCGCAGTGTTTGAGTTTTACCCCTAGTCAGGCGAGGGTAACCCAAAGGAAACGAAAAATGCGCACGAGAAACTAAACCTTAAACCTTGAAGTTCCCTGAAAGACGCGCCGAAACCCCCTATTGCATTCCTCACACGTGCCCACAATTTGAGATTCTGCACCGGGGTAGATATGGCCTCAATCACCGAAACAAGGGCTCCCGTACGCCAGATCAGCAACTTTCGAGCAGGGGCCGCACTCATAGGAACCCCCTTGTTTCACCCCTATAGACCCACAAAACCCACCCAAAACACTAAAATTTAGGTCAAACCTCAAAGTTTTTGCGTGTTTGACAGCGTGTAACCATGCACGCACCACACTCTCCCGCACAGGACGTTCTTCGCCGTACATTCCAAGAATTCCAAGCCACCCACCAGGGACTTTATTGACACAAAAAAGTACTCCGCATGTGCTTCAAAACACATGCGGAGTGCATATATATTCACTTATAACTACCGCGGGAGCCCCCTGCCGCTGGTATCGGCAACCCCCAGTGTGGGTTCATGTGGGTTCATTCGCGCGAGGCGAGCCCCAGCCACCCGCAGAGCTACCGGCTACAGAACCAGCAACCCGCAGGGCTACAGGGCGCCCGCCTCCGAGCAGACATTCACCAGCTCACCAATACCTTCAATGCGGGTGCGCACCGTCTGACCCGGCTTCAACCACTGACGCGGATGCAACGATAGGCCAACCCCCGCCGGGGTACCCGTCGCCACCAGGTCGCCCGGCTCCAGGGTCATGAACCGCGAAATATAGGACAGCAGCTGCGCCGGGGTGAACGCCATATCCGCCGTCGTGCCGCGCTGACGCACCACGCCGTCCACCTCACACACCAGCTCCAGGCCGGCTACCGGGTCAACCTCATCGGGGCTCACAATCACCGGACCGAACGGTGTCATCGCATCCCAGTTCTTACCCTGGAACCACTCCGAAGAACGACCCTGCCAGTCACGCACCGACACATCATTCATGACTGTGTACCCCATCAGCGCCTCGAGTGCCTGCTCCTCCGTGGCGTTACGCAGGCGAGCGCCCACGACCAGGCACAGCTCAACCTCCCAGTCGATTTTCGTGCTGCCGGTGCCGTCATCGGCGGGCATGCGGATCTGCTCGCCGGGACCGATCAGCGCGTTCGGGAACTTCGCGAACAGCGCCGGATGCTCGGGCACCTCAAGGTTCATTTCTGCGGCGTGGTCGCGGTAGTTCAGGCCGGCGCACACAATCTTGCCGGGCTTATCCAGCGGGCGAATGAAGGGTAGGGAGTTCCACAGTTCCTCGCCGTGACCCATGACGGTCGCGCCGTTCTCCTTCAGGATCGCTACGGCGTTTTTCGGGTCGCCAAAGTTCAGGCGGAACCGGCTGTAGAAATTCAGTAGCGGGCTGAGCTTCGCCGGAAGCTCGTACACGGTCTCTTCGAAGAAGCAGACCGCGCGGCTGCCCTTCGAGTCTTTAATCTGTGCCCAACGCATGGATGCTCCTTCGCTTCTGGTGGGGGTAATTCGGGGTGGGTTAGGGGTAAAAGTCTATGGGTAAAGTCAGGGATAAAAATGAGCGAAATCAGCCCGGTGAATCACTCTGTGAATCGCTCAGTGAGTCGCTTCAGCGAAAGCCGTTTTGGGCGTACACCTCAACGATGGCGTCTTCCAGGTCTTCCATGAGTAGGTTGGGGTTTGCATCCTGCGCCGCGCCAACCGTGGCGGGGTCCAGGTCCATGCCGAGGGCACGGTACACATCCGCGGTGACCGCCCGCAGGGGTGCAGAATCGGAGACCACGATGCCGGTGCTGAACCACCAGCCGCCGGTCACCACACGCTGGGCGGTGCCGACCAGTTTAATGCGGCCACCACCCGCGGAGGCGGGAAGCTGCGCGTGCACCGAATACTCGCCGGGGCAGTACTCCCCCGGGATTTCGCCCATGCGCGCGTCCACGCCGACTTCGCGTAGCGCCTGCGCGTACATGGAGCCGAACAGTTCGTAGCGTAGGGTGTTGCCGCTGCGGGCGTCGGAGGCGGGCTGAAAATGGTCCACGACCAGGCACCCCTGATGGTAGGCGGCGGCGTGCCCGCCGACCTTGCGCACCAGCACCTCGAAACCGTGCTCGGCGCACGCCGCGGAGGCCTCCGCGAAGCCGGGGTTCAGTTCGTCACGGCGGCCGAACGCGACCGTCGGGTTCGGCTGATACATGCGTAGGGTGGCTTCACGCTGCCCGCTTGCCACCTCGCGGAGCATCTGCACCGTCTGATCGTGGTGAATGAGGATATCGCCGGACTCGGGGCCGGTCTCTCGAATAATCTGCACGTTCCTATTTTACGGTTATGCCCGCCACAGCTCCTACGCCTCCCCACAATACGGAAATGTCCACCCGGGTAGCTAAAACCTAGTAATCCCCCACCCCCTCCGCTAGGGTAGAAGAAAGACCCAAAACACCTTGGAGGATGCCGTGCATCAGGACCAGCACATCACCGCCCAAACCACCGCGCTACCCCACGTCAGCATTGAACAGCACGCCAACCCTGCGCTGACCGAGCCGCAGCCGCTCGGCGCGTTCCCCGCAGGTTTCCTCTTCGGAGGCGCCACCGCCGCCAACCAGTTCGAAGGCGCATGGAACGAAGACGGCAAGGGCCCCAGCCTGCAGGATGTGCTGCCCGCAGGCGGCCTGCACCCGCGCACCGCCGAACCCACCGAGGACAACCTCAAACTGGAAGGCATCGACTTCTACCACCGCTACCGCGAAGACATCGCCCTGCTCACGGAGATGGGCTTCAAGGTCTTCCGCTTCTCCATCGCCTGGTCGCGTATCTTCCCCCGCGGCAACGAAGAAACCCCGAACGAGGCGGGCCTCGCCTTCTACGACCGCGTGCTCGACGAGCTCGAAAAGCACGGCATGGAACCGCTCATCACCCTCAGCCACTACGAAACCCCGCTACACCTGGTCGAACAGTACAACGGCTGGACCAGCCGCGAGCTCATCGGCTTCTACGAACGCTACGCCCGCACCGTGTTTGCCCGCTACGGCAAGCGCGTGAAGTACTGGCTGACCTTCAACGAAATCAACTCCATGCTGCACCTGCCGTTCATGTCCGGTGGCATTAACACCCCGGCAGATCAGCTCAGCGACGCAGACCTGTACCAGGCAATGCACCACGAGCTGGTCGCCTCCGCACGCGCCACCGCCGCGGCACGCGAACTGGCACCGGGCGCCCAGATCGGCTGCATGATTCTTGCCATGCCCACCTACCCGCTCACCCCCGACCCCGCCGACGTACTCGCCACCATGCAGACGGAGCAGGCGAACTTCGCGTTCGGTGACGTGCATGTACGCGGCGCCTACCCCGGCTACTTCCTGCGTGCTCTACGTGAGAAGGGCGTGGAGCTGAACATCACCGAGCAGGACCGCGAGGACCTGAAGAACACCGTGGATTTCGTGTCCTTCAGCTACTACATGTCCACCTGCGCGTCCGGCGACCCGGCACGAGGCGAGCGCGGCGAAGGCAATATCCTCGGCGGCGTGGCGAACCCGACCCTGCCCGCCAGCGAATGGGGTTGGCAGATCGACCCGACCGGTCTGCGCGTGGTTCTCAACCAGTACTGGGACCGCTGGCAGAAGCCGCTGTTCATCGTGGAGAACGGCCTGGGTGCCCGCGATGAACTGGTCGAGGTGAACGGCGAGCTCACCGTGGAAGACGACTACCGCATCGACTACCTGCGCCAGCACCTGCACGCCGTGCGTGAGGCGATTGAGGACGGCGTGAACGTGCTCGGCTACACCACCTGGGGTTGCATCGACATGATTAGCGCCTCCACCGCGCAGATGTCCAAGCGCTACGGGTTCATCTACGTGGACCGCAACGACGACGGCACCGGCACCCTGGCGCGCTACCGCAAGAAGTCCTTCCACTGGTACCGCGAGGTGATTGCCAGCAACGGCGCGAAGCTTTAGAAGCTACACCAAAAAGCCCCCGAGACTCCAATCTCGGGGGCTTTTGCGCATGTCCGTTATGCCTATCGCGGGCGAACCTAGTCCATGGGCAAATCTAGTCCATGGGTAGGTCGTTCAGGCTGGTGGAGACGTACTCCCACCAGGTCGGCACCAACCCGGCATTCATCGCAACCCTCTGCGACAGCATGTGCGAGGGGCTCGTACCGTAGAACGGCAGGTACCCTTCCGCCAGGGTCAGACGTGCCGCATCACGCACCAGCACGCTGGCGATGCCGGCACCACGCCAGGCGGGCAGCACATCAATACCGATTTGGCGCATAATCGGCGAATCGTCGCTCATGCCAACCATAGCGATAGGGTCTGCGAGCGCAGGGGCGCTCTCCGCCGCAGCTACTTCAGATGCTTCCTCTTCCACGGGGTATGCGGCCAGAACCAGCACATCCGGGCGGGTCACACTAAAGCCCAGGGCGTTTGAGTAACGCTTATCCCCGCGGAACGATTCGACCTGCTCTTCGCTCAGCAGGTCCACGCGCAGGCGGGTTACGCGCGCCTCCGTATCCTCCGGGTCAACCTCAATCGCACCCGCGGAGGCGTTTGCCTCCCTGCGGATGGTGCGCTCGCCGGTGATTTCGGCAAGCAGCGCAGCCTTCAGCTCGGCGGGGTCAACGCGGCGCATCATGCCCACACCGGGCACGGCACACTTCACCTCCTGCGCCTGCACACCCTCGGGTACGACCGAGTTCAGCAGGGCGCGGCCGGGCGTGTAGTAGATGCTCGTGCCGCTGACCTGCTGGGTGTAGGGGGTGAGCAGTTCGTTGAGCTGGCGCAGCTGCGCGTAGTCGCCCAGCCAGTTCGACTGGTCGCCGAGCATGTAGTCGACGGCCTTCTCCAGCACGCGCGGATGCTTGGCACAGAGAATGCCGACGCTCGCGTAGTTGGCGACGCGCAACTCCCAGATGTCGTCGTTGCGACGGCGTGCGGCACCCATCTTCTCGGAGGGTGGCTGCACGGTAGCAAGTAGCGGCAGGCTCTCGGCTTCCGGATAGTCGCGTAGCTCTTCGAGGGCGCGGCTAATCGAGCCGGGTGCCTGGCAGAAGTCCGCTTCCAGCTGGGTGTGCAGGATGTGCCGCGCACGGTCCACGGTGGTCACAGCACCACGGTTCACAGCGCCCCTGTTCATAGAGCCACGGGTTGCCTGGGCTCCCCGGGCTGTTGCGGTTCCTTGAGTATCAGTCACGTAGGTTTCCTCTGGTTCAAGTTCTCGGCTAGTTCAGGATCTCAGCAAGGAACGCGCCGGTGTGCGAGCCCTTCACCTGAGCCACCTGTTCCGGGGTGCCCTCGGCAATGACGGTGCCGCCGCCGCTACCGCCTTCGGGGCCCATATCGATAATCCAGTCGGCGCACTTGACCACGTCCAGGTTGTGCTCGATGGTGATGACGCTATTGCCCTTGTCCACCAGCGATTGCAACACCGCGAGCAGCTTGCGGATGTCTTCAAAGTGCAGGCCGGTGGTCGGCTCGTCCAGCACGTAGATGGAGCGGCCGTTGGAGCGCTTCTGCAGTTCGGTTGCGAGCTTCACGCGTTGCGCTTCACCGCCGGAGAGGGTGGTTGCGGGCTGACCCAGGCGAATGTAGCCCAGGCCCACGTCCACGAGGGTGTTCAGGTGGCGCGCAATCGGGGTGAACGCGGCGAAGAACTCTGCGGCTTCTTCCACGGGCATTTCGAGTACGTCGGCAATGGTCTTGCCTTTGTAGTGCACTTCGAGGGTTTCGCGGTTGTAGCGCTTGCCGTGGCAGGTTTCGCAGGGCACGTACACGTCCGGCAGGAAGTTCATTTCAATCTTCAGGGTGCCGTCGCCGGAGCAGTCCTCGCAGCGGCCGCCCTTGACGTTGAAGGAGAAGCGACCCGGGGTGTAGCCGCGCATCTTCGCCTCGCTGGTCTCTGCGAACAGCTTGCGGATGTGGTCGAACACGCCGGTGTAGGTGGCGGGGTTCGAGCGCGGGGTACGGCCGATGGGCGACTGGTCCACGTGAATGACCTTGTCCAGGTGTTCCAGCCCGTCGATGCTCTTGTGGCGGCCGGGTACCTGCTTGGCGCCGTTGAGCTTGTTCGCCAGGGAAGTGTACAGAATGTCGTTGACCAGGGTGGATTTGCCCGAGCCAGACACACCGGTCACCGCGGTGAACACGCCTAGGGGGAAGGACACGGTCACGTTCTTGAGGTTGTTTTCGCGGGCGCCGCGCACGGTCAGCTGACGCTTCGCATCCACGGGGCGGCGGGATGCGGGCACCTCAATGCTGCGGCGGCCAGCCATGTAGTCGCCGGTAATGGACTTGGTGTTCTTCAGCAGCTCCTCAAAGCTGCCGGAGTGCACGATTTCGCCGCCGTGCTCGCCGGCGCCGGGTCCTACATCCACAATCCAGTCGGCTTCGCGCATGGTGTCTTCGTCGTGCTCGACCACAATAAGCGTATTGCCCATATCGCGTAGCTTAGTCAGGGTTTCGATGAGGCGGCGGTTATCGCGCTGGTGCAGACCAATGGAGGGCTCGTCGAGCACGTACAGCACGCCGACCAGACCCGAACCGATCTGGGTTGCCAGGCGGATGCGCTGCGCCTCACCGCCGGAGAGCGTACCGGCGGAGCGTGAGAGGGTCAGGTAGTCCAGACCCACGTCCAGCAGGAATTGCAGGCGCGCGTCAATTTCCTTGAGAACCTGCTCGCCAATCTTGGCTTCGCGGGCGCTCAGCTGCAGGCCGCGCACGAAGGCGAGCGCGTCAGCCAGGGACAGGTCGGTAATGTCTGCGATGGACTTGCCGCCGACCTTCACGCCGAGGATGGTCGGGTTCAGTCGCGCGCCACCGCAGGAGGGGCAGGCGACCTGGCGCATGTACTGCTCGTAGCGGTCGCGGGCAAAGTCCGATTCGGTTTCTTCGTGCTTGCGCTTGATGTACGCCTTCACGCCCTCGAATCCGGAGGTGTAGCGGCGTTCGCGGCCGAATCGGTTGCGGTAGGAGACCTCAACCTTGTAGTCCTTGCCGTCCAGGATGGCGGCGCGGGTCTTGGCGGGCAGGTCCTTGAAGGGGGTGTTCAGGTCGAAGCCGAGCTCCTCCCCCAGGCCTGCGAGCAGGCGCAGCCAGTATTCGGTGGTTGCTTTGCCCTGCGACCAGGGTGCGATAGCGCCCTCGCCGAGGGTTAGGTCGGGGTTGGGTACGAGCAGTTCGGTGTCTACTTCAAGGCGCGAGCCGATGCCGTCGCAGGCGCTACATGCGCCGAACGGCGAGTTGAAGGAGAATGCACGCGGCTCGATGGTGTCAATCTGCAACGGGTGGTTATTGGGGCAGGCGAGGTTTTCGCTGAAGGAGCGGGTGCGTTCAGGGTCGTCCTGCTCACGGTCTACGAAGTCGATGAGTACGCGGCCGTCGGCGAGCTTGAGCGCGGTTTCGATGGAGTCGGTGAGGCGCTGGTGAATACCGTCCTTAATGACGATGCGGTCGACAACCACCTCGATGGTGTGCTTGTACTGCTTGGCGAGCTTGGGCGGGTCGGAGAGCTGCACGGTTTCGCCGTCCACGCGGGCACGCGAGTAGCCCTGAGTCAGCAGGTCCTTGAAGAGGTCAACAAACTCGCCCTTACGTGCGCTGACAACGGGCGCGAGGATCTGCAGGCGGGTGCGTTCGGGGTATTCCTGCAGAATGTCCACAATCTGCTGCGGGGTCTGCTGGGTGATTTCTTCGCCACATTCGGGGCAGTGCGGGTGACCGATGCGCGCCCAGAGCAGACGCATGTAGTCGTAGATTTCGGTGATGGTACCGACGGTTGAGCGCGGGTTCTTGGAGGTGGACTTCTGGTCGATAGACACCGCCGGGGAGAGGCCCTCGATGAAGTCTACATCGGGCTTATCGACCTGTCCGAGGAACATACGCGCGTAGGAGGACAGCGACTCAACGTAGCGGCGCTGACCTTCCGCGAAGATGGTGTCGAAGGCGAGGGAGGACTTACCGGAGCCGGAGAGGCCGGTGAAGACGACCATCGCATCACGCGGAATGGTGAGGTCTACGTTCTTGAGGTTGTTTTCGCGGGCACCCTGAACCCGGATGCTGGTCAGATCGTTCGCTTTGAGTGCGGTGCTACCGTGTGCCGGGCGGGGTGTCATCGAAAATCCTTTCGTCTTATCTTCGAACTTAAATTCTACACCCTCACGCCTTTCACCGACGGGATTATGCGGCAGGTGAAGGCATGAGGGCGCAGTACTTATATGAGGCGGACTATCAGGCGCGGTTTACCAGCCGCGGGTGCCCCACTCTTCCAGGTGGGGGCGCTCGTCACCGAGGGTAGTGGAGCGGCCGTGGCCGGGCAGTACGATGGCGTCATCTTCGAAGCCGCCGAAGAGCTTTTCGAGCACGTTGGAGAAGAGCTCACCGAACTGCTGCGGGGAGTCGGTCTTACCCACGCCGCCGGGGAAAAGGGTATCGCCGGTGAACAGCAGGGTTGCGGGGGTGCCGTCTTCCCAGGTGGTTTCGAGGGTGTAGACGATGGATCCGGGGGTGTGGCCGGGCACGTGCAGGGCGCGAATGACGGTGTCGGAGCGGTAGAAGTCGAAGCTTTCGCCGCCGGTCAGCTCCTCTTCGACGGTGTAGTCTTCCTGTTCCTTAATGTCAGCCACATCAGCCGCACCCGCGGAGGTCACGGCACCGGTGAGGCGGTCAAGCTCCTTAATGGCGCGAATGTGGTCCCAGTGGCCGTGAGTGACCAGGATGCCGGTCAGACCGATTGCGCGAGGCCTGAGGGAATTGAAGTCCTCTTCCTTCTCCATAACGCGCACGCGGCGTTCTTCGCCGTCTACCAGCTCGAGCTGCGGGCAGTCGTTCAGGAGCGCGTCGAGGGTGAAGGCGTAGAGTTCTTCTGCATCGTCCGCGGGATCGATAAGCACCTGCTCGCCGGTGGCGCGCATGGTGATGAGGTAGACGCTGTTGTCCATCTCGGAAACACTGAACGCGCGGACGGTCAGTTCGGGGTTCTCAAAGATGAGGGTGGGTTCGGGGTAAGTAGTCATAGTTCCAGTGTAGGGGCTCCCATGATGCGGCAGGCACCCATATAGAGCACTTCCCTATGAGCGCATTCCGAGCGCATTCGGCGTTGAATGTGCGGGGGGTGCATGTTCGGGATGCATGTGCGGGATGCACGGGGAACAGATTCTGGAGCACGCTCGGTACAGGCTCTAGCCAAGGTCCCGCCTATCTGAGGCTCCAGTGAAATTCAAGCAGCGAAATTCAAAAGTTAAACAGAGAAGCGACTGCGCATCGATACGCAGTCGCTTCTCATGACACCCAGGGGTATCTATCACTCACTCAAACACAAGCAACCCGAGGACTTTGGAAATCTCACGATTACTTGATGACTCAATACTAGCGAACTTTTTGGGGGCTGTTTTACCGCTCAATTTGGTACGGAGAGCCGGTTTTAGTGACCCGCGCCTCAATGTAATCGTTCTGTAATAAAAATAGCTGTTTTTTAGGGTATCCATGCGTACCAATTTCATTTTTTTCGAGTTTTAGTGTGACTTATTTCACTCAAAATAATTTTAGATTTTCCCTCATTTGGCACTTCAGTGCACCTTTAACCTGAGCTTCACACTCAGTAATTTTGAAGGCTCAATACCCGGTTTCAACCCGGTATTCCGCGGAAGTAGAGGGTTAAGGTCAAACTATCTTCAAGCTCTTGCAACTTCATGAAACGGAAAAAATGTGCCGCACACTGTTCAAAACATGTTCAGGTATACACGCGAGGGAAAAATCAATTGGTCTGTTTGATCCCATTGGGTACCCCCTAAAGTAGAACTTTTATAACAAAACGATAACAGCAGCCCCGCCTTCAGGTTCACTGAGTACACCCATTGAAACCCCTGTCAAAAAATAAAACACCTAGTCAATATCATATTTTCACAAAATGCAAGACAGTGTGTCACTAAAAAATCAATCTCTACAGATTGTTTAATAAAAACTGACCTTCAAGCATAAATAGAGCCCAATTATTAACCAGCACGTACCATTTCCGCCTTCCGGAGGGGCGCACGGGAGCCTTCAAGGAAAGGGTGAAAGACCCCTCCACTAGGGGTTCCACTATCCTTCACTCCCCCGCCATTCAGCACCGTTCAGCACCCAAAACCCCAATGCTCAGCCTTTTCACTGGCAATCACACCGGCATTCACCCCATCTGCCGCCCGGTACCTGCCACCACTGGAGCGCAGGAAAGCGGCGCCCCTCCCCCGCTGTGGGGAAGGAACGCCGCCTCCACTAGCTATAGATTAGCCGGAATAGTCGCCTTAGGACAGGCCGACCATCACGCCGTTCTCGTCGAAGCCAATGCGCTCAGCTGCGGGGCTCTTGCTCAGGCCCGGCATGGTGCGCATGGTGCCACAGATAGCGTAGACGTAGCCAGCACCTGCAGCCAGGCGAACCTCGCGCACGGGCAGGGTCCAGCCGGTCGGTGCGCCCTTCAGAGTTGCATCCGAAGAGATGGACAGGTGGGTCTTCGCAATGACCACGGGCAGGTGCGAGTAGCCCAGCTCAGCGAAACGCTTCAGCTGCTTAGCGGCAGCGGGAGCAATCGAAATGCCGTCCGCACCGTAGACCTTGGTGGCGACCTTCTCGATCTTGGTCTCGATGGAGTCCTCAAGATCGTAGGTGTACTTCAGATCCGAAACGTCGTCACATGCCTCAGCAACCACGTCTGCCAGGTCGGTGGTGCCCTTACCACCCTCAGCCACACCGCGGTGAATAGCGACGCGAGCGCCAGCCTCCTCAGCGATACGGCGGATGGTCTCGTGCTCGGACTCGAAGTCGGTCGGGAACGCGTTGATTGCCACGACCGGCTGAACACCGAAGTTGCGCACGATCTCGATGTGCTTCTTCAGGTTCTCTGCGCCCTTCTCCACGTCGGAGGGGCTTTCCTGCAGCATACCTTCGGGCAGGGGCTTGCCCGGAACGATCTTGTACAGGCCGGAGTGGGACTTCAGGGAGCGCACGGTGACGACAAGTACTGCTGCGTCGGGCTTCAGGCCGGAGACGCGGCACTTGACGTTGAAGAAACGCTCCGCACCCATGTCGGCACCGAAGCCAGCCTCGGTAATCACGTAGTCGGAGTACTCCAGGCCAACGTAGTCTGCGACCACGGAGGAGTTACCGGTTGCGATGTTGCCGAAGGGGCCGGCGTGAATCAGTGCGGGGGTGTGCTCCAGGGTCTGCAGCAGGTTCGGGTTGATAGCGTCTGCCAGGATGACGGCCATTGCGCCGTCAGCCTTCAGGTCAGCTGCGGTGACGGGCTCGCCGTCATAGTTCAGGCCAATCACGATCTTTGCCAGGCGCTCGCGCAGGTCCTTGAAGGAGGTTGCCAGCGAGAGAATCACCATGATTTCGGAGGCGCTGGTGATGTCAAAACCGGTCTCGCGGACCACGCCGTCCATGCGTTCGCCCAGGCCCACGACGATGTTGCGCAGGGAGCGGTCGTTCATGTCGATAACGCGGCGCCACTCGATTGCGCGCGGGTCGATGCGCAGCTCGTTGCCGTGGTGCAGGTGGTTGTCAATCATGGCGGCAAGCAGGTTGTGTGCTGCGGTGACGGCGTGGAAGTCGCCGGTCAGGTGCAGGTTCAGCTTCTCCATGGGAACAATCTGAGAGTAGCCGCCGCCTGCTGCGCCGCCCTTGATGCCGAAGGTCGGGCCCATTGCGGGCTGACGCAGAGCCAGGATTGCCTTGCGGCCGGTCTGCGCGAAGCCCTGTGCGAGGGATACGGAGGTTGCGGTCTTACCTTCACCGAGCGGGGTGGGGGTGACTGCGGTAACCACGATGTACTTGGAGCCGCGCTTGCGGGCGGTCTCTGCGTTGGTGGTTTCGTCGAGGAGGACCTTAGCGACGTACTTGCCGTAGGGCTCAAGGCGATCTTCACTGATGCCATTGTCCGCTGCGATCTTGTTAATGGGCCAGAGATCTGCAGCAAGTGCGATTTCGAGGTCGGAAGGGAAAGGCTTCTTCGTCATTGTCATCCTTCGAGTTGTACGAATCATGCTCTTTCATTCTATGCCTTAGCTCACGCATTTGTCCCCCACCTCGCCGGAAGGTGGCAAATTAAACCCAATTTTTAATGCACTAATCCCCGCAACCGGCACCCTACGCTCACGTGGAACGAACAGGGTCGGTGCGGGGATCAGTAGCGCATACACGCCGGTTTGCCGGTACAGCAGGCACAAGAACCGGCGATACCGCCAACCGGCGATACGAGCAGCTATTACGGCATGGTCAGCAGAACCTTGGTGGCGGTGCGCTGGTCCATTGCCTCGTAACCCTTAGCTGCCTCGTCGATGGGCAGAACCAGGTCGAATACCTTGCCGGGCTCAATTTCGCCCTTGTAAATCAGGTCGATGAGGGTCGGCAGGTACTTGCGCACGGGGGCGGGGCCGCCCTCCAGGTGAACCTGCTTGTCGAAGAGCTTATCAGTGCCGATGGCGCTGTCGTGCGGCACGCCCACGAAGCCGATGTAGCCACCGTGGCGTACGCAGCCGAGTGCCTGGTCGAAGGACTGCTGGGAGCCAACAGCCTCCGCAACGCCGTGTGCGCCCACGCCGTCGGTGAGCTCCAGAACCTTAGCGATGCCCTCTTCGCCGCGCTCTTCCACGATGTGGGTTGCACCGAATGCCTTAGCGAGCGCCTGACGTTCGGGGTTGCGGGACATGATGATGATCTTCTCCGCGCCGAGCTGCTTAGCGCCGATGACTGCGCTCAGACCGACTGCACCGTCGCCAACAACGACGATGGTCTTGCCGGGGCCTGCCTGCGCTGCGTCTGCTGCGTACCAGCCGGTGCCGAGCACGTCGGATGCCGCCATCAGGTGCGGGATCTGCTCTTCGGTGGGGGCTGCGGGGGTCTTGACGAGGGTGCCGTCTGCGAAGGGTACGCGGGCGTATTCTGCCTGGGTGCCGTTGGAGCGCATGCCGATGAATGTGTCGCCTGCTGCGATTGCCTTGAGGCAGCGGGAGGGGTAGCCTGCGGTGCAGGTTTCGCACTCGCCGCAGGAGATGCAGAAGGAGCCTACGACGAAGTCGCCGGGGGCTACGGTGGTGACCTCGGAGCCTACTTCTACGACTTCGCCGATGTATTCGTGGCCCATTGCTCGGTGCTCAACGGGCTGTGCGCCGCGGTAGGGCCACAGGTCGGAGCCGCAGATGCAGGATGCTGCGAGCTTGATGATGGCGTCGGTGGGTTCGAGCAGGGTCGGCTTCTCAACTTCGTTGACGACGACCTTGCCGGGGGCTTCCATAACAACTGAACGCATGATGTTCCTTTTTCGGGATTGTGGGATAGTAATCCAACAGTACGCCCCGCGCCCCGATATATCAATAATTTTTTATGCTACGGGGTGAAGGCAAAAACTCCGACAATCGGAACCCGCAAAACTGCTCCCACTCCCCCGCTTCTGCACCGATTCTCCGCAGCCTCTCCTGATATATAAATCACCCATTGTGTCTGCATCTGGGAATTTATCTCTGACACAATATTCCCCACGTGCTATAGCACGTGGGGAATATTGTAAAATTCGTGACACCGTTTTCAGCGATGTTATTGGAGTAGTGGCGCGCTACCCCATGGGCAATACATCTGCCGACTACTCAACTACGGTCTTTACCGAAAGACATGCTTAATCATGCCATGCATGTACTGAGGGCGACTATAGAGCACCCAAATTAACATCGACATCATAAACGTCATACCAAACGCATCAATTACGCTTATCGGCGTACTCGGGCTAATGAGATAGTTATTTAGAGCACTATAGATTATGGGCCCTGCTATCACTAGTACAGTCAGCAGCAACCGTAACCATGTTGGGGGTTGGACGCCTTCTGCGTCCTGCAACTTATTCGGCGGCTCATCATTCTTGTCAGAGGATTCATTTCCATCTACTGGCGTTGCCACCTGTTCGTTCTGATTTGACGAGGGACGGCTGTTGATGTCTATTGAGCCCGCAGTGTCATAAGGATTCCGGTTACCCTGAATGTCCAGGCTGGCCGGTTCTTCCGAAAACCAATTCTCGTATATGCGAATATTGCTGTACGACGCGAATGCTTTGGATAGGTTTACGGGAAGATTGGAATACCCGCGGAGAGTAATTATCAGCATGATACAGACGAGTATGCAGGTTACTAAGCCACCCCTAATCTTCCCGGAAAACCCGGAAAAATAATTTTTCGGGGAACGTTTATCTCCAGGGTGCTTTGGCTTTGTAGAGGTATCTCCATCAGAGCTAGGCCCTAGCGGTGAGGTAACCGCTGGCTTCTGGCTCTTCCCTAGGCTCGTCGACGAGCTATTTTTAGACCTTTTGCTCTCCCAAGAACACCCGTCTGCAGTATTCCTCAGCCTCTTTTGCTCCACAATATTCTGACCAGAAGAGCCAGCATCCGAGCTTTGAAGAATATCATCTAACGTTGCAGAATGCTCTGGCCTCGCAGAGGCATCTTCATTCGGCCTAGACCCTAGTTGTGATACGGCCGCTGGCTTCTGGTTCTTCCACTGGGTCGTCGAAGGGTCGTTTTTAGACCTTGTGCTTTCCCAAGAACACCCGTCTGCAGTATTCCTCAGCCTCTTTGACTCAACAATATTCTGACCAGAAGAGCCATCACTAGTGCCTTGAGCAATATCATCTAGCGCCGCAACATGGCCTAGCTTAGGGACGTTATCTCCATGAGAGGTACGCCCTAGTGGAGACGAAATCACACCATCTTGTAGATTGGGCACTTCTCCAGATAAGCCGGCATCACCGGTCTGCAAGGCCGTCATCCTCTCTGCGTCCGATGAGAAGGAACGGGCAGTAGCATTAACGTTCTTCTCTTCCTCGCATAGCATCTGCTTCAGCTCCTCAGCCGACAGGTCAAGAAACGAATGAGGTGGTGGTGCTGGCCTTGATGGCCTTGGCGCATGTGTCTTTTTAATAATCATGCTAATACCTATTCTGTTGCTAGGGAGTTCCATAAATGTTATATCCCCCGGTGCTTGCTCCCTAGCAACGGTAATGCTATAGACAAGCACCGGGAGAGGTTGAGGCGAGAAGGGGCTTAGAAGTCCCAGTCCTCGTCCTCGGTGTTCACAGCCTTACCAATCACGTAGGAAGAGCCAGAACCGGAGAAGAAGTCGTGGTTCTCATCAGCGTTCGGGGACAGCGCCGACAGAATCGCCGGGGACACGTTCGTCACGGACGCCGGGAACATCGGCTCGTAGCCCAGGTTCATCAGAGCCTTGTTAGCGTTGTAGTGCAGGAACTTCTTCACGTCCTCGCTCCAACCCACACCGTCATACAGGGAGTGGGTGTACGCCACCTCGTTCTCGTACAGTTCGTACAGCAGGTTGAAGGTGTACTCCTTCAGCTCTGCCTGACGCTCCGGGGACTCCTTCGCCAGGCCGCGCTGGAACTTGTAACCAATGTAGTAGCCGTGCACTGCCTCGTCACGAATAATCAGACGAATCAGGTCAGCGGTGTTGGTCAGCTTCGCGTGCGAAGACCAGTACATGGGCAGGTAGAAGCCCGAGTAGAACAGGAAGGACTCCAGCAGGGTGGAGGCAACCTTCTTCTTCAGCGGGTCGTCACCGATGTAGTAGGACAGAACAATCTTCGCCTTCTTCTGCAGGTGCTCATTCTCAGATGCCCAGCGGAACGCCTCGTCAATCTCCTTGGTGGAGGCGAGGGTCGAGAAGATCGAGGAGTACGACTTTGCGTGTACGGACTCCATGAACGCGATGTTGGTGTACACTGCCTCTTCGTGCGCCGTCACAGCGTCCGGCAGCAGGGACACAGCACCGACGGTACCCTGGATGGTGTCCAGCAGGGTCAGACCGGTAAAGACGCGCATGGTCAGCTGCTTCTCTTCCTCGGTCAGGGTCTTCCAGGAGGGCACGTCGTTGCTCAGTGGCACCTTTTCCGGCAGCCAGAAGTTACCGGTCAGACGATCCCAAACCTCAAGGTCCTTCTCGTCCTCAATACGGTTCCAGTTGATAGCCTCGATCACGTGGTCGACGAGCTTCACCTTTTCGCTCATTAGTAATTCTCCGATTCTTAAGGGGCGGTTACGGTCCCACGCGCGCCCAACCGGTCGCGCAGGCGGTTTGCGTGTTCACCGTAACCGCCCCTTCCAGTCTTTAGTTATAGTGTGCCAGCTCAGGCTGAATGCGTCACAGCATTCGGGCTAGAGCATGCAGGATACGCAGCCTTCAACCTCGGTACCCTCAAGAGCCATCTGACGCAGACGGATGTAGTAGATGGTCTTGATGCCCTTACGCCATGCGTAAATCTGGGCGCGGTTGATATCGCGGGTGGTTGCGGTATCGCGGAAGAAGAGGGTCAGCGACAGGCCCTGGTCCACGTGCTGGGTTGCCACAGCGTAGGTGTCGATGATCTTCTCGTAACCAATTTCGTAGGAGTCCTGGTAGTACTCCAGGTTCTCGTTGGTCATGTACGGCGCCGGGTAGTAGACGCGGCCGAGCTTGCCTTCCTTGCGGATCTCAATCTTCGAAGCGATCGGGTGAATCGAAGAGGTCGAACCGTTGATGTAGGAGATGGAGCCGGTCGGCGGAACAGCCTGCAGGTTCTGGTTGTACATGCCGTACTGTGCCACGTCAGCAGCCAGCTGAATCCACTCTTCACGGGTGGGGATGTGGTGCTTAGCGAACAGTTCGCGGGTACGCTCGGTCTGCGGTTCCCATTCCTTCTCAATGTACTTGGCGAAGAACTCACCGGATGCGTACTTCGAGTTCTCGAAGCCCTCGAAACGCTGGCCGCGTTCCTTAGCAATCTGCATGGAGGCGCGGATTGCGTGGTAGGCGACGGTGTAGAAGTACATGTTGGTAAAGTCCAGTGCTTCTTCGGAACCGTAGTAGACGTGCTCGCGTGCCAGGTAGCCGTGCAGGTTCATCTGGCCCAGACCCACGGCGTGGCTCATGTTGTTGCCGCGCTCGATGGAGGGTACGGAGCGGATGTCGGACTGGTCGGAGACGGAGGTCAGCGAACGAATCGCGGTTTCCACGGTCTTGCCGAAGTCGTCGCCGTCCATGGTCAGTGCAATGTTCAGCGAACCGAGGTTGCAGGAGATGTCCTTACCGACGGTCTCGTAGCCGAGGTCAGCGTGGTAGGTGGACGGCTCAGAAACCTGCAGGATCTCGGAGCACAGGTTGGACATGATGACCTTACCGGCGATGGGGTTCGCGCGGTTGACGGTGTCTTCGAACATCACGTACGGGTAGCCGGACTCGAACTGGATCTCTGCGATGGTCTGGAAGAACTCGCGTGCGTTGATCTTGGTCTTGGTGATGCGTGCATCGTCGACCATCTCGTAGTACTTCTCGGAGACGTTGATGTCGGAGAAGGGCACGCCGTAGATGCGTTCCACATCGTACGGGGAGAAGAGGTACATGTCCTCGTTCTTCTTCGCCAGCTCGAAGGTGATGTCGGGGATGACAACGCCCAGGGAGAGGGTCTTGATGCGGATCTTCTCGTCAGCGTTCTCACGCTTGGTGTCCAGGAAGGCGTAGATGTCGGGGTGGTGTGCGTGCAGGTACACGGCACCGGCACCCTGACGTGCGCCGAGCTGGTTTGCGTAGGAGAAGGCGTCTTCCAGCAGCTTCATGACGGGGATAACGCCCGAGGACTGGTTCTCAATCTTCTTAATGGGCGCACCGGACTCGCGCAGGTTGGTCAGGGCGAATGCCACGCCACCGCCGCGCTTGGAGAGCTGCAGTGCAGAGTTGATGGAGCGGCCGATGGACTCCATGTTGTCTTCCATGCGTAGCAGGAAGCAGGAGACGAGCTCGCCGCGTTGCTTCTTACCTGCGTTGAGGAAGGTCGGGGTTGCCGGCTGGAAACGGCCGGAGATAATCTCGTCCACGATGTCTTCGGCGAGCTTCTCGTTGCCTTCTGCCAGCAGCAGTGCGACCATGCAGACGCGGTCTTCAAAACGCTCCAGGTAGCGCTGACCGTCGAAGGTCTTGAGCGCGTAGGAGGTGTAGAACTTGAAGGCACCCAGGAAGGTCGGGAAGCGGAACTTCACGGCGTAGGCGCGTTTGAACAGGTTCTTAATGAACTGGAAGTTGTACTTGTCAAAGAGTTCCGGCTCGTAGTACTGGTTCTCGATCAGGTACTCGATCTTCTCTTCCAGGTCGTGGAAGAAGACGGTGTTGTTGTTGACGTGCTGCAGGAAGTACTGACGTGCAGCCTGACGGTCTGCATCGAACTGAATCTGGCCGTTCTCATCGTAGAGGTTCAGCAGTGCGTTCAGTTCGTGGTAGCTCATACCCTTGAACTTCTCGGGCACGCTCTTGCCGCTGTGGCTCGCACCGAGAGTTTCTAGTGCTGAGGGCAGTTTTGCGTCCAAAATGCTTCCAATCCTTCGTTGACTTTTTCTACATCTGAATCGGTGCCCATGAGCTCAAACTTGAAGAGCACGGGCACATCGCACTTCTTGGCGACAATGTCTGCCGCGATACCGAAGAGCGGACCAAAGTTGGTGTTGCCGGAGCCAATCACACCGATCATGTGGTTGCGATTTTGCTCCACGTTCAGGAATTTAACCACCTGCGGGGGAACGTTACCGGCGCCTTCAGGCTTGCCGTAGGTGGGGACGATGAGCACGAACGGCTCATCAAGAATGAGGGTGTCTTCGCCGGTGCGCAGCGGCAGGCGGAGGCGGCGGGCACGAATCTTCTCCACGAACTTGTGGGTGTTACCGGAGATGGAGGAGAAGTACACGATGAGCGGCGCGGTGTCGTCCAGGACCTCGGTCGCTCGACCCTCGGAGGCATTGCGTGCATCCATAAGAATCTTGCGGATTTCTGCGTGCTCGTCGACGGGGTTGGGCGTGAGGGTGGTACTCAATGTGTACTCCTTATTCTCGTGTGCCGGTGTGAGTTCCGTGCCGATTCCCGTTGGTGCGGGTTTCGGCTGGGTTGTTACGCTGCCAGAGCGTTGATCTTGTCGGGCTGGAAGCCGGACCAGTGCTCGTCGCCTGCAATGACGACGGGTGCCTGCATGTAGCCGAGGGACTTGACCATTTCGAGGGCCTGAGCGTCTTCGGTGATATCAACCTTGGTGTAGCTGATACCCTTCGCGTCGAGGGCGCGGTAGGTCATGTTGCACTGGACGCACTGGGGCTTGGTGTACACGGTCACTACCATGGGAGTGCCTCTTACTTTCTCCCGCTCAGGCGGGGTTATCTCGTGAATGAATCTGGCGTGTTTCGTCTGTGGTTCACCACGTGGTGTTGACGGTGAGCGCGGTGCCGTCCGCTACCCCTCCTAGTGGGGTGTGGCGGTTTCCTGCGCGGGGGCAGGACGCTCAAAAATGCCGTAGTGGTGGAACCGAGTATTAATACTACATCTAGTGTCGAGATTTTTCTGCACCACAAGATGATGTGGTGTGAGGGGCGTGTTTCGTTCGATAAACCCACAGCTGAACCCACTTAAGATGGGGTGTCTACAGCTTATCCACACCCTGCCGCGGGGCTAGTTCGTTGGATTTTCGCGGGGTGCGCCGGGTTATCCACAGGTGGGGTTTAAGTTGGTCAGGATTTTTAAGGGTTCATTCGTCCGCCAAGTTGAGGTTCAGTTAACCTCATGTATGCTTTCGGGGGCATAAAACCCGGCAGATTCGGGCTTGATTTTAAAGAGATCTTCGCTCTCACGCGTTCTTGCGCGGAACGGCGCGGTTTTAAAGCAGAACGGACTTTCTTAAAGACGAGGGTTAACCCCCTTCGAGCGGCTTTAAGCTATGTGATTAAAGCTGTAGAAAAGATTTTTAACTTTTTTCCACTAACCGGTGTGTCGTGGGTTTAAGTTGGTTAATTCCGCTGAAACAGCAAAACCCACCGCATATACCGGTATTTCGCGGTATTTGCGGTGGGTTTACAGGCCATAGGCGCAGGTTTTAGCAACCGGCGAACAGTGACCGACTAGAAATCGATCAGACCCAGCTCACGCAGCTTCTTACTGAGCGTTACGCCGTCGGTGGCTTCAATCCACAGTGGCGAGCGCATCATCTGTTCGGCACGGTAGTCGCTCCACACGCGGCCGGAGGCGAGCATGGTCTCCCCCACGGTCAGGTTGCGGATGACGATTGCCGCCACGTTGTCCGGGTAGCGTACCGCGAAGCCGTTGTAGATGTACGGGTCGCGCTGCCCGTCGTCGCCGACGAGGATCCACTTCATCTGCGGGAATTCCTCGGCGAGGCGGCGCAGGGACTCAACCTTGTGGTTGGTGCCGGAGCGGAACCAGCGGTCGGGGGTGGGGCCCCAGTCGGTGAGCAGGAACGTGCCGCGCGGGTAGCCGTTGCGGCTGAGGAAGCGGCGCAGGGTCGGGGTGATGTTCCAGGCGCCGGTGGACAGGTACATGAACGGCGCATCCGGGTGGCTGCGGCGGATACGGTCGGTCATGACCGCCATGCCGGGGGTGGGGATGCGTGCGTGCTCGTCAAGGATGAAGGAGTTCCAGGCGGCGACCAGGGGGCGCGGCAGCATGGTGACCATGACGGTGTCATCGACGTCCATGATGACGCCGAGCTTCTGGCTTTCGGGAACGATGTAGACGCTGGTTGCTACGGCGCGGGAGCCGGGCACGTACATGATGACTTCGTGCATGCCGGGTTCCAGGTCGATGCTGAGTTTGACGTCGAGCACGCCGCCGCGGTCGGTGTACGCCTCGTACTTGGTGCCGTCGATGACGATGGTGACGGGCGCGTCGGACATTGCGGTTGCGGTGAAGGAGCGCCAGCCGCGCATGGGGTTGGCGGTGTCTTGGGTGCCTTCTACGACCTGTAGCAGGCGTTCGAGGTTGACCGTCTTGTAGAGTGCGCGGGCGATAACGCGGACCCAGCCGGGGTTTCCGTCGGAGGCGGCGCGTCCGTAGCCTTCGGTGGGCACGAGGATAGGCTCGCGTCCGGCGGCGATGGCGCGCTTTTCACGCCACCTGTGCAGCCGGTCTGCAACGCGGTAGCCGATGTTGACTGCCTCGTCGGCAGCATCGTTCACAAGGTTGCGCAGTTCGTGAGTGCCCAGATTCTCCATCCCACTAGTTTAGCGGAGCGTTACCGGCTTGCGGCTTCTTGATTTTTGTGTTCTTATACCTAGTTTTTATACCTATTAATACTGTGGTGCTGAGCGTACGGTGTGATGTGCGCATTATTTAGGGTGTATTCGCTGTTCAGATTCGTTCCTTGCAGGTGGGGGCGTTATCCTGGAAGGTATGACCCACTCACAGCCTAACCGCCGACTTTTTGTGCTCGGCACTGCTATGCTTCCGCTGATTGCTGCCTGCTCGAAGAAGTCGAATGACTACGACGGCACCAGCGGTAATTTCACTCCGTATCAGGCTGGTGGCGAGACTACTGCTGCTACTCGCCCCGCGCCCACGAATTCGCCGACGGTTGCCGCTGCTGGCAACCCGGTTGATAAGCCGCGCGAATGGCCCGGCATCGGCAACTCCCTCATTGGTGACGGCAAGTATGTTGCGTGGACTGTTGATGACGGCGCAAGCCCGGAGGCGATTCGCGGCTACGCTGAGTTCTCGAAGCGTACGAATACTCGCCTGACTTTCTTCATTAACGCTTCTTACACCGGTTTTAAGGAGCATGTGTCGTTACTGCGTCCGCTGGTTCAGAGTGGCCAGATTCAGGTTGCGAACCACACGTACAACCACGCTGACCTGACCACCCTGGATGCTGAGGGTGTGAAGGAAGAGCTGCAGCGTAACGAAGACGAGATTATGAGCATGTTCGGTGTCTCGTCGAAGCCGTACTTCCGCCCGCCGTACGGCCGCTACAACGATGCGGTGCTGAAGGCTGCCGGTGAGATTGGTTTTACCCGCCCGGTCATGTGGAACGGCACTACCGGCGACGAGGCGAAGACCAGCTCCCGTGTGATTTACATGCGCTGCATCCGCTACATGCTGCCGCAGCAGATTGTGCTGGGTCACTTGAACTACGAGACGATCATCCCGATCCTCGATAAGGTGAAGGGCCTGCTCGATGACCGCGGCCTGACTGCGGTGACGGTTCGTGACTACTACGGTGACGCATCCGAGGAAGAGATTAAGGCGGCGGCTCCTTCGCCGACCCCAACCCCGGAGGAGCACACCCCGTCACCTGAGGCGACCACCGAGGCCCCTACCCCGGAGCCTACTACTGAGGCTCCGACTCAGGCTCCGACCACCCGCTATGAGGATGAGGTAGCGGCAAGCCAGCAGGCTACGACTGCACCTGCGGCGGCAACCACTACGGCTCCGCCGGCTCGTGCGACCGCCGC
>ENA-OWMY01000092-OWMY01000092.1-metagenome-genome-assembly--contig:-NODE-92-length-27463-cov-3.744454_pt1 | contig 27463 bp, 17 predicted proteins | sample MGYA00245358_ERZ651122 | MGnify/ENA primary metagenome ERZ651122 (study PRJEB26857, sample SAMEA4031752) | metagenome | biome: human; feature: oral; material: saliva | place: Philippines | collected 2014 | study...
GTGTTGCCCGCCGACCCGTACGCTGTGGAGGGGTACCTCTGCTCCTGCCCCTGGTGGCTGAAGTACCGCGGTACGCGCGGCCCCTGCAAGCACGCCCTGGCGGTTAGCATTCTCTACCGCGAACACGCCGCCGGCTAGACACACCACGCACCGCACTAAAAGACGACGCCCCAAAAGCTCCCCTCAGCTTCCTTCCGAAAGACCATCATGAGCAAACGCCCCGAAACACACACCTTCCCCGAAGGTGTCATCACCGAGCCGCTCCCCGGCGAAGTCATTTACCCGCTCACCAGGCAACAGAAAACCTGGAGCGACATCATGCACTTCAACCGCAACCTCGCCAACATCCTGGCGGTCGGCGGCACTCTCGAACAGATTTACCGCCGCTGGCAGTACTTCGACATTGTCACCACCCCCTACGGCTCCCAGCTCGGCAAAAACACGCCCGGAACCGTCACGCAGGACCGCGTTAAAGCCTACGCAGAGTTCGGCTGGTTCACCGGAGGCGTTGCGATGCGCCTAGCTGAGCTCTACGGCGGGGCGCGCCTCGAACACAACGAGGAATACTACACCGCCCTCATTAACTGCGACCGCGAGCTGATCCTCCCGCTGCTACGTGAAGATCAGCAACTGCGTGAAGAGCTCATCTGGGGCATGCTCGCCGTCGAAGGTAACCGGGACGTATCCCTCACCCAGCGCGACTCCTACAAGCCCGCACAGAAGGTCAACAACCCCGGCTGGTCCTGCGCCCTCATCGAAGCCACCGAAACCGGGCTGATCAGCCGCGACCGCCTCATTGACGCGCTCCTGAGCTCCCTCATGAGTGACTTCCCGGCGTACCGGGTCGGCTGGTTCTCACGCCTGGTCACCGGGCTCAAACTCACCGCCGAAGAAATCGCGGCACGTCAGAGCGAATTTCTGACGCTTTTCTCCTCGCCCATTGGCCCGAGTGTAACCCTCGGCGTGCAGCATATTCACCGCCTCTGGACCAAAAACCCGCAGGCGCTGGATGCTACCGCCTTCGCTTACGCGGCACCCGCCGTATGTGCCGGTACCAAAGCAAACGCACTCAAAATCCTGACCATGCTCCAGACGCTGTACCGGGAGGGCATCCTCGACGCTGCCGCGTGCGAAAACGCTGTGGTCATGGCGCTCAGCCACACACACGCGCAGGTTCAAGCCGCCGCCCTCACACACCTCGAAGAATGGGTGCAGGCGGGTGCTGCAGACGATACGAGCGCCGACGCTGTCGTGTTTGCCGAGCGTGCCCGTGAACTTTACCGCGACTACCGTTCCCAGCTGGATCCGCTGGTTGTGGCGCAGATCCAGGAGAACGGCTCGCCGCTACTGGCAGAGGCACAGAACACCGGCCAGGGGAGTAGTCAGGGAAGCGGTGAAGAAAGCGCCGAAGAAAACGCCGCCCTCACTGAAGCTGCGGGCATTGAGGCCGCCGCCGCGGAGGCGCTCGCCGCCTCCCGCGCCGTAATCCACCGGTACTGGGACACCCCCGTGCGCCCCGTTACCGCATCCGACGTGCAAGAACGCACCCGTGCGCTCCTGCACCACCAGGTCGCGCCCTGCGCCACCCCCGACACGCTCAACGAAGCAGACCAGCCCGAAACTCACGCCGGATGCGAGCTGGAGCTGGAACTGCTCACCGCCTACCTGCTCAGCGCCGACGGCGTCGCACAGAGCCCCAAACTGCTCGAACAGCTGGTTCCTATCTGCCTGAAAAAGCTGAACCACTGGGGTTTGGAATGGTTCGACATGCGCGTGCACATGACGGTTCTTGCCGCCGCCGGGAAGCTGCGTGAGCGCCCGAAGGCGTCGGAGATGACCCCGAAGGAAGACCCCGGTACGGTACCGAACCTGCACTACATGTACTCCCGCCACGCCGCGTTCTTCAGCACCGGATTCAAGGACGCCCTCGGCGTGCTGAAGAGCAGGCAGAGCTACACGCCGCTTGCCACCCCTGAACTGCTCGGCGGGTGGGTGCATCCGGATACTCTGGTGCGCCGGTACGCCAAGAACCTGGCTGATGGAGCCCCCATCCTGCGCCCGGATTTCACGGCGGTGCTACTGCGTGTGCGTGTGCCGGAGGTGCTGCCTCCGTATGCTACCGATGAGCAGCGGCAGGACGCACAGAGCCGTCGCGCTGAGGCGCTGGCCCTGCTTGAAAGCCTCGAAGAGCGATACGTGAAGAACGCTGATCAGGACGCTCCGCGCTCTGCTCCTACCCAGATTCGTGTGCTCCGCTCCGCCCTCGACGGCACCCTCGCTACCGGGCGCGTGGACCCCTACCTGGAATCCATCACGGTAGCCCAGCGGGAGAAAAGCTGGGGCCTTCAGCTGAACGGGGTGATGCAGGGCGCCTCCACCCCCGAGCTGAATGCTTTCCGCGGCCTCGCCACCGCCCACCACGACGAAGAAGGACAGTACGCCCTGCTATACCCGGCGCGGGCAGAGCCGCTGGCTTTCTACTGCGCTAGCAGCAACTGGTACACCTTGGATCACAGCGCCTTCGACCGCGGGCTCTACCTGGCTTTGGCGGCGCACCCCGGCGCGTGGGGTCCCGCCTGCGCCTTCGTGTTTGCCGCGGGCTTCTCGGAGCAGCGCGTCGAGATTCGTTCCCTCGCCGTGGAAATCATGCACCGCGCGCTGGACGATCAGCTCAGTCTTGAGGATGCCACCGCAGGTTTCGTGAACTTTGTGCCGCTGGCGATGCTGAACCGTTGGGCGCTTGCCCTCACCGACTTCGCCCAGCTGGATGCGCGGGCGGCTGTACGCTTCTTCGCGCGCCTCATACCGCATCTGGATGCGGGGGCGAACTCGCTCGGTAAGCTGCTGGGTGCTTTCAGCCAGGCGTTGGCGACTCTCGATTCCGCCACCCGTGCGGAGCTTGTGGATGAGCCATTGCGTGCCTGGTTGGGTTCGCTAACCGGTTCTTCGCAGAAGGCTCGGTACGCCCGGAATATCCTCAACCAGGTGCAGGGCTAACCGTTCAACCGGTCCCCGTTCAACACTTCCGTTCAACTCTTCACAACCATTCACCATCAACTCTGAAAGCAGGTACCAATGACTGATACCGCCCAGCCGCATAACCCTAGCGAGCACGGCGCCGGTGAGCACAACCCCGGTGAATATAACGCAGATGAGCGCACTCTCGAAGAGCGCCGCGCCGCCCTCAAAGCCCTCATGGCGGCAGAATCAACTGACGTGCAGGAATACCACGCCGTCATCACCGGCGCTACCGAGGAGGAACGCGCCTCCCTCGCCCGAACCCTCACCCCCAGGAGCGTGATCGGTAGTGACCACATTAACCGCACCCCGCTCGCCGCCTACGTTGCCGGGGCGCTCGTGCGCACCCCCGACGGCGACCCGTGGGAATACCATCGCTCCGCCGGTCGCGCCATGCGCACCCTGCTCTGGGAAGGTAAACCCGACCAGCAGCTGATTGATGCGTTCCTGCTCGGCGCCACCGAACGCCCCGAGGAGTGGATTCTGCGTTTTATTGAGGGGCTGCCGAACTCTTGGGCGCGCTCGAAGAAGATCTGGGAAACCTGCTACACGCTGCTTCGCGCCCGAAACCTGAGCTGCGATGCCCCCGAATACCTGGTCCTTTTCCTGCACGAAGCCCTGCCCAGCGTGAAGAAGGGAAGCGCCAGCAACCACGCCCAGCTCAAAACCTTCTTTACCCGTGACATGACCCTGCTCGACCAGGAGTTCTGGGCGGTTTTCCGTACCGAAGGGGTGCTCTTCAAGGGGTACGGCAACTACATGGGAGAAAGCGCCGAACTGTGCCGCCTGATGGGCGAATACTTCGACATTCGCGACGAGATTCTGGACGCCCTACTGCGTGGCCTGACCAGCGATTTCAGTGCCTTCAACTCGGCGGCGTTCCACTCCGTCTACACCGACCTGCAGCCCACCGACGCAGAAAACCGGGCACGCTTCGCGCAGCTTATGGCTGTCCTCACCGCAGAGCCCAGCGCATCGGTTGGTTTCGCCCAGACCATGCTGCAGAACGTGCTCAAAGCCTGCGCACCCGCTGCCCTGCAGAAGAACGAAAACGCAGAGCTGGCGTCGCTAGAACAGGTTGAGCTGGAACAGCTCATCGACGCACTCGGCGCGAACCTCTACCGCACCGAAAAGAAGATTCAGCGCGGTGCCCTGCGCCTGCTCAAGCTCATCGCCACCCAATACGCCGGCGTGAGCAAAGCCAAGCGCAAGAAGGCGCAAACCGCCGAGCAGCTGGCGCTCGCCGAATACATTGCTGAGCGCATCCTTGAGGCTTACGAGGTGCTACCCCTGGAACTGCGCGGTGCCGCGGAAGCCTGCCTACCCGAAGACCGCCTACCCCAGGCGGAAGAGACGGAGGCGGCGGGCGCCTCCGTAGAGGTGCCGCCGGTGCTCTTGCCCGGCACCCCGCGTCATGAGCCGTTCACCCCCATTGCGGATCTGAACGAGTTCTGCACTCTGCTGATTGAGGAATCGAACACCACCTCGGGTCGAATTACCGGGGACGAATCTCCCCGCACTAGGGGAGAGAACCTGGCGCGTCTCTACCACTTTGCCGCTACCAACAAACTGGCACCGGTGGAACAGCAGCAGCTTCGTACCCTGCTCAAGATTGCCCGCGAATATTACTACAACAACGTTGCGTGTATGCCTGCCCTCTGCGCCGTATTGGAAGCTAACGCCGAGGCCATGGGATGCAATTCCTGGGAGCTACCCGAGCTGACGCCGCTCCTGCAGCATTCAAACCGTAGTGAACTGGCTGCACGAACCTATTCGAACAATGCCCTTCTCAGCAGGGAAGAGCTGGTGCGCCTGGTCGTCCAGAATAAGCACCACCTCTGGGCACATGACTCAACGCAGTTGAAGGGTTACCGCGACCTCTATGAGATCTTCCGCGAGCAGATGCGCGCCGTTGCCGCCGGGGGAGAGTACCGCACGGAAGGTCGTACGGTGCGCCTGCTGAGTGCCCCGCTACCCGCCCGTCAGCTTACCTACAGTGACTGGACGTACCGCATGGTCTCCAGCCTGGACATCCCTTGGAGCGGCTACAACCGCGGTCTCGATTTTGATCGAATTGAGGAATACCGGCAAGCCAGCCAGGAAGGTCGTCTTCGCGAGGCAGGTTTCGAAAACTTTAACGTTGAGGAATTTGTGGAGTACCAGCCCATGTGGCAGGTCAAGGGCGACATTGCGGGTACCGCGGATGAGGCGCGCGAAGCGCTGAGCCGCGCAACCGCTGGCATGAGCCCCGAGGAGGCCATCGCCTACGAAGCGCTGAACACTGCGTTCATTCCCTTCGTGTACCTACTGAATCTCGATAGCGTCGATGGGTGGCGGGGCGACTATATTATCGCTCTCACCGAGTGGGCGTCCTGGCTGCTGCAGAATAACCCGGACCTGCTCTCGGCATACTTCCTGTTCGCCGCTTCGCAGTGCGTTGAGGAGAAGACCGTCACCCCCGTTCCCGTACTCATGCGTGCGTTGAGGGAGTCCACCGTGCAGGTGGGCGCCCCGACCTGCGCCCTGCTCGGCTACGTGGCGAGCGCGAAGGACCCCGAGTACCGTCTGGCGGCGGCAGAGGCCATTGCGGCACTCTTTGAGGCGGGCCTGCTGGATGCATCCACCTTCGCAGAGACCCTGAAGTGGGCGTTGGAGGACGGGATGGCCCTTCCGAACCGCCTGGTGGCGACCCTGCGTGAGGTGTCGGCTATTAGTCCGCTGGCGGGTTGGCGTGTGTTGCAGGTTCTGCGTTTGCTGCTGCCGATGGTCGGTGGGCTGACGAAGGGTGGCGACTATGTGCGCCTGGCGGTGGAACTTGCCGAACTGTACGGCACGCCGGTTGAGATTCCCGCCGAGCTGGAGCCGAAGATGAAGGGCTCTACGGTGCTGGCGAAGAGCCTGCGCGCCCTGGCCGCCGTGCCTGCCCGCGAGACCGAGGAGGCGCTTGCCGCCCGCGAGGCCGCGCTCGCCCTGCTGGGGGAGAGCGGTGCCTAATACTGTGCCTGATACTGTGCCTGAAGGTGTGCATCCCGCGGCGCCTGCGTGGAGCGCCGAATACCTGCAGAATTTCCTGTGGCGCGTAGTGCCGGGGCATTCCATGCGCTCTATGGATGACGAGGCGATTGCCGATTTTTTCAGGGAACATCCGGAACACTGGGAAAAAGTCTGGGCGCTGTTTACCGTGGAGGGTGCCTTGCCCTCGAATGGTCTCGCGGTCTGGCTTATTTATGATGCGCAGCTGACCATCTGCGGTCATGATTTCCTCGTGTATTTGGCGGAGCGTTTTCCGCAGTATCGCACCCGGATTGAGGAGGAATGCCTTCAGGCGCTGCTGCGTGATTATGCGCCGCAGAACGCCCGCGTTTTCTCGCGTGCCTTTGAAGCTTTGACGGCGGTTCCGAAGGGGCTGCGCGGTGCTGAACGTCAGCAGGCTTTGGCGGCTCAGGCGCAATCCTATGCTCGGCTCGGAGCGCTGATTCCGGCGTTGTTGGCTTCGCCGGTGGCGACCACGGCCGCCGTGGGTGCGCAGATGTTGCAGAGTGTTCTGCAGGTTTGCGCGCCCTCTGGCGGTTCTGCTCCTGTCGGTCAGATGCCGTTGACTGCTGGTGAGCTTCAAACCTTGGTGGCGGAGGCACTACCAGCCGCCGCGCAGTTGCTGTTCCGGCGTGAGAAGAAGCTGATGACCGCCGGTTTGAAGGTGCTTGAGTTGTGTGTTCGGGCGGTGCCGGAACGTGCCGTTGAGGTCTCTGGCTATGCGCAGGATGCTGTGGAGGTTCTTCCTCTGGAGCTCAAGGACCGCGCCCGGAAGCTGTGCCCCGGCACTATGCCAGCACAGCCTAGTTCGACTCAGCTCGCCTCCGCTCAGCCTGCATCCACCCGGCCTGCCTCAGATCAGGCCGCATCAGATCAGCAACCCCGTAGCGTGCAAATCCCGGATGTCCCTGCCCTTGGGCTCTCGGCTTCTGAGCTGAATGCAGCCCTCAACGCGGCGCCGCAGGCTGGGCGCGCATCCGAGGCTACCCGGGACGCTATTCGGGACGATCGGGACTGCGAAGAGCTGCTGTTCGCCCTCTACCACCTCAACGAGAGGGAGCAGTCTGTCCGCCGCATCCCGGCGCTGCTGGCCTACCTGCACCGGGCGCATCAGGAGGGGCGAATCATTGAGTTCAGCCCCGCTTTTCAGAAGCATCTGCGTCGCTACCTGAGCCGTGCCTGGCACGACGGTCGCGACCAATTGCGGTACCTGGCGTACCGTCTGCTGGTTCAGCATGTGCACGCCGCAGACCCTGACCCGCAGGCGGCACTCGCCGAGTATACGGGTCGTTTTCAGGGTGCTGATTTTCATTTCAAGGGGTACCCGCGCAAGGGTAGCGAATATTGGGCGTACCGGTCGCCCACGGCACTATTCCACGAGCAGTTGCGTGTTGCGTTCGGGGATCAGCCCTATAGTAGCGAGGGCGCGGCTGGGCAGGGCTTTGCGCCTCTGCTGGCGGAGCCGCTGCCTGCGGTGGAGCGTGTTTTTGAGCGCACGGTGATTCGTTTCAAGTCGTACCGTGAGGCGCTTCCGAAGGTTCTGCACGGCGAGTATGAGGTGAACGATTCCACCTATGAGCTGTGGCAGGTGCCGGGGGAGGAACCTGCCACGGAGCGGAGCACGTTCACCGCGGCGGCATACGCGGTGGCTGGTGCCCGTGCGGAGTATCCGGGACGTTCCCTGGAACATGCCGAGGTGCCGTCTGTTGCTCTAGTATGCGGCTGGTACGCCTGGGCGATGCGCCACAACCCGGACCTCCTGGCGGCGCAGTATAAGCCGCTGCTGAGCGTGTATCAGTTCTCTCGCCTTCACGGTTTTGAGGAGGTTATGCAGGCGCTCGGTACGGCTGAGCGTGCTCTGGGTGTGCCGTCGTATAACTTCCTGGCGTGGGCTTCTGTGGTGTACGCCCCGGAGCGTCGCGCGTTGACGGCGGAGACGATTGCCTCCCTCATTGACCGCGGCAACTGGGATGCGCACCTTTTCGCCAGTGAGCTCGGGTACCTCCTGGAGCACGGCTGGTTCGGGGTGAATCGCCTGGTGCAGACGCTGAACGATGCCGCTTCGTTGAGTCCCTTGGCGGGGTGGTCTGTCTTCCAGACGGTGCGCCAGATTCTTCCGGTGCTCCCGCAGGTGAGGCAGAGTGCTCCCATCGTGAAGCTTGCCGTGGAGCTTGCCGAACTATACGGCACGCCGGTTGAGGTTCCCGCCGAGCTGGAACCGAAGATGAAGGGCTCCACGGTCATGGCGAAAGCACTACGCGCCCTGGCTGCTGTGCCTGCCCGCGAGACGGAGGAGGCGCTTGCCGCCCGCGAAGCTGCGCTCGCCCTGCTGGGGGAGTCCTAGCCCGAGAGTCCTAGCCCGAAAAACCTACCTGCCGGTGATGCTACTTGACCCCTAGCTAGAGCCTCACCGGCGGGTGGAAAACCCCTAGTAGAAACCCCTAGTATGCTTCGGTGACGAAACGGCTTGACCACCCTCGCGGGGTGGGAGTAATCTATAAGTAATGGCGGATCATGAAGAGTCCTACTTTCTGAAATATCTTTTTCTTATATTTGTCGGATTCTTCGCTTCCCGCCATTTTTCTTTTAACCCCGTTCCCACGCGGCTAACAGATAAGCGGCTAGCAGATAAGCAAGCGACCGATCAACAAGCAACGGATAAGCGCCGCCCAGACTCCGTGACACATAACGGTCGGTTACCCCGCGAATATATACCCCCGCAGGTCACCGATGACCAAACCCAGCGACAACCCGCGCCCACACCGCTACGATAAGAACATAGACACACCACCGACGGTGACAGCCGGGTGAGACCAACGGAAAGGACGACCCGTGACCACTCCCTACGACGCATCCCCCTACCTGCAGGAATCACCCTACCTCAACGAATCCGCCTACCTTCACGGTGAAGCGCCCGAGGGCCTCAGCCCCCTCGTGCGCCTCATCCTGATGCGCCGCTACGGCGTGTACGTCTTCACCGACCTCTACGGCCCCTACTACCGCTCGGACTTCTCGCGCATTAACGATCTGCACCACTCCGGCGCATTCGACACCGACCTGGGGCGAGTGTCCCTCCTGAGCAATTGCGGTCTGACTCTCAGCGACGAGTCCCTCGCCCAGGCGCTACGTGCCAGCGCCAACGAATTTGCCCTGTTTGCGACCATCTGGTCCTACGAATACGGGTACCGCCCCGGCCGCGTGTTCCGCCGCGACTTTGATCTGCGCGCCCTGACGCTCACCGACGAGCAGCGCTACACCGAGCAGATTATGCACTACCTCTCCAACCCGTACTACAACCCGGACGGCACCGAGCGAATCCTTGGCGGCCTGCCCGAGAACTACGTGCCCTACGAGTGGCAGCAGCCGATGAGCCGCTCCAACTTCACCAGCATGGAACGCAACCGCCGACCCCTGCAGATGGTCAGCGGCGTGCAGAACGCCCTAATCATGGCGGGTGCCCTCTACCAGCAGCTGCTCGGTCAGCAGCAGGCGTACAACCAGACCGACCAGCGCGACCTGGTGGCGTTGCGCCGTTTCCTCGCCCAGCATGATGCGCTGCCGGCTGCCCGACCGGAGAACACCAGCCGCGAGAACCGCGTGTTCATCGCCGCCTGCCTGCACCCCGAAGACGCTGAGCACCTGCGCACCATGAAGGAGGCGCTCGCCCTCGCCGCCGCCTACTCGCGCCTGCGTTACAACGGCACGGTGGGGGACCTGAGCCTGAGCATCGCGCCGCGCCTGAAGCTGCGCCGTAACGAACGCACCCGCATCGCGCACCTGCTCAACCGGGTGCTGGAGGCTGACCCGGTCGGTGCCCGCTACGACAGCGCACCCGCCGCCGAAATGTACAAGCGCCTCGTCAAGGCGATTCACCCCGGCGACTACCCGTCACTGACCGCGCTGAGCCGCTGGGCTGACGACCTGTACCGCGGTGAGGTGTACAGCTTCGAGTCGCTGGTAGACCGCGCCTACGCAACTCGGGATGCGCAGAACGTGGCGCGTCTGCTCTCTACCCGCCCCGGCGTGTTTGCACGTCAGCTGGTGCGCGCCCTGGATGCTTTCGAAGCGCCCCGCTACGGCATTGATACCGCGCCGAGCCCCGGCCAGCAGGTCATCTTTGATGCGTTCGCCGCCGTGGCGCCGCGCGTTTCCGCACCTATCCTGGTGCAGATTCGTAACCTGGTGACCCTGCAGCGTAACGCGCTCGCGAACCCGCCGAAGGAGCGCCCCGCCAACCCTGTGGCGGTGCAGGAGGACCGGGAGATAGCTGACTACGTGCGCCGCAACCCGGAGGGTGTCGCGAGGGTTCAGAACCTCATGCAGAATGCGGGTATCCCGAACCCGCTGGGCTCGTTCTTCGACCGTAACGCCGGCCTATCTAACCCGCACAGCTCTGTCCCCGAGAGCCCGCGAAACACTCAGCGTGCCGCGGCTTCCGCTCAGAAGGCTCAGCCTGCCGCCCCGCAGCGCATGAACCTGTCCAAGACCGGTATCGCAACCATGATTCCGGCGCGCGAGTACAATCCGGCGGTGCTGGACCTGCTGGAGCGCCTGGTCGAGATTGGCCTGTCTGGTCGCCTTGCCGAGACCTCCATCTACCTGCCCGAGCAGGTGGGCGATACAATCATGCCGCTGAACACCCGCAGTGCCCGCCCCTCCCTGGACGGTATGGGCCGCTACAACACCTCGACGGTGCACCTGCCGCCCACCGGCGTGATTCGCCTCTTCTGCTTCTGGGATGAGGGCGTGGACATTGACCTGTCGCTGATGATGTTCGATGCCGAAGGCAACTACATGGACAAGATCAGCTACTGGTCGCAGACCGTGAAGAACAGCCAGGGCGCCATTTACGCGCACCACTCGGGCGACATTACCGACGGTACTGGCGGTGCCTGGGAGTACATCGACATTGAGGCTCGCAAGGCGCTCAAGGCGGAGGTGTGCTATCTCGTGCCGGTGGTGCAGCTGTACTCCGGCTTCGGGCAGGCGCGCACCCTGGACGCGGTGAACGACCTGCAGGCGGGCTTCATGGTGGTTCCCGCCGTGGGTGTGGGTGAGGTGCACGAGGTGAGCCAGGTGCACACCAAGTTCACCCTGCGCGCTGAGAGCCGCGGCGTGCTGCCGTTTATCGTGGACCTGCAGAACCGCGACCCGTACGACATCCCGGAGGAGACTGACGCCATCGTGAAGGTGACGGATATTGGTCTTGCCCGCGGCATTAACGTGCTGCAATCCGGCGCGAACATCACCGCCGTGCGCGAGCACTTCGACTGGGCGCAGCCCATGACGGTGCGCGAGTACCTGCACCTGACCGGTGCGAAGCTCGCCCCGACCGCTGAGGAGGCGCAGGAGGTGCTGGAGGCGACGGTTCCGTCGCTGGCGGCACTGTACGTGGGCTTCGAGAGCGAAGCGGAGGAGGCCCAGGAACAGGAGCCGCAGGAACAGGAGCCGAAGAAATAGAAGCCGCAGCATCCTGCCGCCGCTGAAAAGTAGGCGGGCGTAGCAAAGAGTGGAGCCCCGGATAGATGTCTATCCGGGGCTCCACTCTTTTGTTGGTTATAACATTTTGGAATCTTCGTTGGATGATGAAGATGTACTGGCTTACTTAGGCGACCGCTTCGAGCTGTTGGCTCACGTACTGGTTCAGGCTCTGGTGAGAAAGCGCTGCCTGCTGAACCAGACGACGATGCAATTGCGGTGAAACACGCAAGTTGAATCGTCCTGAGAAGGAACGCAGAGAGAACGGTTCGGGTGCCTCGCGGCCGTCTTCTTCAAGAATTTCGAGGGTGTCGGCGACGACTTCTCGAATACCTGCGAATGCCTCGGTAGAGGTTGGGGCCAGGTAAGAGAGGCTGGGAAATTCGGCGACGGTTCCGACAAATTCCTGGTCGTCTTCAGACCACTCGACGCGGTAGGTGTAGAGCTCCTGGCGGGGGAGAGTGTGACTCGGCATACTTCATGGTACCACTTCTAGTACCATTCGGGCTGGTTTAAAAACCATAGAGTGGAGCCCCGGATAGGTGTCTATCCGGGGCTCCACTCTTTTATATTTGGTGCAGTTCAGAACCGAACCAGAACCGAACTTTACGGGCGGTTCTCAGGAGCCAGCGACTCCTCGGTCGCAAAAATCAGGGTCTGCTTCTTACCGCGCGCACCCGCCGCCGGGGTTTCCAGCAGCAGCTGAGCGTTCAGGTCCTCAGCATCCAGCTTCGCGCCAGCCAGAAGGCGGCTGGTCGCATCCTGCTTATCCTCACCGGTGATGAGGAAGAACACGTGACGCGAATTATTGATAATCGGCAGGGTCACCGACACGCGCTCAGCCGGCGGCTTCGGCGAATCAGACACCATCACGGTCACAGCCTTACCGCCTTCAACCGGGTCCTCCGGCAGACCGGTACCCAGCAGAACCTGCTTACGGCCCGGGAACAGAGAAGCGATGTGACCGTCCGGGCCCATGCCCAGCAGGGTGATGTCAAAAACCGGTGCGGGCCACTGGCCGCCACCGCCACCACCGCAGCCTCCGCCGCCGCATCCGCAACCACCTGCGGGCTCAGTAGCCTCAGCGTCAAATTCGTCCAGGGTGGTCTCTTCGATGGACTGCTCAGGTGCAGAAGAACCGCAACCGCCACCACCGCAACCACAGCCGCCGGAGCCGCCGTGCTCGTGACCTGCGCCGCCACCGTGACCGCCAGCCAGCGGCAGTTCAGTCGCGCCCTCGGGCATCTGCACGCTCACAGCCGGTGCGGAACCGGCGTAGTCGCGCATCTCAAAGGCGTAGTGCTCGGCGGCAGCCTCAAGACCGGTGAAAATATCGGACGGACCCATGCGGTGAACATTACCCACAACCAGGCCGTGCGACAGCAGGGGAGCGAGCAGCGCCTCAATAGCCTGACCGTCATTACGTTCGGGGCTACGCTCGGGCACGTAACGCTCATCGGAGAACCAGAAGTGCACGCGGGACCAGTCGATATCCTTCACGCGCTCGTTCTCAGCCCACGCCTTCAAGGTGGCGATACCCATCGTGCCGCCGGTCAGCGAAATGTGGGCAATCGTGCGCTCAGAGAGCACGTGCTCAATGATGTCGAGGGTGCGGGTCACCGCGTCCGCGGCGAGAGCCTCGCGGGTCGGGTGCGCCACCAGGGTGGGGGTGGATGCGCCCATGTTCTGAATCTTAGGCATCGAAAACCTCCGGGTATTCTTCGAGATCCAGCATGTCTTCAGGCTGGCAGGTATCGTCCACAAGGGTGACGGTGCACAGCGCCTGCTTCAGCACGTCACCGTAGGTGTCGTCCGGGTCGAGGCGGCGCAGTTCCTCAGAGATGCACTCGGCGAGGGTACGCACCGGCAGCGCAATCTGCTGATCGGGCGCGTACGGGGTGGAAACGGTCGCCACGGAAATACCGGGGCGGAACATGGTCACGGAACCGTCTTCACGCTCGATGCTGACGCGGTACAGGCCGCGGTTTGCCGCACCGATGGTCGCCAGGTGCACAGGTGCGTTGAGCTTCCAACCGAGCCAGGTACCGAGCAGCACCACGGACGGGGACTTGCTCGAACCCCACACAACCACGCGGCGTACGGGGGAGGAAGGCACCTGCTCCAGGAGCGCTGCCAGCTGGGTGCGCCACAGGGTGAGGCGGGTCCATGCCAGGTCGGTGTCGCCGGCACGGAACACCTCGGCGAGGTGCTTGAGAGCTTCCTTCGGGTCCTCTGCGCGCGCCGAATCGGTGATGCGACGCTGAGCGATACGACCGATGGAGTGCTGTGCGGGGTTCTCCGGAACCGAGTGCGGCCACCAGACCACAATCGGCGAGTCCGGCAACAGTAGACCGGAAATCAGCGCCTCAGTCGGGCGGGAGGCGCTACCCCAGCCGCGCAGAACAATCATCTCGGACGCGCCAGTGTCACCGCCGAGGTGGATTTCTGCATCTAGCTGGTCGGGGTCGAGCGGATCATGCGAAATGTGCACGATGACGCGGCTCGGGTGTTCGTGGGAGGCACGAATTGCGGCGCGCATTGCTTCGCGGGAGTGGCCCTTTTCCGCGAGAACAACAAGGGTGAGAACTCGTCCGCTGCTGAGGCTACCGTTGACGGCAGTCAGGTGGCTCAGTTCCTTGTTGATAGCGGAAACGGTGGTGTTATGCAGGTGCGAGATCACGGGCGCCTCCAAGCGCGGTTGTCGCGTTCGAGCATCTCGTGTGCCGAACGCGGACCCCACGAACCGGACTCGTAGGGTTCAGGCTTAATGCGGTTTTCTTCCCAGTACTCTTCGAAGGGGTCGAGGATCTTCCAGGAGAGCTCAACTTCTTCGTGGCGGGGGAACAGCGGCGGCTCGCCGAGCAGAACGTCCAGGATGAGACGCTCGTAGGCTTCGGGGGACTCTTCGGTGAAGGAGTGGCCGTAGCCGAAGTCCATGTTGACGTCGCGGATTTCCATCTGGGTGCCGGGCACCTTCGCGGAGAAGCGGATGGTCATGCCTTCGTCGGGCTGCACGCGGATGACGATGGCGTTCTGGCCGACCTGCGGGTTTTCACGTTCGCCGAAGAGACGGTCGGAGGACTTCTTGAAGATCACGGCGATTTCGGTGACTCGGCGGCCCAGGCGCTTGCCGGCGCGCAGGTAGAAGGGGGTGCCTTCCCAGCGGCGGTTTGCGATGGAGACCTTCAGCGCGGCGAAGGTTTCGGTGCGGGAGTCGGCGGGGATGTCATTTTCGTCGAAGAAGCCGTTGACGTGTTCGCCGCCCTGGTAGCCTGCGGCGTACTGGCCGATCGCGAAGGAATTCGGCAGATCGTCAATGCGGAGCGCTTCGAGGACCTTAGCCTTTTCGGCGCGCAGGTGCTTGGCGTCGAGGCTGAGGGGCTCTTCCATGGCGGTGAGGGCAAGCAGCTGCAGCAGGTGGTTCTGGATGACGTCGCGGGCTGCACCCACGCCGTCGTAGTAGCCTGCGCGGGAGCCGATGCCGATGTCTTCTGCCATGGTGATCTGGACGTGGTCAACGTAGTTGGAGTTCCAGAGCGGTTCGAACATCTGGTTGGAGAAACGCATTGCCAGGATGTTCTGCACGGTTTCCTTGCCCAGGTAGTGGTCGATGCGGAACACGGCGTCGGGCGGGAAGACTGCCTCCACGATGGAGTTCAGTTCGCGTGCGCTTTCAAGGTTGTGACCGAAGGGCTTTTCGATGACCACGCGGCGCCAACCGTCGACGGGGTTGACGGTGTCGTTATCGCGGGATGCGAGGTCGTGTTCAGCGAGCTTGGTGAGGACCTGCTCGAATGCCTTCGGGGGGATGGACAGGTAGAAGGCGTGGTTGCCGTGGGCACCGCGCTCGTCGAGTTCGGTGAGGGTGCTCTTAAGCTGTTCATAGGCTGCGTCGTCGTCAAAGGCGCCTACGACGAATCGCATGCCCTGCTGGAACTGGTTCCATACGTCTTCACGGAAGGGGGTACGGGCGTGTGCTTCAACGGATTCGCGTACGTAGGAGCGGAAATCGTCATCGCTCCAGGGGCGGCGGCCGAAGCCGACAAGGCCGAAGCTCGGGGGGAGCAAACCGCGGTTCATGAGGTCATACACTGCCGGAAGCAGCTTCTTGCGGGCCAGGTCACCGGTTACGCCAAAGAAGACGAGCGCGGACGGCCCCGCAATGCGGGTAATGCGGCGGTCGCGAGTGTCCCTGAGGGGGTTCGCTTCATGACCGTTAGTCACAATATATTCCTTTGATTGCCTTGGTTGGTTCGTGCGGCGCGCGGTTCGTACCTTATTCGCGCGGAGGCGATGCCGCATTCTGGAAGGTGTGTACCCTGTATTGTACCGGTTTTGACGGGATTGTTTCAGTGGCACCCTAATTCGCCGAGATTCCCCGAGCAGTGAAGCTCTGACGGGAACCTCGGCGGATTGGATAGGGGCGCCGCGGTGCGCATCGGGCGGTGCACACCAACAGTGGCTAGTGCTGCGCTATATTTTCGGCGGCTACTGGGACGCGCTACTTGGCCTGCTCGAGTGCCTCGCGGACGGTCTGCAGCAGCTCTTCCCAGGAGACGTCGAACTTGGACAGACCCTCAACCTCGAGCTTCTCCACGACCTCGGTGTAGGAGACACCTGCGGCACCGATAGCGTCCAGAACCTTGTTGGATTCGGAGTAGTTCGGAACGATAGTGTTGCCGGTGATTTCGCCGTGGTCAGCAACAGCGTTCAGGGTTGCCTCGGGCATGGTGTTCACGGTATTGGGTGCGACCAGGCCGGTGACGTACAGGGTATCCGGCAGCGAAGGATCCTTCACGCCGGTGGATGCCCACAGCGGGCGCTGTACGTTCGCGCCGTGTGCCTGCAGGCGTGCCCAACGCTGGGAGGAGAACATTTCCTCGAACACCTCGTAGGCGAGGCGTGCGTTTGCCAGACCTGCCTTGCCCTTGAGCTGCACAGCGTCGCCGCCGGCAGCTTCGAGGCGTGCATCGATTTCGGTGTCTACGCGGGAGACGAAGAAGGATGCGACCGAGTGGATGGTGGACAGGTCCTTGCCGTTCTCCAGCGCCTGCTCCAGGCCGAGCATGTAGGCGTTGATGACCTCGCGGTAGCGGGTCAGGGAGAAGATCAGGGTCACGTTCACGCTGATGCCAGCAGCCAGGGTCTCTGCGATAGGGCGCAGACCTTCCTGGGTTGCGGGGATCTTGATCATGACGTTTTCGCGGCCCACGCGCTCGTAGAGTTCACGTGCCATCTTGGCGGTACCCTCGGCATCGCGTGCCAGGCGGGGGTCAACCTCGATGGAGACGCGGCCGTCAAAACCGTTGGATGCCTTGTAAACGGGTGCGAACACATCGCAGGCTGCGCGTACGTCGTCGCAGGTTGCGGCGAAGACTGCCTCTTCAACGCTTGCGCCAGCGGCGGCAAGTTCACGCATCTGCTCAGCGTATGCGGCACCCTTGGAGAGCGCGCCAGCGAAGATGGTGGGGTTGGTGGTCACACCGACGACGTTGTGGGTCTTGATGAGTTCGGCGAGGTTGCCGCTGGTCAGACGCTCACGGGAGAGGTCGTCAAGCCAGATGGAGACACCGGCGTCGGAAAGCTTCTGAGTGGACTCAGACATGTGAAAACCTTCGATTCTTTGTCGAAATTGAAAATTGAGATATCAGTGAAATCTACTGGGCGGCGGGAGGCTCCGGCTGAGTGGTCAGCCGGAGCCTACCCGTTGCGTCCGCGCCCCACACGTACAAGGGGGAGCGCAGTGTGCGCGGCAGCTACCGCAGCGTTGTTTGCCGCAACGTTGTTTACCGCGGCATTGTTATCACTTACTTAGCGGCGTCGATGGATTCCTTAGCGGCAGCCACGACAGCCTCCGCGGTGATACCGAATTCGCGGTACAGGGTCTTCGCATCGGCGGATGCACCGAAGTGCTCGATGGACACGGCGCGGCCGGCGGTGCCGAGCAGGTCGTACCAGCTCATCGCCAGGCCAGCCTCGACGGAGACGCGGGCTGCAACCGAGGAGGGCAGAACCGACTCGCGGTACTCTGCATCCTGCTCAGCGAACCACTCGCGCGAAGGCATGGAAACCACGCGAGCGGCGATGCCCTGCTCCGCGAGGGTTGCGCGAGCCTGAATAGCGAGCTCAACCTCGGAACCGGTAGCAATCAGGATGACGTCCGGGGTGCCCTCGGTGTCAGCCATGATGTAGCCGCCGCGTGCGGTGCCCTCAGCGGAAGCGAACTTCTCACCCTCAGCGTCTGCGTGCACGTCTTCACGAGCCCAGACGGGCAGGTTCTGGCGGGAGAGCACGATACCTGCGGGGCGGTCGGACTTCTCCAGGATGGTGCGCCATGCGACGGCGGTTTCGTTAGCGTCCGCGGGGCGAACCACGTCGAAGCCGGGGATAGCGCGCAGGGAGGAGAGGTGCTCAATCGGCTGGTGGGTGGGGCCGTCCTCGCCCACGCCGATGGAGTCGTGAGTCCACACGTACACTGCGGGAACGCCCATCAGTGCGGAGAGGCGAACAGCCGGGCGCTGGTAGTCGGAGAACACGAAGAAGGTGCCCGAGAACGCGCGGGTGGGGGAGGAGAGCACAATACCGTTGACGATTGCTGCGGCAGCATGCTCACGAATACCGAAGTGCAGCACGCGGCCGTAGGGGTTGCCGGTCCAGTCTTCGGTGCTGCGCGATGCCGGGTTGAAGGACTCTGCACCCTTGATGGTGGTCAGGTTCGAGCCGGCGAGGTCAGCGGAGCCGCCCCACAGTTCGGGGAAGGTGTCAGCGATAGCGTTGATGACGGTGCCGGATGCCGCGCGGGTTGCCACGGAGGTGCCGGCCTCGAACACGGGGAAAGCAACCTTGTAGTCGGCGGGCAGTTCGCCTGCGACGAGGCGCTTGTACAGTTCGGCGCGCTCGGGGTTTGCCTTAGCCCACGCCTCGAACTTCTCATCCCATGCCTTGTGTGCCGCTGCGCCGCGCTCAACGAGCTGGCGGGTGTGTGCCAGGACGTTCTCCTCGATAAAGAAGCTCTTGGCGGGGTCGAAGCCGAGCAGTTCCTTGGTTGCGGCAACCTCATCGGCGCCGAGCTTGGAGCCGTGCACTGCGCCGGTGTTCTGCTTGGTGGGGGCGGGGTAGCCGATGATGGTGCGCAGCTCAATGAAGGAGGGCTTGTCGGTGACAGCCTTCGCACGCTCAATAGCGGCGTACAGTTCTGCGACGTCCTCAACGTAGTCGCCGGTGCGGGTCCAGTCCACGCGCTGAACATCCCAACCGTAGGACTCGTAGCGCTTGGCCACGTCCTCGGTGAAGGCAACATCGGTGTCTTCCTCAATGGAGATGTGGTTGCGGTCCCAGACGACGATCAGGTTGCCGAGCTCCTGGTGACCTGCGAGCGCGCACGCCTCGGCGGTGACGCCTTCCTGCACGTCACCCTCGGAGGCGATGACGTAGACGTGGTGGTCGAAGGGGGAGGTGCCCGGTGCAGCTTCGGGGTCGAACATGCCGCGCATACGGCGCTGTGCGTAGGCGAAGCCGACGGCGGATGCCAGGCCCTGGCCGAGCGGGCCGGTGGTGATTTCTACACCCTTGGTGTGCTTGTATTCGGGGTGGCCGGGGGTGAGGGCACCCCAGGTGCGCAGGGCTTCCAGGTCCTTCATTTCGAGGCCGTAGCCGCCGAGGAACAGCTGAGTGTACAGGGTGAGGGAGGTGTGGCCGGGGGAGAGGATGAAGCGGTCACGGCCTTCCCAGCGGTCGTCGGAGGGATCCTGGTTCATGACCTTCTGGAAGAGCAGGTAGGCGACCGGCGCCAGGCTCATTGCGGTGCCGGGGTGACCGGATCCGACCTTTTCTACGGCGTCTGCAGCGAGGATACGTGCGGTATCTACGGCGCGCTGGTCGGTTTCAGTCCACTGGAAGTTCTCTGCCACGTGGGTGTCCTTTCACAACGTGAGTGGATGCGCCAGCAGGCTTGTGCTAGCGCGCTGTCCGTCGGGTTTAACGTGCCTTCGGGGGGTGCTTATTCCCGCGCCGGTGGGTACCTGCGTGGGTACCTGCCTAGGTACTCGGGTAGGTGCGGGGAGCCGGGAGGTTTGTTTCGACCCTTTCGTTTTAACAGGATAGTTCACTAAACGGCAGTATCCGGTGTGGGGCTGCAGACATTCACAGGGTGATACGGGGAGGGTGCGGGGGTAATACGGCGGTGATGTGCGGTTATGGTGCGGGTTGCATGGGGTTCTGCGTGGGGTTCGCGGTGTATACCTAAGCTGTATTTTCTGAGCTCGTGGCTGAATATTGTTCAGTAATGTAACAATTTTTGTGTAAGTGGTGAAGCTCATGTTAAGGTTGAGCAGGAAGGTTGCAGACCGAAACAGTGGTTGGGTCGGTCTGCATCTCGGTGATTGAAGCCCCTCCTCCGCGCGGAAACTGATGACTATCTTGCTGTGGTGGCTAGATACAAGGTTCTGGAGGGGGTGCTATCTTTTAGTCTCAGACCGTACATTTTATGTGCGGTTGAGGCTAAAAGTTTGTGTTAAATAAATGGGCGCCGGATATGTCGGAACATATCCGGCGCCCGCCTTTTAACCTGCGGCTTAACCTGTGCCTTTTTGCCTGTGACCTTCATGTGACCTTCAGGGGCAATCAGGTCGCCTCTAGCTGGGATGCTTCTATCTGGGGCGCTTCTAGTTAGGTCGCTACTAGTCGGACCACTTGAACTTGCGTGAGGCAATAAATCCAATGACCACGGTCCACACGATGATGACCCAGTGCGGGTCGGCAAGCCACTGATGCTGAATGAAGTTGCCGCGCAGCGCGTCGCCCAGAGCCGCCGAGGGCGACCACGCCACAACCGCAGCGTACCAGTCGGGGAAGGACTTCAGAGGGAACACGACGCCGCCGGCACCGGCAAGAATCACCCAGGCGATATTCACGATGGCGAGGGTCGCCTCCGCGCGCACCGTACCGGCAATGAGCAGTCCCAGCGCCGTAAATGCGCCGGCACCCATGATCATCGTGATGATGGAGCGCGAGACGGCGATAGCGTCCGGGCGCCATCCCAGACCGTACCCGAGCACCGCCACCAGCGTGAACTGAATCGCCACGACCACCAGCACCGCAATGCACTTGCCCATGATCAGGCCGTTACGGCCCAGGGGAGTGGTTGCCAGGAACCGCAGCACGCCGTAGCGGCGATCAAAACCGGTGGCAATGCCCTGACCGGACAGCGCCGTAGAAATCACGCAGAGCGCTAGAACGCCGGGGACCGCCGCATCCATGCGGGAGACACCGACCGAGTTAGCGTATTCATCAATCAGGCCGGTGAAGCGCAGGGCAATGAGCGCCATGACGGGAAAAATAATGTTGAGCATCAGCTGCTCGCCGTTGCGTAGCATCGCCATGGTTTCGTAGCGGCCCTGCTCAATGACGCGTACGAGCGGGTAGTTCGCGCGCGGGGGAATGTACTCCTCGTCTTCGTCAATAGAAGAGACCTTGGGGCGGGTGTTCGCGGCGCGTTCTTCCATTTGGTTCTCTTCCACAGGCTTTTCTGCAGCCCGGTTGTTGGTGCGTGCGGTGTTGCTCATCGGATATCACGTCCTGAAATGTCGAGGAAGACATCCTCAAGAGTCTTCGGTTCCATGGTGAGAGAAATCGGCATGAGGTAATGCTCAGCGAGTGCCGCGGTGAATGCCGCCAGGTGCTCGGGGCGTAGCGCGCCGACCAGCTCATACTCGCCGGGCACGGAGGATGCGCCGTCACGAGCCGGGGTGTAGGGCACCTTCTCGATGAGCTTCACACCGGCACGCAGATGCGCGGGCAGCAGCTGCTCGCGGGTGGGGGTGGGCGCGTTCAGGTGGTACTGCAGGCGGTTCGTGCCGTCGCTGGCAATGAGCTCGGAGACGGTACCTTCCTGAACGGTGGTGCCGTTTTCAATGATGTACACGTAGTCGGCGAGCTTCTGCGCGTCGTCAATCAGGTGCGTGGTGAGCACAATGGCGGTGCCGAGTTCACGCTGTTCACGAATGATGTCGAAGACGACGTTGCGGGATTGCGGATCCAAGCCCGCGGAGGGCTCATCGAGGAAGAGCACGTCCGGGCGGCCGATGAGGGCGGCAGCAAGGGAGACACGCTGCTTCTGACCGCCCGAGAGGCGGCGAATCGTGGTGCCGTTGAAGGCATCAATGCCGAGGCGTTCTGCCAGCTCTTCGACCGGGTACGGGTCGGTGTACATGGTGGAGATGTGTTCCAGCAGCGGGATGGGGTGCATGGCGTTGGGCAGGCCGCCGTCCTGGAGCATAATGCCGACCTTGGCGCGCAACTCCGGGTCTGCCTGTAGTGGGTTTTCTCCGAGGAGGCGCACGGTACCGCGGGTGGGTTTGAGCAGACCCTGCGCGCAGGCGAGGGTCGTGGTTTTGCCGGCGCCGTTGGCTCCGAGGAGGACGACCACCTCGCCGGGGAAGACGCGCAGGTTGACCTTGTTGACGGCGCGGTAGAGCCCGCTGGCGGTGAGCCGTTCGGGGTATTTGGTGCGGAAGGCGCGTGAGGGTTTGAACTCTTTGATGAGGTCTTTAATGCTGAGCGCTGGTTCTTCGGTGATGATGCGTCGTCGTGCGGTGGGGGAGGCGCTGGGCTCCGTGTGGTGCTCAGCGTGTGCCGTTGGCACGGCGGATGCACGCCCCGGGTGGTCCTGCTGGCCCGCGGTGGTGGTCTCCATAGACAGTCACTTTCGATTTTTTCGAGGATGAGCGTGTGTGCCCCTTCATCTTATGCCCTAACTCACGTTTAAGGCACACTCATCATGACCCAAAAGTTCGCTTTAAGGTAGAAAAGCTAGCAAGTAGGGGTACCTAACTAGCCAAAGAAAAACTAATTAGGACATACTTTATTTGTGTATTCCGTGAATAAGACCCCTCAGCGCGTCTCAACGAACGAGGCGCAGACCCGAAACGGCACCCGAACCGCCGCCTCGGGCTCTACTGGTGCTTCCAGTACAAAGTCCTCCGCGGCACGCACATCCAAGCGCAAAGCCGAGGCAGAAGAACGCACCAGGGACCGCGTCCTGCGTGAAGTCCTCAACAATGGCCCCGTATCCGCAGCAACCCTCGGTGAGCTCCTCAGCCTCACCCCCGCAGCGGTACGCCGCCACCTCGACGCCCTCGAATCCAACAACATGATCGAGGTAGCGCCCATCAAAAAGCACGGCGCCGGAGCCGGACGACCCGCCCGCCGCTACGTGATCGCCCCCCAGGGCCACGAACGCCTCGGCAACGACTATCTCATCATCGCCCGCGAAGCCCTGCAAATGCTCCGCGACACGGTCGGCCAGGAAGCCCTCGAAGCTTTCGCCTCCGCCCGCGCCGCAGAAATGGAAGCCCGCTACCGACCCGTCGTAGAAGCCGCCGGTGAGGATGTGGCAGCCCGAGCGCAGGCGCTCGCAGAGGCAATGAGCAAGGACGGTTTCGTGGCGACCGCTCAGGTCACCGCGCCTCCTGCAGGGCGGACCGTTCCCGAGCATTTTCTGGCAAGTATTCAGCTTTGCCAGGGTCACTGCCCGGTACGCGACCTCGCTGGAGACTTCCAAGTGTTCTGCGAGCAGGAAACCGGGATTATTTCTGACCTGCTCGGCGTTGATGTCCGTAGGCTTTCAACCATGGCTTCGGGTGCTCACGTGTGTACCACGCACGTGCCTCTGAACCGCGTCACCGCCGAGAGTGAGAAGAACGCAGAAGAATCCGCAGGGAAACCTTCGGAGGAACCTTCCGCGTAACAATCACCGCAGTACCCAGCGGCACACCCCGATGAACCCGTCAAGGGTACGAGCCGCACGCTGAAATCCGCCCGCAACCACGCGGTGTACACCGCAAGCACACTGCGTACACCGCATCACGCATCGTGGTTGAGCGCGGCATCAGCCCCCTCAACTACCGCGCCTGCAACCGGCAGGTGGCGGCAAGAAATGTAATAACCATCGAAGAAAGGCCGTAATGACTGAGAAAGTTGGGCAGAACGCCAACGACACCGTCATTTCAGAGATCCTGGAGATGAACCCCGAACTCGAGGGCATTGGCAACTACGAGTACGGTTGGGCAGACTCCGACGAAGCAGGCCAGGTAGCAAAGCGCGGCCTGGACGAGGACGTCGTGCGCGACATCTCTGCAAAGAAGAACGAACCCCAGTGGATGCTGGACATGCGTCTGAAGGCGCTGAAGTTCTTCGAGCGTAAGCCCATGCCCACCTGGGGTGCGGATCTTTCCGAAATCGACTTCGACAACATCAAGTACTTCGTGCGTTCGACCGAGGGTCAGGCGGCTTCTTGGGAGGAACTGCCCGAGGACATCCGCACCACCTACGAGCGCCTGGGCATTCCCGAGGCGGAGCGTAACTCCCTCGTCGCGGGTGTGGCTGCACAGTACGAGTCTGAGGTCGTGTACCACCAGATCCGTGAGGACCTGGAGAAGCAGGGCGTAATCTTTGTTGACACCGACACCGGTCTGCGCGAATACCCCGAACTGTTCAAGGAATACTTCGGCTCCATCATCCCGATTGGTGACAACAAGTTCTCCGCACTGAACACCGCCGTATGGTCCGGTGGCTCCTTCGTGTACGTTCCCCCGGGAGTCCACGTGGAGATCCCGCTGCAGGCGTACTTCCGCATTAATACCGAGAACATGGGTCAGTTCGAACGCACCCTGATCATTGCGGACGAAGGCTCCTACGTTCACTACATTGAGGGCTGCACCGCCCCCATCTACAAGTCCGACTCCCTGCACTCCGCAGTGGTTGAGATTGTGCTGAAGAAGAACGCACGCGTTCGCTACACCACCATCCAGAACTGGTCGAACAACGTCTACAACCTGGTGACCAAGCGTGCGGTTGCGCACGAGGGCGCCACCATGGAATGGGTGGACGGCAACATCGGCTCCAAGGTCACCCAGAAGTACCCGGCTGTTTACATGGTCGGCGAGCACGCTAAGGGTGAGACCCTGTCCATCGCATTCGCGGGTGAGGGTCAGCACCAGGACACCGGCTCGAAGATGGTTCACATTGCACCGAACACCTCCTCGACCATTGTGTCCAAGTCCGTGGCACGTAACGGTGGCCGTAGCGCATACCGCGGCCTGGTTCAGGTTCGTGAGGGCGCTAAGCACTCCAAGTCCTCCGTGGTCTGTGACGCACTGCTGGTGGACACCATCTCCCGCTCCGACACCTACCCCTACGTGGATGTCCGCGAGGACGATGTGACCATGGGTCACGAGGCGACCGTTTCCCGCGTCTCCGAGGACCAGCTGTTCTACCTGATGCAGCGCGGCCTGAGCGAAGAAGAAGCAATGGCAATGATTGTCCGCGGCTTCGTTGAGCCCATCGCACGTGAGCTGCCGATGGAGTACGCACTCGAACTGAACCGCCTGATCGAACTTCAGATGGAAGGATCTGTGGGCTAATGCCGACCAACGAAGAAACCCTGGGTTACCACTCCCCGATCATCCCCGGCATGGACCAGGAGGGCGAAAAGCTCGCCACCGAGTTCGCCCACGATGACACCCTGTACCGTGCCACCGAGGCACACCACCAGGGCTCCAACCCGAACAACGTCCAGAAGGTACTCGAAGCATCCCGTGCAGAGCGTAAGACCTCCTACAACGTGGAGGACTTCGCACCCCTGACCGGTCGTGAAGAGGACTGGCGCTTCACCCCGCTGAAGCGTCTGGGCGGCCTGCACCTGGAGAAGCTGACCGGCACCGCACCGGCACCGCAGATTACCGCACCCGAGCAGGTTCAGGTTGAGACCGTCTCCCGCGAGGATGCACGCATCGGCTCCGCAGGTATCCCCGAGGACCGTGTGGCAGCGAACGCATGGTCCAGCTTCACCGAAGCAACCGTGGTGACCATCCCCGCCGAAGCTGAACTGGCTGAGCACGTGGAAATCGACATCACCGGCACCGGCAACGAGCCTGCCGCGCAGCACATCGTGATTGAGGCTAAGCCCTTCTCGAAGGCTGTTGTGGTTCTGCGCCACACCGGCTCCACCGTCCTGGCACAGAACGTTGAGTTCGTGGTGAACGACGAGGCTGAGCTGAACGTTGTTTCCGTGCAGCAGTGGGCTGACGACGCAATCCACGCCTCCGCACACTACGCTAAGCTGGGCCGCAACGCACGCTTCAAGCACGTTGTGGTGTCCCTCGGCGGCGACCTGGTGCGCGTGACCCCCTCCACCAAGTTCACCGCTCCCGGCGCCGAGACTGAAATGTACGGCCTGTACTTCGTAGACGCAGGTCAGCACATTGAGTCCCGCCTGTTCGTGGACCACTCCGTACCCAACTGCAAGTCCCGCGTGACCTACAAGGGCGCGCTGCAGGGTAAGGGTGCGCACTCCGTATGGGTTGGTGACGTTCTGATTGGTAAGGATGCAGAAGGCACCGACACCTACGAGCTGAACCGTAACCTGCTGCTGGAAGTTGGCCCCCGCGCCGACTCCGTGCCGAACCTGGAGATTGAGACCGGCCTGATTGAGGGCGCCGGCCACGCATCCACCACCGGCCAGCTCGATGAGCAGCACCTGTGGTACCTGCAGGCTCGCGGTATTCCGGAGGCTGAGGCACGCCGTCTGGTCGTGCGCGGCTTCCTGAACGAGATCATTCAGCAGATTCGTGTTCCCGAACTTGAAGAGCAGCTCACCGAGGCCCTTGAGGCAGAGCTCGCCCTCAGCAACAACTAAGCTTTACCAGGAGAAATCAATGTCTACTCTTGAAATCAAGGACCTTCACGTCTCGGTTATCCTCGACGACGAAACCACCAAGCCCATCCTGAAGGGCGTTAACCTGACCATCAACTCGGGCGAGATTCACGCAATCATGGGCCCGAACGGTTCCGGTAAGTCCACTCTGGCTTCCACCATTGCTGGCCACCCCAAGTACCAGGTTGACTCCGGTCAGATCCTGCTCGACGGTGAGGACATCACCGAGATGAGCGTGGACGAGCGTGCACGCGCAGGCCTGTTCCTGGCTATGCAGTACCCGGTTGAGATCCCCGGTGTGACCATGTCCAACTTCCTGCGCTCCGCTAAGACCGCTGTGGACGGTCAGGCTCCCTCCCTGCGTACCTGGACCAAGGACGTTAAGGAAGCCATGAAGAACCTGGAGATTGACCCCGCGTTCATCGCACGTAACGTGAATGAGGGCTTCTCCGGTGGTGAGAAGAAGCGCCACGAGATTCTTCAGCTTGAGCTGCTCAAGCCCAAGTTCGGCATCCTGGACGAGACCGACTCTGGTCTGGACGTTGACGCACTGAAGATCGTTTCTGAGGGCGTGAACCGTGCACACGAGGCGAACGACATGGGCGTCATGCTAATTACCCACTACACCCGCATTCTGCGCTACATCAAGCCGCAGTTCGTGCACGTGTTCGTGGACGGCAAGATGGTTGACCAGGGCGGCCCCGAGCTGGCTGACCGCCTGGAAGAAGAGGGCTACGTTTCTTACGTGGGTAAGAAGTAAGCTTCTTCTCCTTATCGGATTCTGATAGAAAGATAGAACTATGACTGAGACTGTGCAGGTTCGTGTTCCTCAGGAAGAAATTGAGGAAGCCCTCAAGGAGGTCATTGACCCGGAGCTTGGCGTCAATATTGTTGACCTCGGTCTGCTCTACGGTCTGCGCTGGGATGAGGATGGAACCCTCATTCTGGACCTGACTCTGACCACCGCGGCGTGCCCGCTGCAGGAGGTTATTGAGGAGCAGGTTCAGGCTAACCTGGATAACCTGGTTGATTCTTGGCGTGTGAACTGGGTTTGGATGCCGCCGTGGGGTCCGGAGCGTATCACCGAGGACGGCCGCGATATGATGCGCGCGCTGGGCTTCAACATCTAAGCTCCTGACTCGCAGATAAGGTCCCCGCCCGGTGCGGAAGGTGTATGCCTTCGGCACCGGGCGGGTATTTTTGCGTCTTCTGGGTTCGTGT
>ENA-OWMY01000093-OWMY01000093.1-metagenome-genome-assembly--contig:-NODE-93-length-27443-cov-4.830291_pt1 | contig 27443 bp, 17 predicted proteins | sample MGYA00245358_ERZ651122 | MGnify/ENA primary metagenome ERZ651122 (study PRJEB26857, sample SAMEA4031752) | metagenome | biome: human; feature: oral; material: saliva | place: Philippines | collected 2014 | study...
TTCCAACGAGTCATCCTCCAACGGCGGCTCGAACGGTTCTGCTGGCGGCGCGGCTGAGGCTGAGACCGTCTACACCGACGCTGACGGCAACACCATCACCAAGGAGGAGTACGACCGCCTGAACGCGGAAGCTGGCTCTTCCGATACCTCCGCTTCCTCTGGTTCTTCCGCCGCTCCCGCTGCTTCGGCGTCTGCAAATGCCCAGAAGAAGGCGACCGCTTCGGCGAGCGCGTCCTCTTCGGCTGTTGCGCGCGGTACCGCGTCGAACCCGAGCGCTTCGGCTTCGAACTCCGCTAACACCGCATCCACCGTTCAGACCGTGACTTACGGTGCTGCGTTCCCGTGGATTGGTGTGGTGGTTCTGGGCGTAAGCATTGTGGGTGCCGCTGCGCTGCTGCTGGCCCGTAAGCGCTAAGACTTAACGTCGGATGCGGGTGGGGGAGTACCCTACCCGCTCCGACGTTTCTCTCGTTATCTACCGGTGTGCCGGGTGCCCCTCCTGTGGGGTGCCGGGTGTGCCTCCCTGTTTTCTTGTATCGAGCATAAGGAGCATAGTGGCCCGCACGAGCTCATTGTCCCGAGATGTTCAGCAGGAGAGTACGTCCCGTCAGGGTTCTGTGATTCAGGGGCAGAAGTTGGGTAAGCGCCTGGCTTTTCTGTTCTTGTTTGCGGTGCTTTTGGTGGGGGCTGTGGCTGCTTCGTTGCTGTTCGGATCGAATAATCTTCCGCCGGATCAGGTTCTGGCTGTTTTCAATGGCACTGCTTCTGAGCAGGCGCAGACGATTGTGATGGAGCAGCGTATTCCGCGTACCCTGGTGGGTCTTGCGGCGGGTGCCGCGTTGGCGGTTGCCGGTTCGTTGATGCAGTCGTTGACCCGTAACCCGTTGGCTGAGCCCGGTCTGATGGGTGTGAATGCCGGTGCTGCGGTGGCTGTGATTGCTTCCGTGGTGGTTTTTGGTGTGATGGGTATTTGGCAGTACATGGTTGCTGCGACGATTGGTGGCGCGTTGGCTGCGGTGCTGGTGTATACGCTGGGTCGTGGTCGTGACGGGTCGATTGTGAAGCTTGCGTTGGCGGGTGTGGCGATTTCTGCTGCACTGTCGGCGATTGCGCAGGGCTTGATTTTGGCTGATCAGGATGCGTATAACGAGTTCCGTGTGTGGGTTGCCGGTTCGCTGGAGGGCCGCGGTATGGATATCGCTTCGACTGTGGGTCCGGTGATTGTGCTGGGTGTGCTGGTGGCGTTCTTTGTGGCTCCTGCGATTAATGCTCTGAGTATGGGCGAGGAGGCGGCGACCAGCCTCGGCGTGAGTGTTCGCACGACCCAGAATTTGACGTTGCTGGCGGTGACGGTGCTTGCCGGTGCTGCGACTGCTGCGGTCGGTCCGATTGGTTTTGTGGGTTTGGCGGTGCCGTTTGTGGTGCGTGCCCTACTCGGTAATGATGTGCGCTGGGTGAATTATGGTTCGGCGCTGGTGGGTCCGGTGTGGCTGCTGTGTGCTGACGTGTTGGCGCGTGTGCTGGTGGCTCCGCAGGAGACTCAGGTGGGTATTGTGGCGACTCTTGCCGGTGCCCCGGTGTTCTTGTTCTTGATGACTCGTCGTAAGGTGGAGGCTCTCTAATGTCGAATTCTTCCGCTCTTTCGATGGCGACCGCCACCACCCCCGCTAATCGTTCGGCGCGTCGTCGTGGCCGCGATTTGGGCGGCCGCCCGGTGCTGACTGTGCGCGGTCCTGTGAGTGCCCAGGTGCCGTGGCGCGTACTAATCCTGAATGTGGCGTTGGTGGTGCTGATTGCGGCGCTGGCGTTTTGGGGCATGTTGCAGGGTGACTACAATATCGCCTCGGATAAGGTGATCCCGGCGTTGCTGGGTGAGGGCAAGCAGATTACGGTGGCTTTCGCTCAGCAGCGTGCGGCGCGTATTGTGGCGGCGCTTCTGGTGGGTGCGGCACTTGGTCTCTCGGGTGCGATTTTCCAGGTGATTTCGGGTAATGCCCTGGGATCGCCGGATATTATCGGTTTCACGAATGGTGCCGCGACCGGTGCGCTGTTGCAGATTATTGTGTTCAATTCCGGTCCCGTTGAGGTTGCCCTGGGCGCTGTGGTTGGTGGCTTGGCTACCTCGGTGCTGGTGTGGTTGTTGACGCGCCGCACGGGTCTGCACGGTTTCCGTCTGGTGCTGGTCGGTATTGGCGTGGGTTCGACCCTGGCGGCGTTTAATTCGCTGCTGGTGGTGCGTGCTTCGCTGACTCAGGCGCAGACCGCGGCGTCCTGGCTTGCCGGTTCGCTCAATGACATCACCTGGGAGCGCACCTACGCGCTGCTGGGTCTGCTGCTCGTGGTGACTCCGCTGCTGCTGATGCTGGTCCGCCCGCTGGGCGCGATTCGTTTTGGTGACCAGGTGGCATCCGGTTTGGGTGTGAGCGTGAACGCGTACCGTGTGGCGGCTCTGTTCATCGGTGTGCTTCTGGTTTCGCTGGCGACCGCGACGACCGGCCCGATTGCCTTCGTCGCCCTGGCGGCACCGCACATCGCGAAGACTCTCGCCCGCAGTGGCGGGGTGGGCTTCACCTCCGCGGCACTCATGGGCGCGCTCATGGTGCTCGGCTCCGACCTGATTGGCCGTTTCGCTGTTCCCGGACGCATCATTCAGGTGGGTGTGGTGACCGGTGCGATTGGTGGCCTGTACCTGATTTACCTGATTTACCTCGAAAGGAAGAAGAGCTAGTGAACACTAGTGTGACGACCCGCCTTGAAGGCGAGAACATGGTGGTTGCCTACGGTGAGCATACGGTGCTCAACGGGGTAGATTTTCAGGTGCCGGAGGGGGAGCTGACCGTCATCTTGGGCCCGAACGCCTGCGGCAAGTCGACCACTTTGAAGGCTCTTGCCCGCGTGAACCCGCTCAAGGAGGGTGAGGTTCGCCTGGACGGCACCCCGCTGCCGCAGATGAAGTCCCGCGCCATCGCTAAGATTCTAGCGATGCTGCCGCAGACCCCGGAGGCGCCGAGCGGCGTGACCGTGGCGGATGTGGTGGCGCGCGGCCGCTACCCGCACCAGTCGCTGCTGCGTTCCTGGTCCGATGAGGACGAGCGAGCCTGCGTGGAGGCGATGCAGGCGGCAAACGTGCTGGAGCTTGCGGAGCGTCCCATTGAGGCGCTTTCGGGCGGTCAGCGTCAGCGTGTGTGGATCGCCATGACCCTGGCGCAGCAGACCCCGCTGATTCTGCTCGATGAGCCGACCACCTACCTGGATATCACGCACCAGATTGAGGTGCTGAACCTGACGAAGAAACTGCATTCCGAAGGCCGGACTGTAGCCGTGGTGTTGCATGACCTGAACCTTGCTTTCAGGTATGCTACTCATGTTGTGTTAATGAAGCAGGGCCGGATTATCGCTCAGGGTGATCCGCGTGCAATAATTACACCGGAACTTATTCAGGAAGTTTTTGACCTGCAATCGGTCATTATTCCTGATCCGTGCACTGGTACCCCTTTGGTGATTCCGAAGGAGAACCAAACGATTCATATTGCCGCTGACGCTATTTCGGCGGCCCGCGAAAGCGAGTAGTTTTCGCCCCTAAGCCGCGTGGGAGTTTGCGCCAACCGTCTCAGTACGGGTGGAAAAGCTCGGCATTGCGCCAAGCAGCGAACGCTAGGATCTGAGGGACCCAGGATCCCCTGCGCGTAGGGCGCCTACCCGGTGCTCGCCCGTCTTTGACGCATGAACGGATCCGAGCACTGGGTAGGTTCCATTTTGGGAACCCGTAGATGAGGCACCGAGACTGCCGCATGAGACTTTGAAAGTTGTAACTTGAGAGGTTTGATGCACGGTCTCGGTGCCTCATCTCTTTTAACTTCTGAGCTGGGCTGCGCTGGCCTGGGCGGGGCTGAGCCGGTCTGGGCGGGGCTGAGATGACTACGTGGCGGCTTCGTGTTTGGGTTTGAGGAGCGTGTGCTGGCTGTCATTCTTGTCATTTTTTGGTTCTTTCATTTTTCCCTTTGGCTGGAGTTTGGGTAAGGGATACCATAGAGTGAGGTAGTAGAGGCTAACTAACGATAATGCGCCTCCTCACCGATTCTCACCGATTGAGTGTTTCCACAGACCAAGGAGGAACCGTTGGGCGAGCACGAACCCACCGCGACCGTTCCCGCGCAGAACGCTTCTGCACAGGCTGCTTCTGCACAACCGCGTACCGTTGCGCCGGCTGTGCGCCCGAGCCCTCCCAAGATCCCGCGCCCTGTACCTGCACCGCGCGTGGACAGCCCCCTCATCAGCGCCCTCATTGCCGAGGCGGTCAGCCCCGAAGAGCTGAACGCCCGCATCGTTGAGGTTGTCTCCGAAGGCACCCCCATCATCGAGCCGGTGCATCTTGACGACGGCACCATCAGTGAGAACGAGCGCATCGTCACCTTCCTGTACTACAACGAGCAGGCGGAGCAGGTGCTCATGTTCATCAACCGCCTGACCGATGAGAAGAACCTTGACCGTTCCCTCATGGCCCGCATCGAGGGCACCGGCTGGTGGCAGCTGAGCATGCAGATGGAAACCACCTGGCGCGCCTCCTACAACTTCTTGCCGGCGCTGCCCGGCGAGCGCCCCGCCTGGCTGGGCGATGACGACCAGGTGCGCCTGCGCGCCGCCCTGGACTCCGGCGAGGGTGACCCGCTGAACCCCGAGACCGTGTGCAACCGCATCGGTCGTTGCATGGGTGTGGTGCAGCTTGAGCACGCGCCGGTGCAGGAGTTCATCCTGACTCAGGAAGAGATTGACGCGCTGCCCGACCCCGAGTGGATGCAGACCTCTGACGGCCACCAGTACGTGCTCGGTCGCGTGGGGGACCCCGCCCCGGATGCGCCGCTGTTCATCCAGTTCGACGGTGAGATGTGGTTCAGTCAGGGCATGGAGCAGACCCTCAACCGCGCCCATGAGGCGGGCCGTATTCCGGCGATGCACGTGTTCTTCCTGCACTCTGGCGGTCGTGAGAACCGCTGGAAGGAACTGAACGGTGACAACCCGATTGCCGACTACCTGGTGGAGATTGCGTTCCCACACCTGGAGGCGGTGCACGGCATTAAGACCGACCCGCAGAACATTGTGATTAACGGTCAGTCGCTGGGTGGCCTGTCCTCCCTGTTGGCGGTGCTGAGCCGCCCGGAGGCGTTTGGCGGCGCAATCGCGCAGTCTTCGTCGCTGTGGCAGCCGCAGGTCATGGACCGCCTGGACGAGCTGGAGGCGGCGGGCGAGATTGATCGTCTGCGCCACCTGTACCTTGAGATTGAGGTGGGGGAGCAGGAGTGGGTTCTGGTGCCTCATCACCGCGAGCTGAAGGCGCGTCTAGAAAAGCTGGGCCTGGAGAGGGCACACTGCACGACCTTCAATGGCGGTCACGATTATGCGTGCTGGCGCGGTGCGATTGTACCGGCGTTGGAACGTATTATTGCTGCCAGCCGGGAGGCTGAACGCACTGAGCCAGGCTCTGAAGAGGACCAGCGAGAGGTAGCCTAGGGCTCCGCCCGGGTAGAGCACACCCCGCATGGTGGGCGTGCGGGGTTCCCGTTAGGGTAAACACCGCCGCGCCCGTATCCTAGAGAAGTACAGCCTAAGAAGAGTGCAGTACTACCGCGCCGCGAGGGGTGCCGAAAGGTACCCGGCGTAGGTTGTGCACCCGCCCTCATTGACGAGATGGCATCACGCTGCGAACGCACGCAGCACGTGAGCGCTATAGAAACCGCAAACGACACAGAAATCGAGAGAAGATGACCGTAGAACGTAGCCCCCTGGCCCCCACACCGCTCATCCCCGAGTCTTTTGCCGCGAAGTACCGCGAAGCCGGCTACTGGATTGACCAGACCATCCCCGAGTTCCTGCTGGATGCCTGCCGCGCGAAGCCGCACTTCCCGGCGCTCGTGGCGATTTCGCACGCGCAGCTCGATGAGGACGGCAAGCCCCAGCAGATTCGCCTCTCCTACGGTGAGCTGGAGGCGGCAGGTCGTGCCGCTGCGGCGCGCCTCATTCAGGCTGGCGTGCAGCCCGGTGACCGCGTGTTGCTGCAGCTGGGTAACACCGCCGAGTACCTGGTGTACCTGCTCGGTATTTTCTGGGCGGCGGCTCTGCCGGTGTTCTGCCTGCCGCAGCACCGCACCACCGAGCTCGTGCACTTTGCGACCCGTGCCGACGCGGCGGCGCACGTGTTCTCTTCGCTGATCCCCGGCGCGGATTTCACCGCCCTGCACGAGGACGTTGCCGCCGAACTGCGCAAGAACTCCCAGGAGCCGCCGGTCGCTATTGACGTTGCCGAGCCGCTGACCCCGCTGACCGAAGAAGAGCTCGCTGAAGAGTTCGTGCCCGGCGTCGTTCAGAACACCGAGAACCAGCGCGCGAGCGAGCAGGTGGCGTTCCTGCAGCTTTCCGGCGGTACGACCGGCATTTCGAAGCTGATTCCTCGCACCCACGCCGCCTACCTGTACTCGGTGCGCGGCTCGGTCGATATCTGCAAGCTGAACAACAACACGACCATGCTCGTGGTGCTGCCCGCCGCGCACAACTTCACGATGAGCTCGCCCGGTATTCTGGGTGTCATGTGCGTCTCTGGCAAGCTGGTGTTTGCGGCGGATCCGTCCCCGCAGACTGCGTTCCACCTCATTGAGATGGAGGGTGTGACCACCTCCGCGCTGGTGCCGCCGCTGGCTCAGGCCTGGGTTGCCTCCGCGGAGAAGCGCGGCGTGTCCCTGCCGTCTCTGCAGACCCTGCAGGTGGGCGGCTCGAAGCTGGCTCCGGCGGTTGCGGGCAAGATTGAGTCGGTGCTCGGCTGCACCGTTCAGCAGGTGTTCGGCATGGCTGAGGGTCTGGTGAACTACACCCGCTCGACCGACCCGATTGAGCTACGCCTGCGAACCCAGGGCTACCCGATTAGCCCCGACGACGAAATTCTGATTGTTGATGATCAGGACCAGCCGGTTAAGCGCGGCGAAAGCGGCCACCTGCTCACCCGCGGCCCGTACACGATTCGCGGCTACTACCTGGAGGAGAACGCGAACCGCTACGGCTTCACCGAGGGCGGTTTCTACCGCACCGGCGACATTGTGCGCCTGGTCGCCGGCAAGTACCTTGAAGTGACCGGCCGCGCGAAGGACCAGATTAACCGCAATGGCGAGAAGATTGCTGTGGACGAAATTGAAGAGCTGGCGCTGACCCACCCCGACGTTTTTGACGCCGTGGTTCTGGGCATCCCGGATGAGACCGTGGGCGAGCGCGTGGGCCTGGTCATTGTGCCGCAGGAAGGCGCCGACCTGGGCGAAAACCCGCGCCGCACGATGCACGAGTTCTTCACATCGAAGAAGCTCGCCGACTTCAAGATTCCCGAGCGCGTGCAGGTTCTGCAGGAGTTGCCCACCACGAACGTGGGTAAGATTTCTCGCCGCGAACTGCGCGCCAAGCTTGCCGAAATTTTCGGCTAAACCCTTTTCTGCTAAACCTTAAGCCCGTATTCCTACCCCTATTGAGGAGAAAAATGTCCGCACTTGAGACCCTGCGCCCCATCATGGAGAAGTACATCGTCGAGCCCGACTCCCTGCAGACCGCTTTTGATGAGCCGACCACCGACCTGTTCTCGCTGGGCCTGGACTCGATGGGTTCCTTCGCGCTGCTCGATGATCTTGCTGCCGAAGGCGCCGTGATTGAGTTTACCGAGCTGGTGGAGAACCCGACCGTGGAGTTCATCGCCTCCCGCCTGGGCTAAGCGTTACCGCACCCCGAGTGCCCGCCTGCCGCGCATGCAGACGGGTGCCCGGGGTGTTTGCTACTCGCCTCGCTCGCCCCGCTTGATCTGTGCCGTCTCGCGCCGTATTTTGTGGCGGAGCTCTTGGCCGCGTTCATGCCGGAGACTTGGCTGGGGTTGCCACTGTCGGTTTACCCTAGTCAGCGCACTTCTGCCAGCGCGAAACGGCGGGGCAGTAGCCTACCTTTCACACACCGCATATCATCCCTAATCCAGACCCTTACTCCAGACCTTTGAGAGGCCACCATGGGCGTAGCTGATACTATCGCACCCGCTAGCTTCGGGACTGCTTCCGACCTTCGCACCGCCGCGACTGACCCCGCATCGCACAGTGCTGACAGTCCCTGGCTGCCGCTGACCACTAACGCGCGCGGCATCTACTTTGCCGCCGCGATTGACCCGTCGAACCCCTGCTACAACACCGCGGAGGTTCTGCAATGCCCCGCAGGCACCGACCTCGCTCTGCTGCGTGAGGCTTTTGAACAGCTCTACCGTGAGAACGAGGGCTTCCGCGTGCGCACCCGCATTGCCGATGGTGCCGCCTCCCAGCAGATTCTGCCGCTTGAGGCGTTCCTTGCGGGCATTGACCTGCTCGTGGATGATGGCGAACTGGAGGAGGGCGAGCTGAGCGACACCGCGAAGGCGGGGGAGGAGAACGCCTCTGACCTGCCTGACTCTGATTTGCCCGCGCCGGTGCGCGCCTGGGCGCAGCGTCTACTCGCCCAGCCCCTCACCACCGATGAGGGCGTGACCGTGCGCAGCGCAGTGGTGCGTTACGGCGGGTTCCTTTGGGTTTACCACTCCTTCTCCCACGTGGTTGCCGACGGTTTCGCCGCGTTCAACGGCCTCTCCCGCGTGGCGGCGATATACCGCGCCCTGTCCGCCGGTCAGCCGGTCCCGGAAACCCGCCGCATGAGCCTGCAACAGCTGCTCGATGCCGACGAAGCCGCCTCCACCGCTCGTGACGAAGACGTCGCCTTCTGGGAGGCGAGCGGCGCCCTGGAACAGGAAGACACCTCCCTGGCGGGTCGTACCGCCTCCCCGTCGGCGCGGTCTGTGCGCCTGGCATTCAGCATTGACGTGCCCACCCAGCAGGCTCTGCTGGATGCGGCAAAGCAGCACGCCGTCTCCTGGCCGGTGCTGGCGACCGCCGCCGTGGGCTCGTACCTGGCGCGTGTGGGCGGCTACCCGCAGGCTTCGTTCGGCGTGCCGCAGATGAACCGCATGTTCGCCGGCACCCTGCCGGAGGCGACCCGCGCCCTGGGCGCGGCGAGCGCGCAGACCGGCTGTACCGCAGTGAATGTTCTGCCGGTACAGGTTGCGGCGACCGGTCCCATCGCGGAGTCCCTGCACTCGGTGAAGGAGCAGTACGCCCGTAACGCTGAGCATCCGCTGGCTCGTCAGGAAGACCTCGAGCGTACCGCGCGTAACGCCCAGTCCAGGCTGTTTGGCGCGCAGATTAACGTGGTGCCCTTCGACGCGGTGCTGCCGCTGGCGGCACCCTCCAAGGACGAGTCCGGATCCACGGTACCGACCGCGCGCATTCACAATATCTCTGCCGGTCCCGTTGCTGACGCGACCTTCACCCTGCGCGGCATGCCCGGCCGCGGCAACAGCATCTCCTGCGAGATTGACATGAACCCGGCGCTCTACACCGCCAAGGAGCTGGAACGCCACGCCGCCCGCCTGAGCGAGTGGCTACCCGCCTACGCCGCGGAGGCACAGCGCGAGGGCGCCTCCCTGAACAACCTGGGTTTGGCGACCGAGGCGGAGCTTGCGACCCTGCGCGAGCTGACCGCCCCGGCGCTGACCGAACATCCGCTGGAGTACAAGACCCTGCTGGGTCGCTTCCGTGACGCGGTGGCGGCGCATCCGCAGGCGCTCGCGGTGCTGGATTCTGCCCCCGCGCCCGGTGAGGTGCTCACCCCCGAGTCGGAGCGCGCCTACGCTTTTGACCGCGCCCTCACCTACGCCGAACTGGACGAGCGCGCCCGCGCGCTAGCCGCGCAGCTGCTGGACTGGGGCGTTCACCCCGCCGATGCGGTGGGTCTGCGTGTGCACCGCGGTGTGGAGCAGTACGTGGCGCTGTACGCCCTGCTGTACGCTGGCGCCACCTACGTGCCGGTGCTGCCGGATCTGCCTGCCGAGCGTGTGGGCGTGATGATGGAGGACGCCGAATGTTCCCTGCTGTTGCACGGCCCCGGTCTGCATCCGCTGAGTGCGCAGGAGCTGAACCCGCAGGAGCCGCAGCGTCACGCGAACCTGCCGCAGCATACTCTGCCCCTACTGAGCGCCGAGGAACCCAACGGGGAACACTCCTCAGCACCCGCCGCCGAGGAGCTTCCGGGCACGAAAACCGGTCTGGACGAGGACGCTTACGTGCTCTTCACCTCCGGCTCCACGGGCAGGCCTAAGGGCGTTGCCATCAGCCACCGCGCGATTGATAACCGCCTGCGCTGGCAGCAGCACCAGATTCCGGTGGGGGAGGGCGACCGCGTTCTGCACAAGACCCCCATCTCCTTTGACGTGCACGTGTGGGAGCTGTACTGGCCGCTCGCCGAGGGTGCCGCCGTAGTTATTGCCGCCCCGGATGGGCACCGCGATCCCGCCTATCTGGCGCGCGTGATTGCCGAGCAGTCCGTCACGGCGGTGCACTTTGTGCCGACCATGCTTTCGGCGCTGACCTCTTCGCCGGCGGCGCGCCGCATCCTGGCTGATGCCGGCTTCGGCCGGGATCGAGACCAGCCCCTGCGCTACGTGGTCTGCTCGGGTGAGGCACTGCAGAAGGACCAGGTGCAGGCCGCGGGCGAGGTTCTGGGAGTGTACCCGCTGAACCTGTACGGCCCGACCGAGGCGGCAGTGGACGTGACCTTCTGGGAGACCTCCACCGACCCGCAGCGCGAGAGCGTGCCCATTGGCGAACCGGTCTGGAACACCGGCACCCTGATCCTTGACCCGACCGGCCACCCCGTGCCGGTGGGCGTGACCGGTGAACTGCACCTGTCGGGTGTGCAACTGGCGCGCGGCTACAAGAACAACCCGCAGGCGACCGCGGCGGCTTTCGTGGAGCAGGCTCCTGCCGGTGCGCTCGCGCTGCTGAACGGTGAGAGTCAGCGCCTGTACCGTACGGGCGATTTGGCGTGCTGGGAGATTCTTCCCGATGATCGCGCCGTTATCGGTTACCGCGGCCGCACGGATTACCAGATTAAGGTGCGCGGTCAGCGCCTGGAGCTGGGCGATATTGAGATGGCTCTTGCCGCGGTTGAGAGCGTGAGCGCTTCGGTGGCCCTGTTGTACCGCGGCCTGCGTGAGCCTGCCCTGGCGGCGGTGCTGGAGGTCGGTGACGTGCCCACCGAGCGTGCCGAGCAGCTGGTGGAGGCGGCGCGCGAGCATTGTGCGCAGGTTCTGCCGGACTACATGGTTCCGACCCTGTGGCACACCCTGCCTGCTCTGCCGGTGAGCCCCTCCGGTAAGGCTGATCGCAAGCTGTTGGCGTCCCTCGATTTGACCCCGCAGACTTCTGATGCTGAGGGTCCGCACGGTCTGCTGGAGCAGCAACTGTGCTCGATTATTGCGGGAGTGCTGGGTCGTGAGCGTTTTGGCGTGGATGAGGATTTCTTTGCCTCGGGCGGTCATTCGCTGGCGGCTCTTGAGGTGATTGCCGCGGTTGAGGAGCAGCTGGGTCTGCGCGTGAGCATCGGTGCGCTTTTTGCGCATCCGACCGTGCAGGCTTTGGCGGCATCTATTGCGGGCGAGCGTGGCGAGGGTGCGGAGTTCGCGCCGGTTCTGCCGCTGCGAGAACAACCTACCGCGCATGACGCTACCGATGCCCCTGCGCCGCTGTTTATTCTGCCGCCTGCGGGTGGTTTGGGCTGGTGCTATGCGGGGTACCTCTCGCATCTTCCGGCTCAGCAGGGTGTGTACGCTTTGCAGGCTGAGGCGTTCTCTGACCCGAATGCCGGCTTTGCGTCGAGCCTGCAGGAGTTGGCTGAGGGCTACCTGAAGCTGATTGAGAAGACTCTGGCGGAGCGTTCGTTGCCGCGTCGTTTTGCGTTGATGGGCTGGTCTGTGGGCGGTACTGCCGCGGTGCAGGTGGCGGCCCTGGCGCAGGCTGCGGGTGCGCAGGTTGAGCGTGTCATCCTGTTGGATGCGTATCCTTCGGAGCAGTGGCAGGGTGTGCCTGCGCCGGATGAGCAGGAGAGCTTCCGTGCGCTGTTGCGTATGGGCGGTTTGCCGGAGCCTGCCGCTGGTGAGCAGCTTGATTTGCCGGGTACGTTGGAGCGTCTGCAGAAGGCGGGTTCGGCGATGGGTTACCTACCGGAGGAGAAGTTGGGCGTGTGCTTGGGTAGTATGCGCGCTTCGGCGGCGTTGATGCGTGGTGCTGAGCAGGCGTTCTTTGATGGTGATGTGTTGCTGGTGGGTGTGCCGCATGAGGATCAGCCGTATTTGGATGCGGCGGGTTGGTCGGCGCATGCGTCGTCGTTCCGTGCGGTGCTGCTGGAGGGTACGCACCCTGATCTGGTGAATCCGGCGCGTTTGGCGGAGGTGACCGGCCACTTCACCGATTAGCCCTCTCTATCTGCAGAGTAGTTAATAAATTAAATGTCCCCGATTGATGAATCATCAATCGGGGACATTTATATTTATTGGTTTTTGAGAACCCACTCTTTATATCGGAGATAAACTTCTGATAGCTGCCGTCGCTGTTCTTCTAGTTTTGTTTCATTATCCCGGATGAGCGGTTTTTGATATGAAGCTACAAGATTGGCAAGACCTTGAGCCATTCCTGTATCTTTACTGCATTGTGATTCAATGACACTGAGCCGAATTTCTTCTTCTGATGCCGGGGCATTATTATCACCGCTAGCACGGGTTGCATTTGATAGTTCTTGTGTTTCCCATTCTTCATCGCCTTTTCGTGGCGTTAGACCTTTATCCGATAGGCATTTCCACCATGCTTCACGGTATTTTTTCCATTCAGGATGATTCATGGCAGCTGCATAGGATTGGCCGTGGATTCGACGATAGGCTTCTGTGAGACCACTTTGCTCTTCGAGGCTGATGCCGGCAATCTCTTTCAACGTGGCTAAGATTTCAGGCATGCACTGTTCCATGATTTTTGTGTCATAGCCCCCGGATGATGGTGCATTCCCGGATCGCTTGAAGTTTCCATATTTGGCGGCGTATTCGGGGTTCCAGAGGCCAAACTCGCGACCGGATGAAAAGAATTTCCTATTATCTTCTACATCCGGGATATATATTTCATAGGATTGGCCGTGCTTTGCGAAACAGCGCTACCTGAGAATTTCCAAGGCTTGAGTGTAATACTGGGAATTTTCATCGAAAATGTCATTGTATTCTTCGAGTGGAGTAATGATTCGGTTGTTTTTATAGTCTAGAGTTGCTTGGGCTGTTTCATCACGTTCTAGTTGCGGGCCTGTAGAACAGGATGTGCAGGCTAGCGTGAATGCAAACGTTATAGCCATTGCGGGCTGAAAGAGTTTCTTGAGGTTCATGATTCTCCCTCCTTAATTGGATAAAGAATATGTGACAGTAAAGAAAGCTGGGTTATGCTCTGGCGATAATCACCATGTAGTGCCCAGTAATACGGGTGCATATGGAATCAGTTATCTATGCTGAACCCTATGTTGATCTAAAGCTTAAGCAGGATTTCGGGCATTGGGGGAATACCTGCTAGCTTGGGAGCGCACCCGCGGCGAAAGGCCAAGACGCTATGGCAGACCACGCACAAGGGTGTTTCTGCAGCGTCGTTACTGCTGGGAGAGTGTTCTAGAGCTTCATCATGAACCCCTATGAGTTATGGAGGGCAAATGCTCGTAGATGAGTGAGCCGTGCCCCCTGCTGGTCGGGCACCCTAAAATATCCACCGATACTATGGCGAATATCATAGTTGAAGGGTGGTTAAAGCCTACCACCGGCTAGACGCACCAGGCAATCAAAACTCCGGTCACGTCTGATTTATTACATAAGAAACGCATAGTCAACGAGCATATCGACAGGAATCAGCTCGGGTATCCTGCACCCCTTCACAGTTAAAACACGAATGCCCCCGGCTGATGAATCATCAACCGGGGGCATCGTTTAGCGTCTAACGCAGAACCGGGATTCTACTGCTAAATGCTTAGTGCTGCTCCAGCTCGGAGTTAGCGTTCACGTTCAGCAGGTCGTACTTAGCGAATGCCTTCGCGGGAACGTCTGCTGCAACCTCGCCGCGCTTTGCCAGCATCTGCAGGGTGCGGACAACAACCGACTCTGCATCGATGTGGAAGAAGCGACGTGCACCCGGGCGGGTGTCTGCGAAGCCGAAGCCGTCAGCACCCAGGGTTGCGAAGTCGTTCGGAACGAACTGGCGGATCTGGTCGGGAACATCCGAAGAGAAGTCGGTAGTCGCGATGATCGGGCCAGCAGCGCCTGCCAGCTTCTGGGTCACGTAAGGAACGCGAGCGGGCTGGTTCGGGTTCAGCAGAGCCTCTTCCTCAGCGGCAATGCCGTCGCGGCGCAGCTCGGTCCACGAGGTGACGGACCAGACGTCTGCGGAGACGCCCCAGTCCTCAGCCAGCAGCTTCTGAGCCTTCTCAGCCCACGGAACAGCAACGCCGGATGCCAGCAGTTGTGCCTTGGGGCCGGAGGTCAGCGGGGACTCGCTGATCTTGTGGATACCCTTGATGATGCCCTCAACGTCAACGTTTGCCGGCTCAGCAGGCTGGTGAATCGGCTCGTTGTACACGGTCAGGTAGTACATGACGTTGTGGTCTTCGTCCTTGGTGCCGTACATCTGCTCGATACCGCGCTCCACGATGTGAGCGATCTCGTAGCCGTATGCCGGGTCGTAGATCTTGAACGCCGGGTTGGTGGAGGCCAGGATCGGGGAGTGACCGTCGTTGTGCTGCAGACCCTCACCGGACAGGGTGGTACGACCTGCGGTTGCACCAATGACGAAGCCGCGGCACAGCTGGTCGGAAGCTGCCCAGAAGCCGTCGCCGGTGCGCTGGAAACCGAACATCGAGTAGAAGATGTAGATCGGAATCATCGGCTCGCCGTGGGTGTCGTAGGAGGTACCGATAGCGGTGAACGCTGCGGTTGCGCCTGCCTCGTTAATACCCACGTGAACGATCTGGCCCTCGGGGGACTCGGTGTAGGTCAGCATCAGCTGGTGGTCAACGGGCACGTAGTTCTGGCCGTTGGGGTTGTACAGCTTAGCGGACGGGAAGAAGGAGTCCATACCGAAGGTACGTGCCTCATCGGGGGTGATGGGAACGATACGGTGACCGAAGCCCTTCACACGCATGAGGTCCTTCATCAGGCGGACGAACGCCATGGTGGTAGCAGCGGTCTGCTTGCCGGAGCCCTTCTTGGTCTGTGCGTAGACCTTGGACTCGGGCAGGGTAATCTCGGGCTGTGCGTTTGCGCGACCCGGGATGTAACCGCCGAGTTCCTTGCGGCGTGCGTGCATGTACTGCAGAGCCGGGTGGTTTGCCTCGGGCAGGTAGTACGGCGGGTTGTACAGATCCTTCTCCAGCTCCTCGTCGGAGATGGGGATGTTCAGGTGGTCACGGAAGCCCTTCAGTGCTTCCATGGTGAACTTCTTGATCTGGTGGGTGGAGTTACGTGCCTCGAAGTAGGGGCCGAGCTCCGCACCCTTAATGGACTGTGCCAGGATGACGGTGGGCTTGCCCTTGGTCTCCATAGCTTCCTTGTAGGCTGCGTAGAGCTTCTTGTCGTCGTGGCCACCCAGGCGCAGGTTGAAGATCTGCTCGTCGGTCAAATCTGCAACCAGTTCCTTGGTCTCGGGGTACTTGCCGAAGAAGTGCTCGCGGATGTAGCCGCCGTCTTCACCGCGGAAGGTCTGGTAGTCACCGTCGAGGGTCTCGTTCATCAGCTGGATGAGCTTGCCGCTCTTGTCCTTCTTGAGCAGCTCGTCGTAGTCGGAGCCCCACAGGACCTTGATGACGTGCCAGCCTGCGCCGCGGAAGAATGCCTCAAGCTCCTGAACGATCTTGCCGTTACCGCGAACGGGGCCGTCCAGACGCTGCAGGTTGCAGTTGACGACGAAGGTCAGGTTGTCCAGGTGCTCGTTTGCAGCCAGCTGCAGTGCACCACGCGACTCGGGCTCGTCCATTTCGCCGTCGCCCAGGAATGCCCAGACGTGCTGCTCGGAGGTGTCCTTGATCTTGTGGTTGTGCAGGTACTTGTTGAAGGATGCCTGGTGGATTGCGTTCAGGGGGCCCAGACCCATGGAAACGGTCGGGAACTGCCAGAACTCGGGCATGCAGCGGGGGTGCGGGTACGAAGGAATACCGTTTGCGCCCTTGGTCTTCTCCTGACGGAAGCCGTCCATCTGCTCTTCGCTCAGGACGCCCTCAACGAATGCGCGGGAGTAGACACCGGGGGAGGAGTGACCCTGGAAGAAGACCTGGTCGCCGCCACCGGGGTGGTTACGGCCGCGGAAGAAGTGGTTCTGACCCATTTCGTAGAGGTCAGCGACACCTGCGAAGGTGGAGATGTGACCGCCAACGCCGATGCCCGGCTTCTGGGCACGCTGAACCATGATTGCTGCGTTCCAACGAATCCATGCGCGGTACTGGCGCTCGAGTTCCTCATCACCGGGGTACTCGGGCTGCTGGTCTGCGGGGATGGTGTTGATGTAGTCGGTCTTGACCAGAGTGGGGACCTTTACGCCCTTTGCGCCAGCCTCCTTGAGCAGCGCGCGAAGGATGTACTCTGCACGCTCGGTGCCGTGAGTCTTGATAAGGTCCTCGAGGGACTCAGCCCATTCCTGGGTCTCTTCTACGTCGATGTCCTTCAGGCCATCAAGAAGGGTGCTCAGGGAGTGCTCGTTCGGTACGTTAGCCAAACTAATCCAACCTCTCTTCTGTGCGGTTGTGTAGATTGTTCGCCGCGATGTTGCATTGTCGAACAATCTCTGCGTTTAAGCGCTATAGATCCGTGGGGTCTACTTCGCTACTTATCTCTACTATCTTAGACCTAAATGTGGGCTTCTTGGCATCAAACGAAGGTTTTTGTGATGTGGGTTTCGTGGCTTAGCTCTCTGAGCGAAAAATATGCGCATCAAAAGTACTAGTTAGGGTCTTTTTGTATCTAAATAGTGCGGAATGGTGGGGGTGGCGGAATGGCGCGGAATGATGGGGTATGACCTACCTATAAGGCCGAGGGTCAACATGGCTTGATGTGGCTTGCTGTGGGGTGAGTTGCGAAAAAGAAAAAAATATTGAGACATAGAACACATGTTTCGGATTTGCGTGGCGCACCAAAAGCCCGTATAGTTTTTTCTTGTGTTCGCCACTGGAACAAAAAACAGTGAGAACTACGGGTCTTTAGCTCAGCTGGTAGAGCGCCACGTTTACACCGTGGATGTCATCGGTTCGATCCCGGTAGGACCCACCGCTAACCCCGGTACCGCAAGGTACCGGGGTTTTTGTTTACCCGGTTTTTGCTGACCCATTGACCTGCCACGAGGGTGCCCAGCGGGAAGCTCGCGAAGATAATCCAGTCGGAACTGCGATTCCTTCGGGCATAAAACTGCACTCCACCTATATATAGCCTGCCCTAAGCGCGTATCCTTATATACATGACTGAAAACAAGAAGGCACAGATTGGTGTCACCGGCCTTGCTGTCATGGGCGCAAACCTCGCCCGCAACCTGGCACGTAACGGCTACACCGTGGCACTGCACAACCGTTCCGTAGAGAAGACCGACGCACTGCTGGCTGAGCACGGCGCAGACGGCGACTTCATCCGTACCGAGTCCCTGCAGGAACTCGTTGACTCCCTCGAGTCTCCCCGCCGCATCCTGATTATGGTCAAGGCGGGCGCACCCGTCGACGCAGTCATCGAGCAGCTCACCCCCATGCTCGATGAGGGCGACATCATTATCGACGGCGGTAACTCTCACTTCCCCGACACCATCCGTCGCGAGCACGCCCTGGCTGAAAAGGGTCTGCACTTCGTAGGCGTTGGCGTCTCCGGCGGCGAAGAGGGCGCTCTCTGGGGCCCCTCCATGATGCCCGGCGGCTCCGCAGAGTCCTACAAACACCTGGGTCCGCTGCTCGAAAAGATCGCAGCGAAGGCACCGCAGGACGGCGCACCCTGCTGCGCATGGATCTCCACCGACGGTGCGGGCCACTTCGTGAAAATGGTCCACAACGGCATTGAGTACGCCGACATGCAGGTCATTGGCGAGGCTTACGACATTCTGCGCTCTGTGGCAGGCATTGAGCCCGCACAGCAGGCAGAAATCTTCAAGGCCTGGAACAAGACCGACCTGAGCTCCTACCTGATCGAAATCACCGCAGAGGTGCTCGCACAGGTCGACGCAAAGACCGGCAAGCCCCTGGTCGACGTTATCGTTGACGCAGCGGGTCAGAAGGGTACCGGCCTGTGGACCGCTAAGGCTGGCCTGGACCTCGGTTCCCCCGTCTCCGCTATCGCAGAGTCCGTGTTCGCACGCGCCCTCTCCTCCTCCGAGCGTGAGCAGCGCGAGCAGGCACAGCGCGAACTGCCCGCAGGCCTGATCGCAACCACCGGCGTTGGTGCAGGCGACCCCGAGTTCGTTGAGGATGTGCGCCGTGCACTCTTTGCATCCAAGCTCGTTGCGTACGCACAGGGCATGGACCTGCTCACCCGCGCAGGCAAGGAATACGGCTGGGACCTGAAGCTGGACACCATCGCATCGCTGTGGCGTGCAGGCTGCATCATCCGCGCCGAGCTGCTGGGCGACATCATGGCTGCCTACGCTGATGAGGCTCCCGCGAACATGCTTCTGGCACCCGCTTTCAAGAACCTCATGGAGGAGCTCGTTCCTTCCTGGCGTCGCGTGGTGGCTAAGGCAACCGCACTGGGCATCCCCGTGCCGGTGTTCGCTTCCGCACTGTCCTACTACGACGGTCTGCGCCGCGACCGCCTGCCCGCATCCCTGATTCAGGGTCAGCGTGACTTCTTCGGTGCACACACCTACGGTCGTATTGACGAAGAGGGTGCCTTCCACACCATGTGGAGCGGTGACCGTTCCGAGGTGAACGCAGCGGACATTCACGTTCACTAAGCTTCCGTAGCTGAACACATAAAGCCCGCCTCGGCTGGATGAGAATCCGGTCGAAGGCGGGCTTTCGTTATGTCTTGATATGGGGCGCCCCGAGGTGTCTCAGGGGTATCTCCAGAGGTGTAGCAAGGGCATGGCAGGGGAGAAGACCAGCAGAGCCTCGCCAGGAGCCGTCAGGCGCGCCTCTACCGCCTCAAAACGCTAACAAGCGCTAAATCCACATGGCGGGGTCAATGTACTCCACAGCGTCCACCAGGGGCTTCTTCTTCTCCGGGGTACGCGGACGGTGCTTCGCCGGAATACCGGTAATAATCGAATCGGCGGGGTGATCGTTGACCACCACGGCGTTCGCGCCAATAGCGCTATCGGAACCAATCTCCACCGGACCCAGCACCTTAGCGCCGGCACCAATGGTCACGCGGTCACCGATGGTGGGGTGACGCTTCACCTTCTCCAGGGAGCGACCGCCCAGGGTCACGCCGTGGTACAGCATCACGTCGTCACCAACCTCAGCGGTTTCACCAATGACAATGCCCATGCCGTGATCGATGAAGAAACGGCGGCCAATGGTCGCGCCGGGGTGAATCTCCACACCGGTCAGAAAACGAGCAAACTGCGAGAGAGTACGAGCCAGAGACTTCGTCTCATCCTTCTGCCAGAGCTTATGGGTCAGACGGTGAACCCAGATGGCGTGCATACCTGAATAGTTCAGCGCAATCTCGACAGCGCCGCGCGCAGCAGGGTCGTGCTGGCGGACGTTCTCAATATCTTCACGCAGACGCGCAATAAAACTCATGGGTTCCCTTTCCCTCATCGGTCGTTCTCTGTATATGCGACCTTTCCAAAGGTACCAACAATGAAGCCCATTCGCCTATTCCCGGCCGGCTACATGTCATAGTAGACACGCTTACCAAAAACTCAGTCACACAAACGCGCGGAACGTAATATTTCTGCCGGTCAAAAGACGCAAAAGCCCCGCCTCGGGACCGTCCACAGCGGGACGAGCCGGAGGCGGGGCGTCAGCTATCCAAACCCTAGGTCCAAGACCTCAGGCTGGGAGCAGAGGGGAGAAACAATGGGCTATTAGCCGCGGATATCCTCGTACAGGGCGGTAGAGATGTAACGCTCACCGAAGTCGGGAACAATAGCCACAATCAGCTTGTCCTTGTTCTCAGACTTCTTAGCCTCCTCCAGGGCAGCCCACACAGCCGCGCCAGAAGAAATACCGCCCAGAATACCTTCCTGGGTAGCCAGCAGGCGGGAGGTGCGCATAGCGTCCTCAGCGCTGACCGGAGTCACCGAGTCGTAGACGCCACGGTCCAGGGTTTCCGGAACGAAGTTAGCGCCCAGGCCCTGAATCTTGTGGGGGCCAACGCGACCCTCAGAGAGCAGCGGGGAGTCCTTCGGCTCAACCGCAACAACCTTCACGTCCGGGTTCTGCTCCTTCAGGTACTTACCTGCACCGGAGATGGTACCGCCGGTGCCAATACCCGCCACGAAAATGTCGACCTTACCGTCGGTTGCTTCCCAAATCTCGGGGCCGGTGGTGTTGTAGTGAATGGTCGGGTTTGCCTCGTTGGAGAACTGGGATGCCAGGATAGCGTTCTCGGTGGTCGCAACGATTTCCTTAGCCTTCTCCACAGCGCCGCGCATACCCTCGGTACCGGGGGTCAGCACAATCTGAGCACCGTAAGCGCGCAGCAGCACGCGACGCTCAGCAGACATGGTCTCCGGCATGGTCAGGATGACGCGGTAACCGCGAGCAGCACCCACCATAGCCAGCGCAATACCGGTGTTACCGGAAGTACCCTCAACGATGGTGCCGCCGGGCTTCAGCGCACCCGACTTCTCAGCAGCGTCAATGATGGCGCGACCGATACGGTCCTTGACCGAACCTGCGGGGTTGTAGAACTCAAGCTTGACCGCTACGTTACCGGGAAGACCCTCGTCCAGTCGGTTCAACTTAACCAGGGGGGTCTGACCGGTTGCTTCAACAATGCTGTTGAGAATCTTTGCCATGGGATGCTCCTTCATGAGCTTGGGGGAGGCCAGCCGCGACGGGGCCTCCACAATGAATAATCGGTTACGTGGCAACTCTACTACTCACCGGCAGTAGGTTTAAACCTGCGGTCACAGTTCGTAATAATGCCAGAGAAAAACCTCAAGGAACGAGGTTTAGGGAAGAGGGTGCAGAAAAGCGCCGCACAAACCCTTTCTCGATAAAGGATGATGATTGTGCGGCGCTCTCTAGAAACATTATGTAGCCCAAAAGACAACCTCTGTATATAAGAGTAGTGATGAACTCTGTTCACCGCAAGCTGGAGCCACAAATTTTATTGCCATCAATGGAAAAAACAGTGAAAAACTGCATCCTGAGATGGAAAAGACCCAAAACAGGGGAGAAAACCAGCCCGGAGGACTAGTTGATGTCCATGTGCAGGTCCCACTTGTTGTTCAGGTAGCGGCCAACAGCCTCACCGAACATCTTCACGTGACGCTTATCAGCCGCCACGGTCTGCTCCTTGCCATCCTTGAACAGCTTCTCACCCAGATCCACGTTCAAAGTCACGGTCCAGTTGTACGCGCCCTGCGCCAAAACCGGCTGCTTAGTGCCAATAGTCAAAGTGGCGGTCGGGTTCACGTACCAGGTCTTCTTCTCTTCAATACCTGCCTTGGTCGAGTCCGCGTACTTCTTCATCGCCGCCAGGGTCTCCTGGTCGGTGCTGACCTCGTTCATGTAGTGCATATCGCCGGTACGCAGCAGGTACTCAAACGCCGCACCGAAGTACGCCAGAGCCGCCGCAAAGCCAGCCACCGAATTCTGGTGCATGGCCTCCGGAACAATCGGGGAAGGAACATTCTGCGGCGGGTGCTCAGCGTTACCCGGCTGGTACTCGCCGTGCTCCTCCATCTTCTCCAGCTTCGCTACGCCACTGTAATCCTTATTGTCGTTAGGCAGCGGAGAGTTCGTCGCAGTAGCCGAAGCCGACGCAGAAGCGGAAGGGGAAGCAGACGCCGAAGCCGAAGCGCTCGGCGACGCGGTAGCAGACCCAGAAGCAGCAGAAGCGCTCTCAGAGCCAGAAGCGGAAGCAGACGCCTCAGAAGTAGCCTTAGAGCCACAAGCCGCCAGCAAAGCCATGGAGCTGACGCCCAGTACACCCAGCGCCGCGCGGCGGGTCAGGTTCTCGGACATAGTGATACCTTTCAGTCAGTCGGTGATTGCAACCAGTTTAGCCGCAAACCCAACAGGATACAGAGTTGAGTGGGCGAAGCGTGAGAAGCGCCTCGCAGATCAAAGCGTTATGACGAACTATGACGCCGCGGAGGTGGCGGACGCCTCACCGGACGCCTCAGCGGAAGCGGCGGCAGAAGAGGACGCGGAAGCCGAACCGGATGCCGCCGCGCTCGCGGCGCCCTGGGTAGCGGTGCCACCAGTAGCGCCACCCTGGGCGGTACCTCCCTGGAGCGTCGCACCGTACGCCACGCTCAGCTCCCACATCTTAGAATCAGCGTGGTAGCGACCGCGGAAATCGCACTCCTGAACCGTCACCTGAGACGCCGGACCCGCCGCAGTCGCAGAAGCACTGGGGGATGCCGCATCAGACACCAGCGCATCCTCAGAAGGCTCAGTAGGCTCAACCGATGCGGAGGCAGAAGCAGAAGCACTCGCGGAGGCGACCACCGGCTGGATCTTGCCCTCAGCCACCGCCTCCGTACCGAAGTCCAGAGTGTACTTGCCCTTAAACAGCAGATTGCCATCACTCATAATGGACGGCTGCGCACTCGAAAGCGCATAGGAAGCCGACGGATTCACATACCAGGAACCCTTCTCCACACCCGCAAGAATAGAAGCCGACAGGGCATCCACCTCAGAACGAGTCTTCGACGACAACGTAATACCGGTCGAGAACGCATCCGTGCTACCGGTCTTCACCAGATAATCCATAGCCGCCGCAAAATAAGCAATCGCCTCATGGAAACCCGTCACCGTATTAGCTGACAGCGCCTCAGTCACCTTCGGCTTCGGAGCATTACGCGGCGGATGCTCCACCGTGCCCTGCTCATAATTCAACGCGCCCTCATAGTGGGTGTACTCCACCAGACCCGAATAGTTCTGACCATCATCACTGTACCCATTCGGGTTAGCGCTCGACTTCGAACCATTCAGGCTACCGCCCTGAGAACCAGACTGCTGGCTAGAGCCACCCGAACCGCACGCACTCAACAGCGCCGCAGAACCGGCAACCGCAGAAACGCCCACACCCAGGCGCAACAGGGAGCGGCGAGAGAAAGAAGACTGAGAAAAAGAAGACATACAAAAACCTTGAATCCGGGAAAGTACGTTACTACCAGAGTAAAACAGATCATGCCCTAACCCGAGTGCGAGTTAGGGCATGATGCCTCATCCATCTGAGGGCTTAAAGGTTGTCACCATTAGAAGTGCCGCCATTACCGGAGTTACCGGAATCGCCAGCGTTACCGCCGTTAGCACCGCCGGAATCGCCAGCATTACCGCCGTTAGCGGCACCACCGGAAGCACCACCATTCTTAGGCTGAGCCGAAGCCTGCGCCTCATACTCATCCTGAATAGTCAAAGTCCAATCATTATCGTGACGCACACCGGTAACCACCAGGCCACGCTCAGTGCGGCGAACCTTCTCAGACATCTCCGCAGGAGCGCCATCAACCACAACGGTCGGACCCAAATCAATCACCAGGTCGAAAGTCCACTGCACGCTCTTCTTCACCAGGGTCGGAACAGCAGTGAACGCAGACATCGTCACCTTCGGAGACACAAACCAGTTACGCGCCTGAGAGCTCTCATTCGACTCATCCATGAACGAAGAGAACGACGCAACGAACTTCTCATCAGCCTTCGACTCACGCAGCGGAGCCGCATCACCGGTCAACACCAGGTAGTTAATCGCCGCGTACACGAACGCAATCGAATCGTACAGACCCTGCACCGAGTTCTCCGAAGCGCTCGCCGGACGCTTGGGGACCGGCACGTTCTGCGCGGGAGCGGACTCGGTCGCCGGAACGAAAGTGCCCTTCTTCTCATAGTTATCGAAGGTGACCTCGCCGCTAAAGTCAGTGCGCGCAGAAGCCGAGGGAGACATCTGAGGGGTATCCACGTCAGCGTTCTCGGTGGTGGACGAAGAACCACCGCAGGCAACCAGCAGGGCGCTCAACGACACGCCTGCAACGCCCGCACCGGCGTAACGCAGAGCAGAACGGCGGCTGATGCCGGTAGCGGAACCATTAGAAAGCCCAGAGGTCAAAGGGAAAAGCGCCACGGAGTACCTTTCGAGTGAGAATCTCAGGTGAGAGACGAGTGAGAGTGCGCCTCGACGAGCGGATATCACACGCGGATATCCCTCTAGAGACAGTCCTAAGTATAACGCGCCCCCGCCTTCACACCCGTGTGTACCACCGCTCAAGTGAGCGTGATATGCCGCCCATCAGCGAACTTACCGCAACCAGCGGTACCAGCGCACCGAGGGGCACAGGGCATAGCGAAGGCGAGGACGCGTTCATCGTCTATAGGGATGATTGTCTATAGGGGAGGGGCTACTGGGCGCCACCGGCGGGAGTAGCATCTCCACCGGCGGCACCGGGATCAGGAGCACCGGGAGCTACGCTCGGCTGAGCCGTCGCAGCGGCAGGCTGAGTCGCCACAGGCTGCGCGGTAGCCGCAGGCGCCTGGGTAGCGGCAGGCTGAGGAGCCTGTGCACCACCGTTCTGAGCGCCACCGTTTTGTGCCGCACCATTCTGGGAGCCGGTGTACTGTCGTGCGCCGCCATTTTGGGTGCCGCCATTCTGTGCGCCATCGTTCTGTGCCGCACCATTATTTGCGGTACCCTGCGCGGCACCGTTACCCGAAGTATTCGCGCCGGTGTTCGCGCCGCCATTAGCCGCCACGGTGCTGTCATCAGTCACCGTCGGGGTATAGGTCGACGAAGGCTGAGCGCGCGGAGTCTGAGTCGGCTTCGGAGTCAACGCGGGATCATACTGCTGAGGCGCAATCACCAACCAGCGCTTCGCCTCCTCATCGTACTCAGCGTACAGAGCGGTAATCTCCGCAGCCTCAGTGTCCTCCAGGGGCTTGGTGGTGTTCGTCGCCTTCTCAACCTGCAGGCCGTGCGCCTGAGTAACAGAACACGCCCACGAATACTTAGTACCGCGGGTCGTCGGCTGCTTATCGGTCAGGCGGAACGTCCACTCGCCACCCACCAGCCAGTTCGTGCCGGGCGCGTAGAACGCACGCAACTTCTCCAAAGAAGCACGCTGAACAGCATTATGCTCATGCACCACCTGCAGGGCCGGACCGGGATCACCGGTCATACGGGCATAGTTCACCGCCGCCGCAAAATACGCGAAAGTGGCGCGCAGGCCGCGGGCGTTCTTGTCGTACATGCTCTCATCCTCAACGGGGATGGGCACGGCACTCGCCTTAGAATCCACGCTTGCCGGGCCGGCAGTAGGCTCAATCGTGTACACCTGACCGGTCTCCGGGTCGGTGCTACTCATCGGGGCTGCGCCATGACCGGGAATGTACTTGGTCCACTTCAGCTCGCCCGACAGATTATCGTAGGCGCCCGCAATCGAAGCGGAAGCAGTGGGGGAGGCGGTCGCCTCCGCAGTCTTTGTGGAACCGCAAGCGGCAAGCATAGCGCCCAGGGCGGCAGTGCCCGTGAACGCAATAAAGTGGCGGCGGCTGTGAATCATAATGATCCCCTTGAATGTGCTTGATGCGGAAGTATCGGTGATAGGTGAAGAGCTCACGCCCTCATCCTCAGCCTAACATCACGCCACTACAGGAGGGCGCGAAGCAGTCACCCGCGGGGCGGGTAGACACGCATTGAGGCGAAAATGGGCGGACCTCATCTAGCCCTAGCCTATAGACTTCGCGCGTGGCACACAAATAAAAGCCCTCATCCGTGCCTCATATCACCCAATATGACGGGATCTTTGAGGCACGGATGCAAAGAAGCTTTAGGCTGAGCCTCGAATATAACGAGCCGCCTTAGAAGAGGTACTCGCATTCGGGGTCGGCTGCGCGCTCGGAGTATTCGTGGACGGTTCAGGGTTAGCCGCAGGGGTGGCGGTAGCACTCGGGGAAGACTTCGGATCCTCCAGCATCTGCCAGCCCTCTGCGCCAAAGTAGACGTAAGCGTCCGCCTTCTGATTACTGCCGTAGATACCGGTGAGCTGCTCACGCTGACGGGTCTCATGGTTGAACAGGAACGCGTTCTCGTCCACCTTCAGGGTCGCCTTCCAGCAGTAGACGTCCTGCTCGGTGGCGGGCACCGGCTGCGGGGAGCTCAGGTTAATGCACATGGGGTGGTTGTTCTTAGAGACCAGCCAGCCGATGTTGTAGCGGTAGATATCGCGGTACATCTGTGCCATGTTGCTAAAGTGCTCCTGGCCGGGCAGGTTCATGAAGGGGCCGGTGTCGCCGGTGAGGAGCATATAGTTCTGCGCCGCGCCCCAGTACTGCAAGAAGGCGTGCAGGCCCTCAACGGTGCGCTCTTTAGCTTCCGGGGGCATGGTGGGACGGGGGACATTAATGGCTCGATGGCTCAGGGTGCCGTTCGAAAAATCGCCGGAACGCTCAAAGAACTGATCCGGCAGAATAGCCGGTCCGCGACCATCCAGAGCCGACGCAGGCAGAGGCTCGGCGTACGTAATACTGCGCGTGGTGGTCGCAGATTGAGTCTGGGTGCTCTGAGGCGCCGGTGCGGCATGATCGGGAGAAGATTTAGTGAGCGGTTGAGGGCGAGAAACGACGGGGCTGCAGGCGCTTGCGAGTGCACTCAGTGCTGCTCCGGAAGAAAGAGCAAGAAGATGGCGGCGTGACAGCGAACCGAACATACGCAACCTTTCGCAAGAGTAAAGACGGGCAGGTAATAACGGGTAGCTCGGATGCAGCGAACCTCAACGCAGTAAATTTTGAATGCAGTTGCGTGAGGGGTCGGTGAGCGTTCCCGGTAGGTGTGGCATACCGCGGTGAGTACGGATGCGATAGAAAGGGCAGGCCAGAAGCCCCCTGAAGGAATCGGTGTGGGTTATGACCTGCCTGGTTGTCGTGCTCAACGATTTTAAGCGTACTTTCAGGTTCGAAATGACCATATCTGCCCCTGAGCGTAAAAAGTTATCAAATCTTAATATTTGCCCATCGTATGCGGGATGTAGAACGTACCAATGTGTTCGGGATAACCGCATTAAAATCTGCTGTTTCCCCTAGAAATCTAGTGAATTCTCAACCTTTTCTGGCGCGAACCAAACTCATATTGGAGTGATTGTGCTACAAATCAAAGGTACTAAAACAACCCCTCAGAGTTGTTCGAACAACCCTCAAAAACACCTCAGCCTGAGCCCCCAAACTCCCCGCAGCCGCAACGTGCCCACCACAACGCCCACACATGACATGAAGCGGGTTCACCCTATGGGACAATAACGCTGTGACTACCACCGACTATGCGCAGCTCAAAGCAGCTCGCGAACTGCTCACTCGAATCCCCCTCCCGCTCGACGTAGAAGCCGGCGAAACCCCCGGCACCCCCTACACCGTCACCCACA
>ENA-OWMY01000094-OWMY01000094.1-metagenome-genome-assembly--contig:-NODE-94-length-27358-cov-7.561440_pt1 | contig 27358 bp, 26 predicted proteins | sample MGYA00245358_ERZ651122 | MGnify/ENA primary metagenome ERZ651122 (study PRJEB26857, sample SAMEA4031752) | metagenome | biome: human; feature: oral; material: saliva | place: Philippines | collected 2014 | study...
GTATGCAACCCTGCCTATTTAGCAAAATTAGCGACCCAATTAGCCGAAGATTACAACAACATTACCACCACGATTATAGATGAAAAAGTGATGGAAGAATTAGGTATGAATGCCTATTTGGCGGTTTCTCGTGGTTCTGAAAATCCCGCTTATCTTTCGGTAATTGAATACAAAAATGCACCAAATCCTGATGCTAAACCTATTGTATTAGTGGGTAAAGGCTTAACTTTCGACTCGGGTGGTATTTCCATCAAACCGTCTGAAGCAATGGATGAAATGAAATACGATATGGGCGGTGCGGCTTCGGTTTATGGCACAATGAAAGCCTTGGCAGAAATGAATTTGCCACTGAATGTGATTGGTGTGTTGGCAGGTTGCGAAAATATGCCTGATGGCAATGCTTACCGCCCAGGGGATATTCTTACCACAATGAATGGCTTAACGGTCGAAGTGTTAAATACCGATGCAGAAGGTCGCTTGGTTCTATGTGATACGCTTACTTATGTCGAACGTTTTGAGCCTGAGTTGGTCATTGATGTCGCTACCTTAACAGGGGCGTGTATGATTGCATTAGGTGCTCACAACAGTGGATTGATGTCTACTCACAATAATCTTGCTCACGATCTGCTTAATGCTGCCGAAGAAGCAGACGACAAAGCATGGCGTTTACCACTAGGCGAAGAATATCAAGAACAGCTTAAGTCTAACTTTGCTGACCTTGCCAACATTGGCGGGCGTTTAGGTGGGGCAATTACAGCAGGGCAATTTTTGTCAAACTTCACTAAAAAATATGCTTGGGCACATTTAGATATTGCGGGCACAGCGTGGAAATCAGGGGCAAGCAAAGGTGCAACAGGTCGTCCTGTGCCGTTGTTAAGTCAGTTTTTGATTAACAAAGCTAAATAGTTAATCATTGTAGGAGCAAATTACATTTGCCCTAATGATCTTAATATTCTGGGGTAAATGTAATTTGCCCCTACTTCATTATTACTTTTATTCTTATGCAAACATTCCCTTTAACTCGATTTTTAATCGCCTTCGCCTCGCTAGTTATTATTCTGGCAGGCGTAAAACTTGCTGGTGAAATTGTGATCCCCTTTTTACTTTCCCTGTTTATTGCGATTATTTGCTCGCCTGCTATTCGCTTTATGACCAAGCGAAAAATTCCATTAGGGCTAGCAATTACCTTAATGCTGATTTTTATCGTGGTACTATTCCTCTTTTTAGCTGGAATGATCAACAGCACTATTCGCGAATTTACCGCATCAATTCCACAATATAAAGAAATCTTACAGATTCGATTAGAAACGCTCAAAACGTTCATTACTGAGTGGAATATTCCTCTAACTATTCCAGATGTTTCCGCATTAGAAAGCTTTGATCCGAGTATGGTGATGCAACTGGTCAGCCGTGTTTTACTCAGTTTTTCTAACGTAGTATCCAACGTATTTATGTTACTTTTGGTTGTTGTTTTTATGCTGTTAGAATCACCAGTCATCAAGTATAAAATCACGCTAGCATTCAACGGAGGTAAATCTAATTTCAACCAAGAAGTGGAACACCTGAGTCGTGTTGTGGAAAGTATTATTCGCTATCTTGGCGTAAAAACTTTGATGAGTGCTTTAACAGGGATTACGATTTACGTTGTTTTAGATATTTTCAGTGTGCAATATGGCGTACTTTGGGCGGTATTAGCTTTCTTGCTAAACTATATTCCTAATATCGGCTCGGTATTGGCTGGCATCCCAATTGTCCTTCAAGCTTTGCTGCTCAACGGTTTTTCAGATGGTATTGCAGTAATGATTGGTGTCATTGCAATCAATATGTTGGTGGGGAATATTTTAGAACCAAGAATGATGGGGAAAACACTCGGACTTTCTACATTAGTCGTCACGCTTTCATTGCTTTTCTGGGGCTGGTTGCTTGGCACCGTGGGAATGCTACTTTCTGTTCCTCTTACTATGGCATTAAAAATTGCATTAGAATCTAGCCCCAACACCATTCAATATGCTGTATTGTTGGGAGATGTGCCTGAGTTGGAGAAAGGAAAATATTTAATGAATAAATAACCCTATTTGTTATTACCTTCTATGATAGAGGGTAATAAACTAAGTAAATAAGGCGAGTAATTCCGCCACCTTTCCTCGTGATTCTCTTTTTTGCCCTATTGAGCGATTAACCTGTAAGGTTTTGAATTTTGCTCCTTGGTAAATTTGACGTGTAAATTCTGTATCATGGTTTGAGATCAGTACAGGGTAATCTATTTCTCGTGCTAAATCGGCCAATTGCTTTTGCTGTTCAAGGCTAAAGCCTCCACCTGCGTATTGGGTGAAATTAGTATCTTGTTGCAATGGTGCATAAGGCGGATCGCAATAGACTACATAATGATCGGGTTGCTTTTGCAAGCGGTCAAAAACTTGCTCGAAATCGGCACAGATAAATTCCGCTTTTTGTGCTTTTTCGGCAAAAAAATGAAGTTCTTTTTCAGGGAAATAGTGTGTTTTGTAGCGACCGAAAGGCACGTTATAACCTCGTTTTTGATTGTAACGGCATAAACCGTTGAAGCCAAAACGATTTAGATAGAGGAAAAGCACAGAGCGTTGAAATTTATCTTTTGAGGAATTAAATTCTGCTCGGCGAGCCAAATAGAACGCTTTGCTATTCGCTTTTTCGTGCAAAAAAAGTGCTTGGGCGTGCTGAATATAACGGTCAACATCGTTTTTGACGACATTGAATAGATTAATTAAATCAGGGTTAATATCTGCCAATAAATAGCGATCAAAATCCATATTTAAAAACACAGAGCCTGCACCAACAAAGGGTTCAACAAAACAAGCCCCCTGCGGAATGCTTGGGGGCAAGTGGTCTGAAATGGCTTGTGCAAGGCGATATTTTCCACCTGCCCATTTTAAAAAGGCTCGTTGTTTTTCCAGCATAGGATTTATTCAGTAAGCGGTCTATTTTTGAGTGAATTTTTCAATTGCTGCAAGCACTTGGTCTTCTGTTGCTTCAGCCGTAACATAGGCTTGACCAAGTGCTTTCAATAAGATTAAACGAAGTTTACCGGCTAGCACTTTTTTATCTCGCCACATATAAGGTAAGTATTCTTGCGGCTGCATTCCATCTGGCGATGTCGTCGGCAATACCGCACGAGCGATCAGTTTTTCAAGGCGAGAGACATCGGATTCAGAAATGTTACCCAACATACGGGAAAGTTCAGCTGCTTCTAGCATTCCTACCGCCACACCTTCGCCGTGTAACCAATTGCCGTAGCCCATATGTGCTTCAATTGCGTGCCCAAATGTATGTCCTAAATTAAGTAAAGCACGATCACCTTTCTCGGTTTCATCACGAGCGACAACATCTGCTTTCAGCTGGCAGCAACGTTGAATGCAATATTCGAGTGCTTGTTGATCTAATGCAACAAGTTTATCAATATTTTCTTCTAACCACGTAAAGAATTGCTCATCGAAAATCGCTCCATACTTAATCACTTCTGCCAAGCCAGCACTCACTTCACGTTTAGCAAGTGTATGCAAAGTATTGGTATCAATAATGACAGAAGCTGGCTGATAAAATGCGCCAACCATATTTTTGCCAAGCGGGTGGTTTACCGCTGTTTTTCCACCTACAGAAGAATCAACTTGAGCTAATAAGGTTGTTGGAATTTGGATAAAGCGAATACCGCGTTGATAAGAAGCTGCTGCATAGCCTGCAATATCGCCAATCACGCCCCCTCCTAAAGCGATAAGAGTAGTATCACGATTGTGATTTTTTTCAAGTAAAGCGGTAAAAATTAAGTTTAGTGATTCCAAATTTTTGTATTTTTCGCCATCAGGAATCAATACGGAATCTACGCTACAGCCAAGCTTAGTTAGGGCTTTTTCCACCGTTGCAAGATAATGTGGTGCAATGGTTGGGTTTGAAACAATCATCACCTTATCACCCGCTTTTAATGGAGCATAACTATTCGGTTCGTTTAATAAACCTGCCGCAATCCGAATTGGATAACGGCGTTCTTTAAGTTCTACATTAACTTGCAACATTGTGTTTACCTTATTTTTTTATTGTTGTTTTTATTGCAGATTATCGATCATTTCGATGATATTTGTCGCAACTAATTTTGCCGCTTGATCATCAGTTTGAAGAGTAATATCTGCAATTTCTTCATAAAGCGGATTACGGATTTTAGCTAACTCTTCGAGCGTTTTACGTGGATCATCATTTTGTAAAAGAGGTCGTTTTTTATCACGCTGAGTACGCTCGAACTGCTTGTCTATGGTTGTTTCAAGATAGATAACAATCCCGCGAGCAGAAAGCACATTACGGTTATCTTTAGAGAGAATAGAACCGCCACCAGTTGAAAGTACTACGCCTTGCCCTTGGGTTAATTCGTTGATAATACGCTCTTCGCGTTTACGGAAACCCGCTTCGCCTTCTACATCAAAAATCCAATCAATATCTGCACCCGCACGCTCTTCAATCACAGAATCTGAATCCATAAATTCCATTCCGAGCATTTGTGCTAATTGGCGACCGATAGTGCTTTTACCTGCGCCCATAGGGCCAATTAAGAAAATATTACGTTTTTCTGCCATTTTCTTCTCATTTAAAAATTAGTTTAACATTGTGATTTGGGTTGAAAAAATAACCGCTTGCAAAAAAACAAGCGGTCTGTTTTTGGAAAAAGATAACAAGATCTTTTATTCAATTTTAAGAAAGTACCACAAATCGCCTAAAAATAATTAGGTGCGATTATCTCAAGAAATCACACCTAATTTCAACCTTTAGCAGCCTAATCGCTGAATTTATTTATAGGCTAGAATAATTCAGCACCTGATGGCGAGGAGAGAATCCCTTTCGGTGGCAAGCCTAAACGGACTCCACCACCTGCATCACGAGGGTTACCAGAATTCTCGCTAGAAATTGTTTTTTCTACTACAAATTTTTTGGTTGGTTCTGTACCCTTAATAAAGTACTCGGTTAATTGGCTACCTAAGAAACCACTGGTGGCATCAATTTTAGCTTCCACAATATTGGTTGGTGTTGGCAGTATGCGATCCTTTTTATCTGCAAGAGCGACTTTCATATAGTCACGCCATGCAGGCATTGCAGTTCGAGCGCCTGATTCTCCTTTACCTAATACGCGTTTGTTGTCATCAAAGCCTACATAAACTGTGGTGACAATATTTGAACCAAACCCAGCATACCAAGTCACTTTAGATTGATTGGTCGTCCCTGTTTTACCACCAATATCTTTACGTTTGAAATCATTAGCAAGCGAACTACTTGTGCCTCGCCAACTTTGCCCTTGTTCGCCATAAATTGCACTATTTAACGCACTACGCATCAAGAATGCAATTTCAGGCTTCATTACACGTGGTGCATAAATCGTTTGACCTGCTTGATTTTGCACATTGCTCATTAAATCAGGACCATTTTCTCGAATAACTGTGTTGAGCACAGGTTCTTCGTTATCTGACGTCGCTTCTTCTGCTGTATCAATTGCCGTATCCGTTACATTCACTGTTTCATTCGCTTTCAATGAGCGAAAGAATTGCTCTTCATCATGAATTTTCACGCCGTCAAATTGCTCTGGTTCAGCATAAGTAAGTGGAAGATTATTACATTCTATACACGCAATTGGCGGATTGGCTTTAAACAGCTCATTCCCTTGGCTATCTTCAATGCGCTCAATAATATAAGGTTCAATTAAGAAACCGCCATTATCAAATACAGCATAAGCACGTGCCATTTCAAGTGGCGTAAATGAAGCTGCCCCCAGAGCTAACGCTTCTGTTGCAACGAATTGATCTCGTTTAAAGCCAAAACGTTCTAAATAGCCTGCAACATAGTTAATTCCCGCCATTTGTAAAATACGGATAGACACCATATTTTTTGATTTACCTAATGCCACGCGCATACGAAGCTGTCCTTCGTAACGTCCATCTGCATTTTTTGGTGTCCATGGTTTTTGCCCACGTTTAGTAATTGTAATTGGATCATCGCTAATTGTACTAGATAAGCTTAAGCCTTTATTCATTGCTGCTGCATAAATAAATGGTTTAATTGAAGAACCTATTTGTACTAATGATTGTGTTGCACGGTTAAAACGGCTCTGTTCAAAGCTAAAACCACCAACAACCGCTTCAATTGCACCGTTATCACTATTGAGCGACACTAAAGCAGAATTGGCTTCAGGAATTTGCCCTAACATCCATTCGCCATTTTTGCCTTTACTTACCCAAATAAGATCGCCAGTATTCAATTTAATCTGTTTACCAAACGTTGCATTTGATTTCTTCATCTCTGTTTTATCACCACTTGGTAACATCAGCGTATAGCTATTTTTATTCACGGCTGTTACTACCACGCCGGTGAAAGGTTCTGAATTTGGTAACTTGCTTAAATAATCAATAATTGCCTCATCATCCCAAGCGGTCTTTCCTGTCCAAAGTTTTGCAGCACCACGCCAGCCGTGGCGACGGTCGTATTGGATCAAGTTATTCCGTACAGCATCTTGTGCGGCTTTTTGGTCATCAGACACTACGGTAGCATAGACTTTAAAGCCTTTATTGTAAGCAATATCTTCGCCATAACGTTTAACCATCTCTTGGCGAACCATCTCAGTGACATAATCGGCTCTAAACTCCAATGTCGCTCCATAGTAGGTGGATTTCACCTCTTCTTTTTTCGCAGTTTCATACTGTGCTTTGGTAATTTTTCCTACTTCAAGCATACGCCCAAGCACAACATTACGACGGTCTGTCGCCCGTTTGACTGAATAAATCGGGTTCATTGTTGAAGGTGCTTTTGGCAAGCCTGCAATAATTGCGACTTCTCCTAAAGTGAGCTGATCCAGCGTTTTACCAAAATAGGTTTTTGCAGCTGCTGCCACTCCGTAAGAGCGATAACCAAGATAAATTTTGTTCAAATAAAGCTCTAAAATCTCATCTTTGGTCAGTACTTTTTCAATCTCAAGAGCAAGAATAGCTTCTTTGATTTTTCGCTCAACATTACGCTCAGGTGTTAAGAAAAAGTTACGTGCAAGCTGCTGAGTAATAGTACTCGCCCCTTGTGTATCGCCTTGGCTAGAGCGATAAAGTGCACGCATAATCCCTTTTGGATCGACCCCTTTATGCTCATAAAAACGGCTATCTTCCGTGGCTAAGATTGCATCAATTAACGACTGTGGAATCCCTTCTAATTTTACTGGAATACGGCGCTCTTCGCCTACCTCGCCAATCAATTTCCCGTCAGAGGTGAAAATTTGCATCGGCTGTTGTAACTCAACGGTTTTAAGCGTTGAAACATCTGGCAAACTTTCACGAATATGAATGTAGGCTGCAACGCCCGCAAGCCCTGCCACAATTAGCAGAGTAAGTAAAGCACTAAATATTATTTTTGCGATCTTCATCGAAAAAATCTCTTTTCCTAAATGACAAATAAATTAAATCGCCAATAATGTTGGCGTAAAGCTGACTAAGTATAAACGAAAAAATGGCTAAAAGTGTCAAGCAAATGTAATTTTTTGGTCAGTAAATGAAGGATTTTTTATGTCATTGCTTACAAAATTTCTCCCTAAAAAACAACAAGAAGAGTTGTCATTTGGCATTGCAGAAGATGAAAGCCACTACTGCATAGTCTATTTAAAGCAAGCACAACCTATTGTAAATTTTTATCCTAAATCGACCTCTTTAATCGATATTTTAGCAACAATTTCTGATTTTTTAGGCAAAAAGAAGCGGATTATTCGCCCTGTGCCATATCACTATATTTGGAGGAAATATCTGATTCAACCGTTGAATGTGGATAAAGAAACGATTTTTCGTCAGGTGATTCAAACCATCAAACAAGAGCTGCCTATTGCAATGGATGAAGTCTATTTTGATTATCAAGTTTTACCTCATAAGGCTCAAAAAATTACTCAAATTATTATTTATGCACTGAGAAAACGTTTTGCTGACCCTTTATTGCTAGATATAGACACTGTTTTAGATTGCGAGTTGCAATGCTGGCGAAGAGGATTTCATTTTTTAATGCAATCCCCACCTCAAGATGGACAAAATTATGCGTATAAAGAGAAATTTTTTACATTTAAATTAAATGAGTTAAGCATTCAAAATGAATGTAATGAAAATTATTTAAGTCTGAATGATTTAGTTTTTCCAGAAAATATATTTTCTAAAGAGCTATATATTCTTGCGTTAGGTGCTTGCTTGTGGAAATAAAAAGAAATATAAACTTAAGCCCATTATTACAGAAAAACTGGGTGGACAAAACTGTAAAAAATATATTTAAGCTACTAATTATATTTCTTTGTCTTATCGGATTATTATTATGTTTAAATTTTTACCAAGAAAACCGTAAGCGTGAACTTGTAGCGATTACGCAACAGTTAATCGAACAACAAGAACAGCTATCACAAATTGAGCAAAGTTTAACAAACCTTACACCACTACCGATTAACTACACAAAAGTATTAAGAAAAGAGGAGCTAAACAATTTGGTTAATTTATTAGAAGAATTACCTGTAAAAAGTGCGGGGATTAGTGTCATTCGATTTTATGTTGATCAAGGCTTAAAGCTAAAAATTGCAGGTAGTTATCAACATCAGCAAGATTTTGAAGAGTTAGAAAATTTCTTTAAAGAGAGTGGTTTTAGCGTCAATATTGAATATTTACAAAGTAATAATAAAGCAAAAGCAGATTTTAGCATTATTGTCTATAAAGAAAATAAATAAGATGAAAAAACATATTTCTTACTATTATTTTAATCCAGATAAAGTTGGTTATCAGTTATTGAGTAAACTCAATCAATACTTTTTTCAGATTGCCATTACTTTAGCGGTTATTCTGCTTTTTTATCCGCTTATTCAAGCGGTCAATATTTCACAAAAGATTGCAGATAACGCACATAAGCTTAATACACTAAATATGGAGATTGAAAATAAAGCACAATCTTTAACAGAAAAATTAGCTGAAAAAGACGATACCAATAATGCAAAACTCACACCGACAAAAGTGAATCAACAGCTGGAGACGCTTTTTCATCAATATGATGCAGAAATTAGTGGAATGCAGTGGGAATTAGATCAGGATAAATTACTGCATATTACGATTATACAAAAAGCAAAATCTTTATTTGAAATCATTTTGGAATTAAATCAGCTTGATTTTCTCTTTTACAAAGAAGTAACGCTAACCCGTTTAGATTATAAAAATTTAGTACAATTAAATGCGACTTTACAACTAATGGAAAAATAAAATGAAAAAGTATATACCGCTACTCTTTTGCTCTCTATTTTATACCTCACATAGTATTGCTGATCCTTTTTATGGAGAAGAACAAGAAAAAGAAAGCACATCAAAAACAAAATCAACGATTACAAAGAAGGGCGTAAAAACAACCTATTGTGAGCTACCTGAAAATGCCAATATTGTCAATATTCCTATTGAATTTGAAGAACTTAAATTAGTTGGGGTACTGAAATATAACAATATAACAAAGGCATTATTTATCGATAAAAATAGCCAACTTTTTGATTTTTCTCAGAATGATTTTATTAAGGATAAGAGTATTCAAATCAATGAAATTAATACCAAAGCAGTAAAATATACTAATTGGGATCTAACTGATGATTGCAACAGACCTTATCAAATTACATTAAAACTCTAATTTTCAGTAGGATATTTATGAAAAAGTGGCTATTATTATTTTCAGTTTTTCCACTCTCGCTATTAGCAAATCAAGTTTCGCTCGTGTTAAAGGATGCCCCGACAGCTGAAGTGGTTTCTTATTTAGCCAGTGAAATGGGTAAAAATATTGTATTGCATCAGGATATTGAAAGTAAAAGTAATATTCGTATTGAAAATAGCCAGTTTGATGCAATTTTAAAAAGTATCGCTAAAATCAATAAACTCAATATTCAACAAGAAAATGGAGTTTATTATATTAGTGAAAAAACGAAAGATAATTTAAACGAAAACATAAAGCCTCTAAATGAAGAACAAAAACCACAATTAGTCACTCGTACGGTGAAATTAAAATATGCAAAAGCCTCCGAAGTGATTGATTCACTCACGAAGGGAAGTGGAGCATTTTTAAATGATGGTGGTTATATTCACTTTGATGAGAGAAGCAATAGTTTAATTATTAAGGAAAATGTTGCATCCATTAAAAATACGTTAGCTTTAATTCAAGAGTTAGATAAACCAACTGAACAAATTGCTATTGAAGCCCGTATTGTGACCATCAGCAGCAAAAACTTGCAAGAGCTTGGTGTACGTTGGGGGATGTTCTCCGCAGATAGTCGCATTGAAGGAGTAGCAAGAAATAGTGGGCGAATGCAAGATTTAAACGTGAATTTTCCCGTGGTTGCAGGTGCTTCTGCGACGTTACAAGTCGCTTCCATCAATTCTAAATTATTGGATTTAGAACTCTCTGCTCTTGAGCAAGAAAACAGTGTAGAAATTATTGCAAGTCCCCGTTTGCTGACGACTAACAAAAAATTGGCAAGCATTAAACAAGGAACAGAAATCCCTTATACAATTTATGATCGCAAATCGGAAACCTACGATATTTCTTTTAAAGAAGCAGTTTTAGGCTTAGAGGTGACTCCGCATATTTCGGAAAATAATCAAATTTTGATGGATTTAGTCGTTACCCAAAATTCGCAAGGGCAATCGGTTGGTAATGCTAACTCAGGCAACACCGTAATTGCGATTGATAAACAAGAACTAAATACGCAAGTATTCGCTAAACACGGTGAAACTATAGTTCTTGGTGGAGTGTTCCAACATTTGAAATCAAAAGATAGCGATAAAATTCCTGTGCTTGGTTCAATTCCGTTTCTTAAACGGTTATTTAGCTATCAAAAAGATCAAATTAATAAACGCGAATTGGTGATTTTTGTGACGCCTTACATTGTGCAATCAAAAGATGTTGCGGTGGATTTCTCGAAAACGAAAGAAAAAAGCCCAAAACGATAAAGAAAGTATCATAAAATTATGCTAAAATTCAGCAATATTTTTGATTATCGAATTAACTAGAGGTTATATGAAACTTTCCCCTCGCCGCCGTGCTAGAGAGTGTGCGGTTCAAGCATTATATTCTTGGGTAATTTCGCAAAATAGCGTAGAACAAATCGAATTAGTTTTCCAAACCGATAATTTTGCGTCTGAAGATCCAGAAAGTACAGGTCAAGTGGATCGTGCATTATTTACTCGTTTATTACGTGGCACGGTGGCAAATATTGAAGAAATTGATGCTTCACTTCGTCCGTTTTTAGATCGTAACGAAGAAAATGTCGATTTAATTGAGCGTAGTATTTTACGTATGGCGGCTTATGAATTACATTTTGAACAAGATACCCCATACAAAGTGGTGATTAACGAAGCGATTGAAGTAGCAAAAGCATTCGGCTCAGACGACAGTCACAAATACATCAACGGAATCTTAGATAAATTAGCACCAGCACTTGGACGGAAATAATTTATCTACTTATTTTAAAGCGAGCAAAGTCTCGCTTTTTTCATTTTGAGAATAATTATTTGAGAGAACAAAATGGGTGAATTTGATCTGATCAAGCGGTATTTTTTACGAAAAAGTTTGCAAAATGATGTGATCTTATCGGTAGGAGATGATTGTGCGATTACCAGCATCCCAACAGGCTACCAACTTGCGATAACCACAGATACTTTGGTGGAAGGCACGCATTTCTTGCCCTCGATTTCTCCTGCCGATTTAGCGTATAAAAGCGTTGCAGTAAATTTAAGCGACTTAGCCGCAATGGGAGCGACACCTGCTTGGGTTTCACTTGCTCTTACGCTGCCCGAAATCAAAGAAGCATGGTTAGCTGAATTTAGCCAAAGCCTGTTTGCTATTTTAGAGCGTTATGGCGTGAGTTTAATTGGGGGCGATACTACTAAAGGCTCGCTTTCGATTACCCTTACTGCTCAAGGTTTTTTGCCTGAAAATCAAGGTTTATTCCGCCACCAAGCCAAAGTGGGCGATTGGATCTTCGTTTCTGGCTTTTTGGGTGATAGTGCGGCAGGGCTCGATTTACTTTTACAAAATCGCAAAATAGAGAACGAATCTGACCGCTATTTAATTCAACGTCATCTGAACCCAACGCCTCGTGTCGAACTTGGTTTAGCCCTTCGCTCATTTTCTTGCTGTTCATTGGATATTTCTGATGGCTTACTTGCTGATCTGGGGCATATTTTAGAACGTAGCCAAGTTGGTGCGGAAATTTATCTCGAAAATCTACCGCTTTCACGCCATTTATGCACCCAATACGAACAAACACAAGCGGAAAAATTTGCTTTAACGGGGGGGGAAGATTATGAGCTTTGTTTTACGGTAAGTGAAGAAAAACGCGAAGAAATGGAGCAAGTTTTATGTTCGCAGGGGATAAAAGTGACTTGTATCGGCAAAATCCTTCCCCAAACAAGCGGTCTAAATTTACTCAAAAATGGTGAAAAAGTCGCATTGCCAGAACATTGCGGTTTCGACCATTTTGGCTAATAAATCATAGGTTTATTATAAAAAGAGGGAAAAAGTGGAAAAGAAAATCAATTTAAAAAATCCCGTACATTTTCTAGCAATAGGATTTGGCTCAGGCCTATTAAAGCCCGCACCAGGCACTTGGGGCACGCTTGCAGGCTTAATGCTTTCTATTTTGCTTTGGAATGTAACACAATCCAGCTTATTTTTTATTTTTCTCACCATTATTGCTTTTATTTTGGGGTGCTATCTTTGTCAAAAAATGAGCGATGATTTAGGCGTACACGATGATGGAAGAATAGTTTGGGATGAAATTGTCGCCATATTTTTAATGTTCGCTTTTTTACCTGAATATAATTGGTTTGCTTATATTCTTACTTTTATAAGCTTCCGCATTTTTGATATTTTAAAACCTTATCCAATTCGTTATTTTGATGAAAAATTAGAAAGTGGACTGGGAATTATGGTTGATGATATTCTTGCCGCTATTTTTGCTTTAATCTCGTTATATATTATTTATTGGATAATGTAATATGCTGACGATTTTATTGATTCATTTAGTTGGCTTAGCAAGCCCAGGACCTGATTTCTTTTATGTGGTTCGCCAATCAGCAAGCCATTCCACCAGAGCGGGTATTTTAGCTTCGGTTGGAATTGCAATGGGAATTATCTTTTGGGCAGCTTTTGCAATTTTCGGTTTAGCGTGGTTAAAACATAGCGTTGGCAATGTGTTGCAATATGTAATTATGTTATTAGGCGGTAGCTATTTAGCTTATTTAGGCTCGAAAATGGTTCGGGTGAAAGATAATGCAAAATTTAGTGAAGAAAAGACCGCTTTATTAGAATTAAGCTCCATCACAGAAATTCGCAAAGGTTTAATGATCAATATAATGAATGCCAAAGCGGGAGTTTATTTTACTAGCGTTATTTCCGCATTTTTAGACCAATTTACTGAAACTTATCAGCTTTTTGAATTGCTGTTTTTATTTGTTTTTTCAACCTTTATCTATTTCTATTTAGTTGCACTATTATTTTCGCGTAAAGCAATTCGCAAAATTTATGCAAAAAATAGTCGCTATATTGATAATGTTGCTGGAGTAATTTTTATCGGATTTGGATTAAAACTGATTTATGAAGGGATAACGCATTTAGCGGTAATTTTATAGAAGAATGGGCGTAATGTACGCCCATTTTATTATCTACGCTTTTTCTCTGGAAAAATAAGAGAAGCAATCACACCAATAAATAACACACCTAAAACAATAAATAAGCTGGTGTTTGGCGAAATATGGAAACCCGTATCAAATACGGCATGGTTCCAAGATTGAATACCCATTTTAATACCTATAAAGAATAATAACGAAATGACCGCTTTTTCTAAATGCACTAAATATTTTGTAAGTGCCGCCAAAATAAAATAGAGACTACGCAAACCAAGAATAGCAAAAATCATTGCTGCATAAACTAAGAGCGGTTCTTGCGTTACGGCAATCACAGCAGGTACGGAGTCAAATGCAAAAGCAACATCGGAGGTTTCAATTGCGATTAAACATAAAAATGCAGGCGTTGCATAACGTAAGCCTTTGCGGGTTACATTTGCCAGCTCTTCCGCTTTTAATTCTACATGTTTAACGAAGAAGTTATAGCCGTGTAGTTTTGGTAAAACAGGCATTATTTTTCCAACCCAACGTACGCTCCAGTGATTAGTATAATCTTCAATTTCTTCTTCTGTCTCTTCTTTTGCCGTAAGCATTTTCCAGCCACTCCACAACACAAATAAGGCGAAAACAAAGCCAACCCACGGGCTTGCTGCAAATAAACCTGTGCCGAGCACGACGAAAATCGCACGGAACACTAACGCCCCTAAAATGCCCCAGTATAAAATGCGATGTTGCAATTTACCTGTAATGCCGAATGAAGCAAAGATAGCTACGAAGACCATTAAGTTATCAATTGATAAACTTTTTTCTAGAACATAGCCTGCTAAATATAAATCCGCCCAAGATGCATCAAAACGAATATATAAATAAACGTAAAACGCAATGGCTAATGAAATCCAAAATAACGACCACATTGCCGCATTTTTTACCGTGATTTCTTCGCTATTTTTATGGGCAACTAAATCTATATAAATGGAAAAAAGAACTACCGCAAAAAAGACAATAATTGTTTCTAAAGGAAATCCAAAGTGTGCCATATAACCTACAAAAAATTAAACTAAATGATCAATATTATTAAATTCAACTAATTCCACCTTGCCATTTTCAACTTTAGCAATATTGATGGCGGTATTCATCACGAATTTATGTTTTTCTTCATCACGACATTCCGACCAATGCAAGCCTTTTAATACAGCGGTCAAAACAGTTAAGGTCATTCCGTGTGCGACAATCAACACATTTTTGTTATCTTTATGCAATTCGGCAATTTGGTTGAATACCTTAAATGCACGCTGATAAAGCTGTTCATAGGTTTCGCCGCCATTTTCCAGTGCTTTATATTCAGCAGGTGTTTTTTTCATTACCCAATATTCATCATTCTCATATAAATCGACCGATTTCATCCCTTCCCAAATGCCGAAATCAAATTCATTCAAGCCCCAATGGTGAAAGTGCGGAACATTTTGCGTTTCATTTTCCGCCAGAATATAGTTTGCTGTGTCTTGAGCACGTTTTTGCATACTGGAATATGCTGCAGAAAATTGAACCGCTTTTAACGCTTGCCCTGCTTTTTTCGCCCCCTCAATGCCCTCTTCAACCAAAGGTGAGTCGCACGAGCCTTGCAATCGTCCTTCAATATTCCACACGGTTTTACCGTGTCGAATTAAATAAATATTTAGTGCCATCTCTATTTCCTTTAAAATAGCCCAAAAAAGAGTCGGGATTATAACATGAATTTGCATTTTACTCTCTGCCTACAACATCGGGATTTTGTGATTATTAATAAACCTGCAGGCATCAGCGTGCACAAAGATCAACAAGCGGTCGGATTAACAGAATTAGTTGCAAAACAGCTAGGTGTAGAGCAAGTTTGGCTCGTGCATCGATTAGATAAAATTACCTCGGGCTTGCTCATTCTAGCCTTAAATAAAGAGGCGGCTGCGAATTTCTATACGCTGTTTGAACAACATAAAATTCAGAAAACCTATTGGGCGATTAGCGACAAAAAGCCGAAAAAGAAACAGGGTAAAATTGTGGGCGATATGCAAAAATCGAGAAATGGAGCTTGGAAACTTTGCCACAGCAAGGAAAATCCTGCGATTACGCAATTCACTTCTTGTCCTATTGATCCGCCACTTCGCCACTTTATTTTGCAACCTAAAACTGGCAAAACGCATCAGTTACGTGTAGCAATGAAAAGTTTAGGCAGTCCAATTTTAGGCGACAATTTGTACTCAGGAAATCAATCAGATCGCGTTTACCTACACTCCTATCAGATTGAATTTGATTATCAAAATGAGCATTTTTGCGTGCAAGCCTTGCCTGAAAGCGGTCAAATTTGGCAGAAAGTTTGTAAACTTGAAGCGGAGAAATAGAGTATAATTCATGCGGTTTTATAACAAATAAAGCAACAATAGAGGCAATTATGAGCTTATTTGAAGCTATTTTAATTATTATTTTATTAATTTTAACCAGTACGGTCATTTCATTATCGGAAATTTCACTTGCTGGAGCGAGACGCTTAAAACTTCAAGCGATGGCAAATTCGGGCGACTTACGTGCTGAAAGAGTGATGAAATTGCAGGAACAACCTGGACGATTTATTACAGTAGTGCAAATTGGGTTGAATATGGTTGCTATTCTTGGTGGGGTTGTTGGGGAAAGTGCAATCAATCCTTATTTTAGCCAGCTTTTTAGAGAGTATTCTGATGCTGCTTGGGTTGATTCTGCGGCTTCTTGGACCGCCTTTTTACTCGTGACATCTGCATTCGTATTATTTGCAGATTTAATGCCAAAACGTATTGCGATGACTTATCCTGAGCAAGTTGCTGTTCGAACAATTAGAATAATGAGCTTTGCTATCGTAATTTTTAAACCGATTGTGATGTTCTTCGATTGGATTGCCAACTCGCTCTTCCGTCTTTTTGGTGTATCAACTGTTCGTCAAGAGAATATGACGACTGAAGATATTGTGGCAGTCGTTGATGCGGGTGCTAAAGCGGGTGTGTTGAATACGCACGAACATTATTTGATTGAAAACGTATTTGAAATGCAAGAACGCCGTGTCACTTCAACAATGACCACGCGTGAAAATATCATTTTTTTAGATCGCACTGATAACAAAGAGCAAGTGCTCCAAACACTTGGCGAAGATCCGCACTCTAAATTGCTGATTTGCGATAATGGCTTAGATAAAATTTTAGGCTATGTTGAATCGCACAATTTGCTCACGCAATATCTTAAAAATGAGAATGTCTCGCTTACTGATCAACGCTTATTGCGTAAAACCATTTTTATTCCAGATACGCTTTCACTTTATGAAGTATTGGAGCTGTTTAAATCTGCGGGTGAAGATTTTGCTGTGATTGTGAATGAATACGCTCTCGTGGTCGGCATTATCACTCTTAATGATGTAATGAGCATTGTGATGGGTGAGTTAGTTTCCACCGAAGAAGAACAGATCGTTCGCCGTGATGAGGATTCGTGGTTAATCGATGGAGCGACTCCGCTTGAAGATGTAATGCGTGCGTTAGAAATTGAGGAATTTCCACATGCAGAAAATTACGAGACCATCGGCGGATTTATGATGTATATGCTCCGCAAAATCCCGAAAAAAACCGATTTTGTGCTGTATGATCAATATAAATTTGAAATTATTGATACTGAGAATTTCAAAATTGACCAGTTGATGGTATCGTTTAGAAAGGATATAAAAACGGAATAGTCTTAGCTTAGGGCAGCTAGCTCTAGGTTACGTATAAATCAGCCCCTTTGGGGTTGGAAGTAACAAAATGATTGGAGTCCTGTAAGGACACATTTATTACTAACCTAGAGCGTGTAGCTCTAGGATATCACATAGGAAAACTATGATCGGTCGATTACACGGTAAAATTATTGAAAAACAGCCCCCTGAAATGGTGCTAGATGTACAAGGTGTAGGCTATGAAATCCTACTACCGATGACCAGTTTCTACAATTTACCACAATTGGGTGAAGAAACAACGATTTTTACACATCTTGTCATTCGTGAAGATGCACATTTACTCTTTGGTTTTGCCCAAAAACAAGACAGAACCTTATTCCGAGAACTCATCAAAACCAATGGCGTTGGCCCAAAACTTGCCCTTGCGATTTTGTCTGCAATGTCTGTTTCTCAATTTGTAAATGCAGTTGAGAATGAAGAATTAGCAAAACTAACCAAAATCCCTGGCATAGGTCGCAAAACAGCAGAGCGTTTACTTGTTGAGCTTAAAGGCAAGTTTAAAGGGATGATGCAAGGCGATTTCTTTGTTGAGCAATCTCACGATAAAATTGTGGTCAACTCACAGACTGATCCAGCTGATGAAGCACGAGATGCTCTAATCGCATTAGGCTATAAGCCAGCAGATGCAGAAAAAATGATCAAAAAAGTCAATAAATCGGGGGCAACTAGCGAACAGTTAATTCGTGAAGCTCTTAAAAATTCTTTATGATTGAATACGTATGATTATATTCTTTTTAATGTTTATATATTGGGTTATTAGTTATATACATAGTTATAAAACGATAAATGGTTCAAAAAATTTATTAAACTATCTACAAGATAGGTTATATTTAAAATTGGCAAATACTGTATTTACTATCATTTTTTCATATGTACCTATTATATATATCTGGCTTTATTCAAGAAGTGAAAACTTCGCTTTATATGAAGTGTTTGATATAGAATCTATTCTTATCTTGTTTTCTGTTGAAAAGCTATTTGCTTTAATGATTATATTCGCTTATATAATATTACCTTTTGCTGGTAATTTTTTAGCAAAAGAAAAATGGAAAAAAGTTATACTTGTTTTACTTTTATCAATTCTTCCTATTCTTATCTTAGTAGCTCTAACATTAAAGTTTATTGAGATAGGTAATTATGAGCTTCTTATTTCGCTTTTTCTAACCTGGGTATCATTCTCTTTGATAGGATTATCAAATTTTGTTTATTCAGATAAAAAATGGGTTTCGTTATCCTTAATTTTTATATCTCTCTTTATTATTATTTTTAACCCAATGCTAACTAACCATTCTTTAACTAGAAATACATTGGCAACAAGTAATCTAGGCTGGTTTAAAGTAGATCTAAAAAATATTAATTCTAATAAAGAAATTAATGACATTTGCTTATTGTTAAGAACTAAAGAAAGTTTATATATAAAAAATATTAATGGATATATAGTATACCCAACCCAAAACTACGCTATTAAATATAATATACCTAAAAAGTCTTGTGAATAAACTATGATTGAAGCTGATAGAATAATTAGTGCCTCGCCGAAAAAAGAAGAGGAATTGGTAGACCGTGCTATTCGTCCGAAATTGCTAGCAGATTATGTTGGACAGCCTTCGGTGCGGGAACAAATGAATATTTTTATTCAAGCTGCTAAATTGCGAAATGAAGCTTTAGACCACCTTTTGATTTTTGGACCACCAGGTTTAGGGAAAACCACACTTGCCAATATTGTGGCGAACGAAATGGGCGTAAATATTCGCTCTACTTCTGGGCCTGTGCTCGAAAAAGCAGGTGATTTAGCCGCAATGCTTACTAACCTTGAGCCTTATGATGTGCTTTTTATCGACGAAATCCACCGCTTGTCTCCTGCAATTGAAGAGGTGCTTTATCCTGCGATGGAAGATTATCAGCTTGATATTATGATCGGTGAAGGCCCAGCCGCTCGCTCAATTAAGCTTGATTTACCGCCATTTACCTTAGTTGGAGCTACTACAAGAGCGGGTTCTTTAACTTCACCATTACGTGACCGTTTTGGGATTGTGCAACGCCTTGAGTTCTATTCGGTGGAAGATTTAACTTCTATCGTACAACGTAGTGCTGAGTGCTTAAATTTAGACCTATCAGAAAATGGAGCTCACGAAATTGCCCGGCGTTCACGTGGCACGCCACGTATTGCAAATCGCCTACTTCGCCGAGTAAGAGATTATGCGGACGTTCGCAATAACGGTATTATCAGCTCTGAAATTGCTAAACAAGCTCTTTCAATGCTTGATGTGGACTCCGAAGGGTTTGATTTTATGGATATCAAACTCTTACAAGCTATTGTTGAACGCTTCGATGGCGGTCCTGTAGGCTTAGATAACCTTGCTGCTGCCATTGGCGAAGAGCGTGATACTATTGAAGATGTGTTAGAACCTTACTTAATCCAGCAAGGCTTCTTGCAACGTACTCCACGTGGACGAATTGCGACACAAAGAACTTATGAGCATTTGAAGAGATTTTCTCCGTCCTACTAGTCTGATTACAAGCGGTAAAAACTACCGCTTATTTTGCAAAAGATATTATGAAAAAAGTGATTCACTATGTGCTGTATTCTGAGCAACAAGCAGCTCAACTCAAGGATAAGCCTTGTTTTATTCCAATTCTTACAATTAATGCTACTCAAATAGATGCAATTGATACCGCTCTTATTTTTAATACGCAAAGAGCCTTTGAAAAGCTTAATCGACCTATTACCAATAGAGAAATTGCTCACACGCTTTCACACATCAAATGTTGGAAAGCGATTGCAGAAAACAGCGAACTAGATGATGAAGATTTTGCGTTAATTGCGGAGTGTAGCGTGAATTTGGTTGGAAACTTCCAACAGCTTGCTCAAGATTATGCTAATCGATACCCTTCTTATGGCATTATTAAATTACAAAGCAATGCTGGTGGAAGATTATTTCAAGATGGTGATAATGTTGATGCTTTTATCTATGGAGATATTAGCCAATATAATAAAGGCTGTGCTTTATATCTTATTCGTAAGGATCTTGCTAAAAAATTAACGACGCAGATAGCTGAAACTAAACCTCATTGGTTAGCTGAGCAATTTACCGAATTTCATGAACCATCAAATATTGCTCAAGCTCATTATTTATTAGGAGAAATACCCAAAGAAAAATTACAAGATAAAGTAGAAACCCCTTTATTTAGTATTATTGTACCTATTTATAATGTTGAACGTTATTTGGAACAATGTATTGAATCTGTTATCGCTCAGGATTATCAAAATTATGAACTAATTTTAGTTGATGATGGCTCTCCAGATAATTCTATAGATATTTGTATAAAATATGCAAAAAAATATAAGAATATCATAGTTATTCATAAAACTAATGGGGGGTTATCAGATGCCAGAAATGCAGGTATAAAAGTAGCTCAAGGTGAATATCTTATCTTTTTAGACAGTGATGATTATTGGGATGGCACAAAAATTTTAACTGAAATTAGTCAACTCATCCAACCTGAATATCCAGATGTCATCTTTCATGATATGACATTTTATAATGAAATCGAAAATAAATTGAAGCCTTATATTACTAATAAAAATAATCTTACAGGTAATTATCGGGAAGATTTCCTTCTACTTACTCAGAATACTGTTTTCCGGCCATCTGCTTGGACAAAAATAGTAAAAAGATTTATCTTAATAAAAAATGAGTTATTTTTTAAAGTTGGAATTGCACACGAAGATCTAGATTGGAGTTTTGAGCTTGCAAGAAAAATAAATTCTTATAAAATCTATAATTCTCCATTCTATATTTATAGAACAAAAAGGTTTGGTTCCATTACTACTGGGATAAAGGCTGAAAATGTTAATGATTTACTTGATATTGGCATAGAAAAATTAATAAAACTTAACGATATGAAAAATATTTTTCTATATAAAGGATTAAAACAATACTTCCTTTATGAAGGGCAATATATTATAGATTCTTTTAAACTCCTTAAAGGAGAAGAAAAATCTAGTTTACAGGGTAAATATAACACTTTTGAAAATTTATTTAATTTAATTAAGTGAATTGTATAAAATATACACAATAATATATAAAATGAAAAAAATAGCTTATTACGTACTTTATTCAGAACAACAAATATCTCAACACAGAGAAAAATTCTCTTTTATTCCTGTTCTAACCATCAACCCTTATCAGATAGGTGCTATTGATGCATCCCTTTTTTTTAACAAAACGAAAGCATTTGAAAAACTCAATCGCCAGATTACCAATGAAGAAATCGCTCACACACTCTCTCATATTAAATGCTGGAGAGAAATCGCAGAAAACAGCGAACTAGATGATGAAGATTTTGCGTTAATTGCGGAGTGTAGCGTGAATTTGGTTGGAAACTTCCAACAGCTTGCTCAAGATTATGCTAATCGATACCCTTCTTATGGCATTATTAAATTACAAAGCAATGCTGGTGGAAGATTATTTCAAGATGGTGATAATGTTGATGCTTTTATCTATGGAGATATTAGCCAATATAATAAAGGCTGTGCTTTATATCTTATTCGTAAGGATCTTGCTAAAAAATTAACGACGCAGATAGCTGAAACTAAACCTCATTGGTTAGCTGAGCAATTTACCGAATTTCATGAACCATCAAATATTGCTCAAGCTCATTATTTATTAGGAGAAATACCCAAAGAAAAATTACAAGATAAAGTAGAAACCCCTTTATTTAGTATTATTGTACCTATTTATAATGTTGAACGTTATTTGGAACAATGTATTGAATCTGTTATCGCTCAGGATTATCAAAATTATGAACTAATTTTAGTTGATGATGGCTCTCCAGATAATTCTATAGATATTTGTATAAAATATGCAAAAAAATATAAGAATATCATAGTTATTCATAAAACTAATGGGGGGTTATCTGATGCTCGAAATGCAGGTATTCAAATCGCTCGTGGTGAGTATTTGATGTTTTTAGATAGTGATGATTATTGGGAAGGAAAAACAGCTTTAACTGAAATTAAGAACATTATTACTAATAGTAGCCCAGATTTAATTATTTATGATATGGCATATCTATATAATAAAGAAATTGAATACTACATTTCTAGTAAAGATGATTTGACTGGAAATTATTTAAAGGACTTTATCTTTCTTACCCAAAGAAATATATATCGCCCAACAGCCTGTAATAAAATCATAAAGAGAGCAATTTTAATTGAAAATCATTTATTATTCAAATTTGGAATTAGTCATGAAGATCTAGAATGGAGTTTTAAGTTAGCACAGTGTATTAATACTTATAGTATATATAATAAGGCGTTTTATATTTATAGAACTAAGAGAAAAGGATCAATTACGGAATTTGTAAATGTGAAAAATACGGAAGACTTGCTTGATATTGCCATAGAGAAAATTCAACAGATTTTAACTCTAGAAAACCCAATGCTTCAGAAAGGATTATCTGAATATATTCTTAGACAAAAGAACTATATTTCTGATTCAGTAGAACTATTATCACCTCAGGATAAAAATATGCTAGAAGATAAATATGAGACATTTAAAAAAATAATAAGGAATATTTAATTATGAAAAAAATACTTATTATTCATCCTGCATTAGTTATTGGTGGTGTTGAAACTGTATTAATAAACTACTTAAAGATATTGTCAGAACTAGATAATAAATATGACGTTGAACTACTATTACTTGAAAATAGAGTGAATTTTAATATTGGCTCTATACCTAAAAATATAAAAGTAGAATTTATTCTAAGTGATATAGAGTCAGAATTTTTTATCTACACATTCTTAAATCTCAACAGAGAGAATAATCATTACTACTATTCTTGGCAACAAGGAATAAAAGAAAAGATTAATCATCGTATTTCAGAAAAAATTAACAGTGATAAGTTTGATATATTGATTGATTTTCATAGAAATATATCTAATTTTGAACATTTTATGAATCATTTTGATGTATCAAAAAATATTAAAATATTATACTGGATTCATAGTCAATGGCTTTTGGATACATGGAATAAAGATAAGCAGTATTATTCTTTTGTACTTAATAAATATGATGGATTTATTTCTATAAATAGAAAAATGCTACAAAATTGTAATAAGATTTTAAAAGAGTTTAATCTTGAAAATAAGCCTTCTCATGTACTATACAATCCATTAGATATAGAAGATATAAAAGAAAAATCACTTATTATCCAGAGGGAAGATCAGCAACTACTCGGAGATAATTTTATTTTACAAGTTTCTCGCCTTGATTCAGGTAAAAATCATAGTGAAATGATTGATATTTTTTATGCTCTAAAACAAAAAGGGATTAAAGAGAAACTATATATTATTGGTGAAGGCGCTTCTGAGTCATTAGAAGCTAAAATTAAAGAATTGAATTTAGAGAAGGAATGCTTTTTATTAGGACAAAGAAATAACCCTTTCCCATTTATGAAAAACGCAAAACTCTTTATTCACACATCCGAATTTGAAGGATTTGGAATGGTACTTATTGAAAGTATGGTTTGTGGAACACCTGTAGTCGCATATGATTGTCCAACGGGGCCAAGTGAAGTTTTAGCAGATGGGAAATATGGCGAACTGATTCCATTACATGATAAAGAACGATTTGTTCAAGCAACTTATGATTTATTAACCGATGAAAATAAGCGACAACACTACATCCGTTTATTGCCTGAAGCTATTAAGCGGTTTAATTTCCAAACAATTGGAAATAAATTAGAAGTATTATTAGATAATCTATAATATGAGGATTCTATGATAAAAAGAAATTTTGGCATTGATTTGCTAAAAATAACGGCTATTTTTATGGTCGTGATATTACACACTAATGGACATGGAGGGATATTATTTTCGCCTTCTCTGACTTACACCCAAGAAAATTTCTTTTATTCCAATTATTCTATTGTTTGGCTAATTGAATACCTTGCCTATTGTGCAGTAAACTGCTATGCCTTAATTACAGGATATTTTTATTGGAATAAAAAAGTTCAATATTATAAACTCGTGGTGTTTTGGCTACAGATTGTCTTTTATATGGTTTTAGCCACCTTAATTTATAGTATTATTACTGCAACAATAAATACTACTCTTTGGTTTAATGCTTTATTTCCAATAATGACCTATCAATATTGGTATATGACGGCTTATGTTGGTGTATTTCTTTTTATGCCAATTTTAAATGCTTATGTTCAACATACACCTAATCGATCGCTGATATTGCATCTTGCTATTCTTTTTATTATCATGTCGGTACTACCTTTCTTTTTTAGCCAAAATGGCGATCCATTCTTATTTCATCAAGGCTATAATACTTTCTGGCTGATTATGATGTATATTACAGGTGGAATTATTTCAAAATGCGAGATTGGCAAGAATTTATCTAAATTAAAATGCTTTTCTTACTTTCTGTTAATGATCTTATTAACATGGGGGTATCAGATGGTTATTACTTATTTTAATACTTATACTCAAGCAGGTATTAATTCACTGAAAATTATGCAATATTGTGCACCAGCAATTGTACTTGCGGCTGTATTCTTATTATTGCTGTTCAAACAAATTCGTATTACTCATCCCATTCTTAAAAAGATAGTATTGTTGTTATCTAATGCCACATTAGGAGTCTATTTAATTCATGAACAACCATTAGTTCGCGATAATTTTATTAGCGGTTATGCTCAAGAATTTGCAACTTATCCAACATTAAAAATGGTCGGTGCGATTTTATTAAGCTCACTCGCTATTTATGCAATTTGTACAATGATTGAATTTATTCGTATGCAATTATTTAAATTATTAAATATTAATAATTGCTTAAAAAGCATTGAAATAAAATTTACAGATCTATTAAATAAATCTTAAAGAAAAATCCCTTTGGCAACTATTACTAAAGGGATTTTGCTAATCTAATTAAGAAAACAACCGCTTGATCTCTTTCTCATACATATAAATATTAACAGGATTTGTTGGTAACTGAGAATCCAAATATTCATTTGCACGTTTTACATATTCTTCGTGATGCTTATCATGATTATCAATTATATCAAGTAATACTTTTGCACCTTCAAAAGCATCGAATTGTTCATAATAATATCCGACCCCTTTGGGAATTAATTTTGAATTATGAATAAACGGATAACCGCCATATAACGCATCATTATAGGCGTAATTTAGTCCGTTTTCCCATTGATGGCTTAACACAATATCAACATAGCGGGTTAAAAAATCTGGCATCTGATAACGTCCTTCCACTGTCATCACTCCATCTTTGACCAAATCCGTTCGACCAATAAAATTAAAGAATGTTGGGTTATCCTTTTTATCGTAGGTATTACATAGATATACATTTTTAATTTTTTCTGGATGTTGGCGATAAGCCTGTTCACAAATTAAGATAGGCGTAAAACATGTTTTCACTACGTTGATATTTGCTTCAAATGAGGCAATGCGTTTAGCTTTTTGATCTAAACTTGGTTTATATCCAAAATCTAAATTGTGTTCCTCTTTAATACGTTTAATAACTTGATCACAAAAGATAGGCGACCAGATAGCAGGTACAACATAAGAGGGACAATGATACATAATTGAAAAATACGATTTACACGTATTTTCATGCTGAGGGATCATCCATACCGCATCAAACGTTGTACCATTAAATACGCGCCCTGCTTTTTTATCAAATAGGAAATTTTCCATATCCATAATAAAGTCATTTCCCATCTTATAGCAAACGACTTTACCACCATGCTCGTGTATTCTTGTCACTTGAGAAGGCTCTATAACTAGAGTTCCTTCAATAAGCACATCTAATTCATCAATAACATCTTCAACATAGGCAAATTTAAGATTCATACCTTCCAACATAAAGCCTTCAGGTGGCGTTGTACGCTTCTCAGGCCCCCAAGAAACTAATACAACATCTTCAATAAGATCGGAGTGTTGAAATAAATGATAAAGATGAATAACGTTTTGATTTGCCCCATTAGCCCAAATATCTGTTACCTGAGATTCTAAATTAAAGGTAATGCCAATTTTATATTTTTTCATAATTTTCTCTTAATTAGGATTTATTACATAACTGCTCTCAACAAGCGGTTAAATTTATGCTGTTTTTTACGAGCTAAGAGTATTTATATAATAAAACCACTCGGGTTTCCCCGAGTGATTTTTAATTATCTAGTATAAATTACCATTGGTAACCAATACCAGCACCAATATTATAATCGCCTTGCGTTGTTGCAGAACCGCTCATTTTGAAAATGACTCGGTTATTATCACTTGATTTAGATAAACCAACCGCCACAGCACTTTGACCTTTATAGTTACCAATGCCTGCTCCAACCATCAGTTTACCAGGTTGAGTAACTTGCGGAATATTTGCCATTGCAGTCGCACCAGCTACCCCTCCACGAAGTTTTTTCTCTGTTTTTCTGAGATCGTTACGTACAGAGCCTACAGCATTATCAACATAGCGTTTATTCGCAGCATCTGTGTTGTTCACAGGATCTGCAACGTTAGTAATACGGCGTTCATTGCCTACTCTACCCACAGATACCGTATTGCGTTCGTTCGCTACAGAATCTTGACCAATTGCCACAGAATTTTCTGCAGTTGCAGTTGCATTTTGACCTAATGCTGTGCTGTTTCTACCTGATGCAGTTGCATTGTTACCAATTGCTGTCGCATTTTTACCACTTGCATTTGAGCCATAACCTGCAGCGGTCGCATCTTTGCCTTTTGCTTTAGCACTATCACGATTGCTGGTGTTATCCGCCGCAAAGGCTGTTTTACCATCTTTGCTGATTAAGCCAGAATCCTCGATACGTTGAGCAGTGCTTTGTGCTGCTGATGCTGAAGAGCTTGCTGCAGTCGCTGATTTACCTGCTTCAGTTGCTG
>ENA-OWMY01000095-OWMY01000095.1-metagenome-genome-assembly--contig:-NODE-95-length-27295-cov-5.898421_pt1 | contig 27295 bp, 18 predicted proteins | sample MGYA00245358_ERZ651122 | MGnify/ENA primary metagenome ERZ651122 (study PRJEB26857, sample SAMEA4031752) | metagenome | biome: human; feature: oral; material: saliva | place: Philippines | collected 2014 | study...
GTTGCATTGCTGACCGTAACCCCTGCCACAAATACAGGTTCAAGCTTCGCTACAGGCGTAATCGCCCCTGTTCGCCCCACTTGAAATTCCACATCATTAAGCACAGTCATCTCTTCTTGTGCAGGGAATTTATAGGCAATCGCCCAGCGTGGCGAACGAGAGATAAAGCCAAGCTGTTCCTGTAAAGCGATGTCGTTAACTTTTAACACCGTGCCATCAATGTCATAGCCTAATTTGGGGCGTTTGGCTTGAATATCCGTATAAAATTCAGCTAATTGTTCTACCCCTTTGGCAAGGCGAATTTCGTTATTAACAGGAATACCAATTGATTTTAACCATTGCAAACGGTCGAAATGCGTGTTTGGTAAAGGCTGCTCAGCCTCATAAATACCGATACCGTATGCATTCAGTGTAAGCGGGCGTTGTGCGGTAATTTTAGGATCTAACTGACGAAGAGACCCAGCCGCCGCATTACGCGGGTTCGCAAAGGTTTTCTCGCCGTGCTCTAACGCTCTTTCATTTAACGCATTAAATCCCTTTTGAGGCATAAATACCTCACCACGCACTTCAAGTCTAGCTGGCGGATTATCCATATTTAAACGCAGCGGTACATTGCGAATAGTACGGACGTTGGCAGTAATATCTTCGCCCGTTGTACCATCGCCACGAGTTGCAGCTTGGGTAAGAACACCATTCACATACAAAATACTGACTGCTAAACCATCTAATTTAGGCTCACAACAAAATACCATCGTTTCAGGATTACGATGAATTTGCCCTCCAATACGATGCAAAAAACCTAATAACTCTTCATGAGAGAAAGCATTATCAAGCGAAAGCATAGGTAACTCGTGAGTAATTTGGGTGAAGCCTGATAACGGTTTTGCCCCTACTCGTTGCGTTGGCGAGTCAGGAGCAACCAGTTCGGGATGGGCTTTTTCAATCGCTTTGAGTTCGTTCATTAAGCGGTCATATTCCGCATCAGGCACAAGCGGATTATCTAACACGTGGTAGTGATATTCATATTTACGCAATGTTTGGCGAAGCTGTTCCAACTCTGCTACTGAAATTGCTTGTTGATTTAAAGTATTTGCAAATAAAGGCATAGTAAACTCGAATTTAGTAAAAGGATCGATAAAAAAGACCGCTTGCAAGCGGTCCGTTTTCACAAAAAGTGTGCAGATGATTAGCTCACGCGTTTTAAATATTCAATGCGAGCATTTTCATCAAAGATTTCGTGGCGATCGTTTAAAACAAAGCCATTTAATGCGCTAGCTAAGCGTTCCGTACATTGTAACATCAATCTTAAATTAGTTTTCAGATTACCTTCAGTTGGTAGATGCATAAAAATCACTAAACCAATGGTTGAAAAATCTTTTAAATTGTTAAGATCAAACACGCCAGGTTGCATCATATTCGCAATACTAAAAATCACAGGCGAATTGCTATTCCCCAAATGTTTATGGCGATGAAAAATATTATATTCTCCATATTCAAAGCCTAATGCTTCTAAGCATTGTACCACGTGTTCACCTTCAAATTGATACCCTTCTGCCGACACCACATAAAACGTGATCATATCAGCAGGGATTTCTGGCTCGAACCCAATAGATTCTTGAGCAACTGAAATAGACTCCTCTCTCGTTACCGACACTGCTGGCTCTACCACTTGTTCTACATATTGTGTGACATCCTGCTCTACCAATTGACTACTATAAATTGGACTGAACGCAGATTGACCATAAATTGGCGTGGCGTTTTCTCGCTCTAATCCCATTACTACATTATTTTCTTCTTGTCCTGGTAAACGGATTTTAATTCCGCTAAGTGAGTTTTGTACATCACGTTGAATTTCTGCCGAAGATTGTACTTCTACCTCTGGGGTTGCTACATTTTCTACTTGTGAATGTAGCGATGTATCAAAATGAGAATGAACTTCTGGCGGTACATTATTAGGTGTTGAAGGTGGACGTTGTGAAAAAGAGTTAGAAAAAAGACGCGATTTTTCGCGACGATTAGACAAAATACTTGACCCTATCAAAATTGCAATTAGCAATCCTGCCAGAATAAAGAAAATAATATGAAGTTCCATAAACCCTCTCAGAAAATCATCTAAAAATTTAAGATTCACTATTTGCGAAAAAAGATGACATAGCTTACCATATTTCAAACAAAATTTTGAGCATTTAAGGTTTTTATGTCATTGTTATTTTCATCTCCACAAAATCAAATTTCAGCGGGTTTCCATTATTTCGTCAAAGGCTGGAGCTTGTTGGCACAGAAAAAATTCTTACCATTCGTCATCATCCCCTTAACCATTAATGTATTACTGATTATTGGGCTTTCTTGGTTTTTCTTAAGTAGCATGAACCATTGGGTCGAACTCCTACTTCCATCTTGGTTAGATTGGATCTCGTTTATCCTTATTCCACTGGTTTTCGTATTATTGCTGGTCGGCTTTTACTTTGCCTTTACTACACTGGCAAATTTTATTGCCGCCCCATTTAATGCACTATTATCCGAAAAAGTGGAATTACAACTTACTCATCAACCGCTGGATGACGCATCATTATTTGGTATACTCAAAGATATTCCACGAATGTTTAAACGTGAATGGCAAAAAATGATGTATAGCATGCCACGTTTAATTGCTTTGTTTTTCCTTGGTTTTGTACCTGTTTTAGGGCAAACAGCCGTACCTGTGCTTGCTTTTATTTTCGGGGCTTGGATGATTGCCATTCAATATTGCGACTACCCCTTTGATAATCATAAAATCAGCTTCCCGCGTATGCGTAATGCCTTAAGCCAAAATAAATGGATGAATTACACATTTGGCACTTTAGTAAGCCTATTTACTATGATTCCGTTTGTAAATTTTATGGTAATGCCTGTTGCCGTTTGTGGTGCAACGGCAATGTGGGTGGAAGAGTATCGACAATTCTTTTTAGATAATGCAACAGGTGAGTTTGAACGAAAAAATTATACTTTCTCTACGGCAAGAAAAAAAGATCTAACCACTCATTCTGAAAATTATGAAGTGAAATAACAAATCTAAGAAAAAGCCCATTTAAAATAATCGGTTTATTTTAAATGGGCTTTCACCTCGGTTTGCGCCTTTATGTTTTTCGTGACGCTGATAGCTACCTTTACCTTTTTTATTACGTTCCACTCGCGTACGGAAAAGTGGGTCCGTCACTAATGCTTTAACCGCATTATCTTTAATTTTGCCCCGTTGATGGGCATACTGATTTTTTGTCATATTGGTTTCCTTATTGAGTTGATTTATTTTACGTTTTACGCAGTTGCTATTGTGACAAATTTGATACAGTTTGTACATAAGCCTCTCATTCTTACTAAAAAAATAAGGCAGATTTTATTCAATCTGCCTGAATTTAAAATGAAATTAACGCATTACCCACTTCCCATCAACATAATCCATAATCCATTTGGTTTTCTTGCCGTTCTTTTCAGAGGTCACATATTGACGTTTCTCTTTACGGCTGAAACTAATGATCGCTGTATTACCTTCAGGGTCAGTTAACGGTGCATCTGCCAAATATTGCAGTTTTTCTGGTAAGCGGTCACGATATTGAGCTAATTCGCTCACTTTTGCAGGACGGCTTTCACGCACTTTCGGGAAGTTATGTGCCGACATAAACACCCCAACCGCACTATCACGTAATACAAAATAGGCATCTGCTTTTTCGCATTTTAATTCTGGGAACGGAATTGGCTCTTCACGAGGTGGAGCAACTTCACCGTTTTTTAGAAGTTTACGGGTGTTATCACAATTGGTACAGCCCATATATTTGCCGAAACGCCCCAGTTTTAAGTGCATATCCGCACCACATTTATCACATTCCACGATAGGACCATCATAGCCTTTAATTTTGAATGTGCCTTCTTCGACCAAATACCCATCGCAATTTGGATTGTTACCACAAACGTGTAATTTACGGTGCGGATCGATAATGTAACTATCCATAGCAGAATCACATTTCGGGCAGCGTTTACGTGCCATTAACGCCTTAGTTTCTGAATCTTCATCTAAAACGTTAATCAATTCCTCTTCAGGAATTAAATTCATCGTGGTTTTGCAGCGTAGTGATAATACATAACCTGTACAGCCTAAGAATACACCCGTTGAAGCGGTACGAATTGCCATTTTGCGTCCGCAAGTTGGACAATCTATATTGGTTGGTACAATACTATTTGGCTTCATACCACCTTGCAGCTCATCTAATTCTGCTTGAGTGAGTTGCTCGGAAAAATCTTTGAAAAATGCATTTAACGCATCAATCCAATTCTCACGACCTTCTGCAATTTTATCGAGCGTTTCTTCCATATTCGCAGTGAAATCATAATTCATTAAATCGCCAAATGATTCGTTTAGACGGTCGGTAACAATTTCGCCCATTTTCTCTGCATAGAAACGGCGGTTTTCAACATGCACATAGCCACGCTCTTGAATAGTCGAAATAATTGAGGCATAAGTTGAAGGGCGACCAATACCACGCTTTTCCAACTCGCGCACTAATGCCGCTTCTGAATAACGTGCAGGCGGTTTGGTAAAATGTTGGCTAGGATTAACCGCTTGTAATGCTAATTTCTCGTTCAACTCAACATTTGGCAACTCTTGATCTTCTGCTGTTTTTCCTTGTACAGGTAACACTTTTGTCCAACCATCAAAACGCAATACGCGACCTTTTGCTTTTAGCTCATAATCGCCAGCAGTCACGGTTAAGCTGGTTGAATCATATTGTGCTGGCAACATTTGGCACGCTAAGAAACGACGCCAAATTAAGTCGTATAAACGTTCAGCATCTTTCTCCATACCCGATAAATCCGCCATTGTGACATTTACATCTGATGGGCGAATTGCTTCGTGAGCCTCTTGAGCATTCTCACGGCTAGAGTAGAAATTTGGTTTTTCTGGTAAATATTGCGAGCCGAATTGTTTATCGATATAACCACGAGCCATATTCAACGCATCTTGGCTCAAGTTAGTTGAGTCAGTACGCATATAGGTAATATAGCCCGCTTCATATAAGCGTTGAGCCAACATCATCGTTTTCTTCACGCCAAAGCCCAAACGGGTGCTTGCCATTTGTTGAAGCGTTGAAGTAATGAATGGCGGACTTGCTTTTGAGCTGGTCGGCTTTTTCTCAATGTCGGTAACGATAAACGCAGATTGTTGCAAGTTTTTAACCGCTTGCATCGCCTCTTTTTCGTTCTTCGCTTGCCATTTTTTGCCGAGATAATTTGTCAGATCAAGCGGTAATTTTTTGCCATTCGCTTGCGTATCCGCCACAATTTCCCAAAACTCTTCAGGTTGGAAGGCTTTGATCTCACGTTCACGTTCTACTAATAATTTTACCGCAACAGATTGTACCCGCCCGGCTGACAAACCGCGTGCCACCTTTTTCCAAAGTAGTGGAGAAACCATAAAGCCCACCACACGATCTAAAAAGCGACGAGTTTGCTGTGCGTTTACACGATCGATATTCAGATGTTCTGGCTTTTCAAACGCTTTTTTAATCGCATTTTTGGTAATTTCGTTAAACACCACGCGACTAAAGCGGCTTTCATCACCGCCAATCACTTCACGTAAATGCCAGGCAATCGCTTCCCCTTCTCTATCCAAGTCGGTGGCGAGATAGATATGATCGGCTTTTTTCGCTAACGTTTTAAGCTCTGAAACCACTTTCAGCTTATCAGGCATAATTTGGTAATTCGCTTTCCAACCGTGATAAGGGTCGATTCCCATACGTTTTACCAATGCATTACGTTCTTTTTCTGCTTTAATTTTAGCTTTTTCTTCCGCACTTAAGCCTTTGGTTGAAATCGGTTTTGCTCGTTCCGTTTTTTCTTCTGAGCCACTTTTTGGCAAATCCCGAATATGCCCGACACTTGATTTCACCACATAGTCACTGCCTAAGTATTTATTGATTGTTTTCGCTTTGGCTGGTGACTCAACAATAACTAATGATTTACCCATTGCTATTTCCTAATAATTAAAAAGATAAAGATGCTTTTCCGCTTATTATTTTTACAATAACAAGGCTACAAGCAAATTACAACATAAACACACTAAATAAAATGGCGATTGTTTAAAACAAATTCAACTTGCCTTAAATAATAAGAGCTAAAATGTAATAAAGCCTATTAAGCATACACTTAATAGGCTAAAACTTATCTACATTGTGCTTTAAAACGAAGTAGGTGGTCAAGCAGCACAATTGCCATCATCGCTTCTGCAATTGGCACGGCTCGAATGCCTACGCAAGGATCGTGTCTGCCTTTGGTAACAACTTCCACTGTTTCGTTGTTTAAATTCACGCTTTTACCTGGTACGGTAATGCTAGAAGTTGGTTTTAACGCAATATTAGCAATAATCGGCTGCCCTGAGCTAATACCGCCTAGAATACCGCCTGCATGGTTAGATAAAAAGCCTTCTGGCGTCATTTCATCACGGTGCTGGCTACCTTTTTGCTCTACCACTGCAAAACCATCGCCAATCTCGACCGCTTTCACGGCATTGATGGACATTAACGCGTGAGCTAAGTCCGCATCCAAGCGGTCAAAAACAGGCTCGCCCAAACCAACAGGGACATTTTCTGCCACCACCGTTAATTTTGCACCAATGGAATCGCCCTCTTTTTTGAGTTCACGAATGAGTTCATCAAACTGCTCGACCGCCACAGGATCTGGGCAGAAAAACGGATTGCTATTCACTTCATTCCAATTAATTTTGCTGATATCTGCCACTTTTTCAGGATCAATTTTAACCGAGCCAATTTGCGATAAATAGCCTCGTACTTCAATACCAAATTGTTCACGCAGATATTTTTTTGCAATCGCCCCTGCAGCCACACGCATTGCAGTTTCACGAGCGGAAGAACGACCTCCACCACGATAATCGCGAATGCCATATTTTTGTTGGTAAGTATAATCAGCGTGACCTGGACGGAATTTATCCATAATATCACCATAATCTTTGGAGCGCTGGTCACCATTTTTGATGATTAGCCCGATACTCGTGCCAGTGGTTTTCCCTTCAAATACGCCCGATAAAATCTGTACTTCATCATCTTCACGACGAGGGGTGGTATAACGGGATGTCCCAGGTTTACGTCGGTCTAAATCAGGTTGAAGATCTGCCTCACTTAATTCTATATTCGGCGGTACACCGTCCACAATACAGCCCAATGCGATACCGTGAGATTCGCCAAAAGTGGTGACCTTAAATAATTGTCCAATGCTGTTACCTGCCATATTGCTTTCCTTTTATTGTTATTTACAAAATTCTATGCGATTTTACCCGCTTGTGCCGCCAGATTATCCTCAGAATGCAAGTGAACATCAAGCTGATTGAGTGCAAATCGGATACCATTTTCTCTAAATAGCTGATTGATGCGATATTGCAAGAAGTTCATTGTCTCTATGCGATCACCCAATTCGCCCACAAACACGAGCAACTCGTGTTCTAATGCATTATCGCCAAAATGAAGCATATTGATTTCCACTTTTGGCTCACTCAACACTTTTGGTGCTTCGTTAACTGCCTGTAGAAGTAATCGCTGCATCAAATCAAGGTCGGTATCATAACTCACTTTAAAGAAAATTTGTAAGCGAGTGATAGTATTATTCAGCGTCCAGTTGATAAAACGATCCGTCACGAAGGCTTGGTTTGGTAATACCACTTCCATATGATCCGAATTTAGCAAAGTAGTAGAACGTAAACGAATCTTTGTGATAATCCCCGTGTACTGCCCTACTGTCACTTTGTCGCCAACTCGAATTGGACGTTCAAACAGCAAGATAGAGCCTGATACGAAACTGCCAAAAATCTCCCGCACCCCGAAACCCAAACCGACTGAAAGGGCGGTAAAGATCCATTGGATTTTTGTCCACGAAATCCCCAGTGCTGAAAATGCAGATACGCTGCCAAACGTCACGATAACGTAAGTCAACATCGTAATAATCGTCTGTGGCGTCCCTTTGGAGAGAGGTATTTTCGAGAAAACAGTCACTTCCAAAATACCCGTAATATTTTTAATCAACACATAGGTGATTACCACATAAAGCGAGGCTCGCATTAAGTTGAGTAACGTAACCGACTCAACCTGATTGCCTTCGTTGCTCTCCCATAAAATCACGCCATCAAGGTAGTAGGCGACACTAATCAGATCCGACCAAATTACATAAAGTGATACAAATAGCACCACCCAGCCAATCAAATCGGTGACACGATAAATCTGTTGGTTTACTACCGAGAGCTTGATAGTTTCATCTTCTTTTGTGCCGTTTTCTAACACTTGTTCACGCAATTTACGACGTTTATCTTGCAAACGACGATATGCTAAACGACGGGCGGAGATTGCCACAAAACGATATGCAAAATAGCGCCCAAAAACCCAAAGCAAAATCACAAAATAGCTATTGAGCAAGTGGGTAATGAGATAAACTGCGGTATAGTAATAGCCTAAAATAATGAGGATAATCAATGAGATAGGCACAATCACTAAAATCAGTCGTAATAGACGGAATAAGCTAATACTTGTGTTCGTTGTACCCTCTTCTTTCTTAGCTTTTTGGTATTCACGAATCGCTCGGTTAAGCAATGGGCGAACCACAAAAAGGCAAAGTGCCAACGCAATAATTGACATCACCTGTCCAATCGCATCGTTGAGATAGCCAATCTCATCAATTTGCGATGGAATAGACGACACCAATAATAAACCGACAATCCAAATTGATTGCTTGATAATACGTTGGAAAATACGGTTACTCTCTTGCGGCATGCCAAAATGGCGGAATGCTAAACCATTTGGACGAAGTAATGAAAGCATCGTCGCAAAGAACCACCAATAAAGCGTTACTCGCACACCCCAACGCCCAATTGCAATCGGGTCGTTAAAGAAAAGAAACCCTATCGCATTATAAGCGGTGAAAAATATCAGTGTACTTGGTAAAGCCAACAATATTGTCCAAAACATCGCTTCTGGCGTCAACCAATGACTATCGTTAGTCAGCGTGTTTACTCGTGAAGCAAGGCTTGCCAAGCGGTCTTTTATTGCCGATTTTTTCCAATTGATAAGTAATGCAATCAACAAGGAAATAGAGGTAAACAACACCGTAGATAATAAATTCGGCTGTACGTTTTCAATCCCAACATAATCGGTCAAAACACCTACTTCTGCAAATGCTAACGCAGGAAAAGCCTTAAGCCACGCAAAATCAATCGGATTATTGCTATTTACCCAGAAACTTTGCTGTTGTAGTTTACGTTGCAAGGCATCACCAATCGCCAAGGCTTGGCGTTGGTTATTTTCAATCGTAATCGAAAGATTAAGCTGGCTGTTTAATGACTTAATAATCTCATCCAACAATTTTTGACGCTCTTTGAGAATATTATTTAACGCACTATTCTCTTCATTCGTTAAAGGTTCTTCCAAGCTATGTGTCAGATTCCGGACATAATCATCAATATTATAAAGCTCATCGCGTTGTTGCGAATATTCAAACAGATTAACCCGCACATTTGAAATCGATTTCGCTAAATTGTTGTTAATTTTTTCGGTAGGCAACGTTTGTTTCTGCTTATTAATTACCTTTGAAAGCACAAGTGTGCCCTGCAATGCACTGATTTGCTCGTCAATATTGCGTTGCGTTTGAGTAAGGCTTTCCAACACATTTCGCATCCGTAAATCATCGTGCGAAAGCGTATTTAATTTCTTAGTTTGTTGCACCAAAAATTGGCTTAATTCTTTATTATGATCTAGTTCATCTGTAATTAAGAAATTTTCAATACTACTTGCAATGCGTTGACTAGCGACATCTTTTGCCTTTTGCTCGGAATCTTCTAAACGCTTAGTATTAAGCACCTCTTGCAATACCGATAACTGCTTTTGCATTAACGCTTGACGTGCTGCAGCCTCGCTTCGTTTTGCTTCATCAAAAGCAATCAATCGCTCTGCATTATTGCTGAGTAAATTGTTATAACGATTGCTCTCTTCAATAAAACGGATTTCAGCATCCCAGCGCTCCATCGCATTCAGTAAGTGGCTCTGTGGTGGCAAGCTTTTTACACGGTTAATCTCTTGCAACCGTACGCTATTTTCATTCAATAAACGTTGGTTATTTTTAAGCAAATTGCGGTCGTTCGAAATTTGAGCATCTAATGCCAACGATTGAGACTGCACACTCTGCAAATCTGCTTCAATTCTTTCTTGCTGCTTAATCAGATCCGCTAATGAGAGCGAATTAAAGCTATTTTCTGAAACCGCATCTACTTCTTTTTTATTCTCTATAGTACGTTTTTGCACCTGTGCGAGATCTTGCGGCAAGGCTTGCAGCTGCTTTTCTAATACCGCAAAATCTGCTTTTTGCTTTAAAGTTTGCTCATTAAAATGCTTGGTTAATTCCAGGTTTTGATCTTGAGCATTCATTTCAGCTGACTCTAATGAGCCCGATCTTAATGCACTAATCTGCTGCCTTAAACTCTCTTCCGCTCGGTTTTGAGAAACTTCCGCCCAAACCTCATGGGAAAAAAGCGTGAGGCTGAATAAGCAGGAAAAGAGTATACTTGCGGTGTTTTTAAACATTCTTATCCTAATTTCTTGCGGTTAAATCTTCCGTTGCCCATTTCACTTCTTCATTAGTGTTTTGATTTTTGATAAAAATATCCAACTGATTAAAGGCAATCTCAATTCCGTATTGTTCGAAAAGTTCGTTAATACGGCGGTTGAGTTGATCAATGGTGCGAATACGTTCGCTTAATTGCCCCACATAAACACGCAACTCGTGATCTAATGTGCTTGCCCCAAATGAGAGGAAATATGCCATGGGTGCAGGATCTTTAACTACTGTAGTAGTTTCTTCAGCAGCTTGAAGCAATAATTTCTTCACTAATTCTAAATCTGAGCCATATGCCACACCGATACTAATCACTAAACGAGTCATTGAGTTGGTTAATGCCCAGTTCACCACACGTTCAGTAATAAAAGCTTTATTTGGCACAATCACTTCTTTTTTGTCATTGTCAATTAAAGTAGTTGCTCGAATACGGATTTTCGACACTGTTCCATTAAATGAACCGATGGTGATCATATCACCAACACGAATAGGACGTTCAAATAAGATGATAATGCCTGAAACAAAGTTCCCAAAAATTTCTTGCATACCGAAACCCAAACCAACCGATAATGCCGTAAAGAGCCATTGTAGCTTAGACCACGACATTCCCAAGGTTGAAAAGGCAAAAGCCGCTCCTAACACCACTAATAAATAGGTTAATAAGGTGCTGATGGTATAAGGCGTACCTTGAGAAAGCGAAAGATGTGGGAAAACAAAAGTTTCCAACAAACCACTTAAGTTCTTAATCAACACATAGGTCACCACAATAATCACTAGTGCAACCAATAGATTAAGCAAGGTAATCGACTCCATCACCACGCCTGCATCAGTCGTCACACTTTGTTGCCAGAGTGTTACGCCTTTTAAGTAATATGCAACGGTAATAAGATCAGACCAAACCCAATAAAGCGCCGCAAATAAGCCAACCCAGAGCACAAAATCAGTTACTTTTAGCATCTGATTTTTGATCTCACTCACAGCCATTTCATCTGCTTTGATTTCAAATCGTACATCCTCTTCGCCGAAGTTATGCGCTTGCTCATTGCTTGCCTGTTTCGCTAAAGACTCTTTTTTCTCAAGTAAACGGCGATGTGCTAAACGGCGGGAAGAAACTGTAAAGCCACGGTAGCACACATTGCGGATGATAATCCAAGTGGTTACCGCAAAATAAGTTGAAATCAGATGTTCAATGATGACCAATGATGTGTAGTAATAACCCATCACAATCAACACGATCAATGCAATCGGTGCCAGTAACAAGACCAAACGCACAAAACTTAATGCCCCTTTGGGTGCATGAATATCCTCTGCTGTGTTTTGATACGTTGAAATCGCTTTTCTAAATCCCGGTGCGATAATAAAGACGGTCATCACTAGAACAGTTATGGTCATAATTTCGCCTAACACATCATATGTAATGCCTGTTTCCACATTGGCAAAAATAGAAGTATTCAGCAATAATCCAATCACCCAAACGGAGCGTTTTAGAATATTATAGAACAACTCATTACTTTTTTGTGGCATATCAAAATGCTGATAACCAATGCCGTGCGGACGCAAAATTGCCATCATAAACGCAAAGAAGAACCAATATCCTGCCATTTTCAAACCCCACGGCCAAATTGGAAGTGGGTCTTGGAAACAGATGTAAGTCACCAAAATAAACACCGTTAAAAACATAAAGGTGCTTGGCAAACATAAAATCGTGGTTAAAAGAATCGCTTTAGGTGTATTCCATTGGCTATCGGTTTCTACCGATTTCATTCTGTTATTGATCTCGGTTAATTGGCGTTTAATGTTCTCTTTTTGACGCAAAATCAAGCCAATTAGCAACAATAAACTACCAATTAAGAGTGTGGCAGGAATCACATTGTCACGCCAATTTGAAAAATCGAACTGTTTGCCAATCTCTTCTAACTGAAATCCAAGTGTTGGGCCTAGTTTCGCAAACCACGCAAAATCAATCGCATTATTACTTTTTACCCAAAAGCTTTGCTGTTGCAATTTTTGTTGCAACTCATCGCTGATGGTTTGCACTTGTTTCTGGGTTAGTTCAATGTTGATTGCCAAATTCAACTGAGTATTCATCGATTTAATCAATTCCACAAAAGTTTTCGTACGAGCTGATAAAATCTCCGTTAGCTGTTTCTTTTCAGCATCTGTAAAAGTGTTTTTCTCCTCTTTTTCAAGCTTCGCAATATAACTTTTAGGATCCGCAATTTTATCTTTGAACTCAGTCATATCAAAAATATTCACACGGAGTTCATTAATACGTTCTGCCAAACCTTTGATCATCTCATCTTGTGGCAAAGCCGCACGCTGCTTATTGATAATACGCGAAAGCACAAGCGAGCCTTGCAAAGAACTAATCTGCTCATCCAAATTACGTTGTGTTTGCTCTAAGTTATCCAACACACCTTTAATACGCAAATTTTCTTGCGAAAGCTCATTCATTTTGGTGGTTTGATCAAGCAATTCTTGTGACATTTTGGCATTAAAATCCAATGCACGAACAATCACAGGATTGCTCTCCGCATTTACATTTTTTTCAAGCGTTTGCGTTGCTTGCTCCACTTTTACTTTAGAAGCCTGCATCAATTTTTCACTAATCGCTTGCTGAATAGCAGCAAGTTCATTTTGCAATTGTTGCTGTTGTAATTTTTTCTCTTCCAACTGACTATTATAGAGTGCCGAAAGATCTTCGTTGCCTCGCAATAATGTTTGGTTGTAGCTATTTTGTAAATCTAACAACGCCAATTCTGTGGTGAAATTCACTTTTTGCTCATCACTGATATTTGCCCCTAACAAAGCAGAATTAATTGCTTGCTTATGCGTGACATTGTTACTTAAAGCAGTTTGTGCTTTATCAGGCACTGCATTTTGGATGACTAATTTTCCATTGAGCGATGCCATTTCTGTTTGTAAATTATTCAATGCCTCTTGCTTAGCTGAAAGCAATCCCTGCAAATCATCTAACGAAATATGTTCAAATGACGGTACTGTCACCGTACTATTTTTTAATTTGGTAAGATTGTCTTGGCTCTTTTTTAAACTCGCTTTGGAATGTTCAATTTCACTATTTAACGCTTCATTATCCGCTTTCTGCTTCGCAATTTGAGCCAACAACGATTGAGTATCTTGCAAGGTTTTTAATGTTGCTTTCGTTGCATCGGTTTGCTCCGCTTTTTGCAACGTTGCAATCTGTGCCTGCAATGCTTTTTCACTCGGTAAATCAGCCTGTGCGATTGAAATACCAAAAATCATCGTAGCAAAAACGAAAAAATATTTCTTCATCATAAATTATCCTTACAGGTGAGCCCTAGTTTAACGGCAACCTCAGATTTTAGTTGTTGTCTGGAAATTTTAATGCCACCTTGTTGTAAATTTTCATCTAACGGCAAGTAGCAAATCGGGTGTTTAAATCTTTCTAAATGCTGTGTCGCAAAATTTTGTAGTTTTTCGACCGCTTGCGTTGAGAATGGTTCGAGCAAATCCACCACCGCCACAGGGCGTTCGCCAAACTCAGCATCTGCAATCGGTACAATAAAAATCTGCCTGAGTAAACCTGAAGCGAACAACACTTTTTCTACCTCTTCGGGCTGAATATTCTCCCCACCCGAAATAAACATATTGTCCAATCGGCCTTTAATAATCAAATGACCTTTCTCATTCCAGAAACCAAGATCTTTCGTTTGCAACCAACCTTGTTCATTCGTAAGCGGTCGAATTTCGCCATTTCTTTGCCAATAACCCAGTGCTAAACAATCGCCTTTTACCCAGATTTCATTATCTACCAAACAAACTTTCCGCCCTTTCAATGGCTTACCCACATTGCTCAACTCATTTTTTACGGCACAAATAGTCGAAGCCATTTCGGTCATACCATACCCCGAAAAAGTGGTTATTCCCTGCACTTTCGCTTGTTGAACTAATTCCGCAGGAATAGCAGCTCCGCCAAGCAAAACACTTTGCTTTTTCGACCGCTTGTGAAGTTCTGCTGATGCCAAATAACGTTGCAGTTGGGTAGGCACAAGGGAAGCGTGCGAAACTTGAGAAAGTAACTCAAAAAAATCTGCTTTATCTTCATTCACATAAAGCGTTGCCCCTTGCAAAAGCCAACGCCACACAATCCCCTGCCCTGAAACGTGAAACAATGGCAAACTCAGTAGCCAGCTATCGCCTTGTTTAAAATCGAGTAATTCACACACACCTTCCGCATTCGCTAGATGGTTTTTGATGCTATGCACCACAGCTTTTGGCAAACCTGATGAGCCAGAAGTGAGCGTTAAAGTAGCAAGAGAGGCATAATCTAAAGTAGGCAATTCACAAGCGGTAAGATTTTCATCAAAATTTGTAAAAAGCTGATCGGTAATCAAAAACTGAGTGCCATATTGCTCGCAAAGTTGCGTTGTTTTTTCTGATGAAAATGCAGGATTAAGCATTAAGATCTTTTTATTTAATGCTATCACCGCACAATAACTGAGCAAACCGATTAAACGATGTGAACCTTGATAGCCAATCAATTGAGCTTGTGAAAAAGAAGGCAGAGAAGAGAGAAAATTAGCCACTTGAGCCATAAGATGGTGAAAGTCTTGCCAACAAATTTGCTCAGGCAAAAAAGGGAAAAAGCGGCTTTCCCCTTTTTCCCAAACAATAGCGATACGTTCAGCATTCGCCTTATCGCTTGCTTGCCCGCCTGCTTTATTTCCCCAACAAGCGGTAAAAAAATGCGAAGATTTCACCATAGCAATTTAAACAAATAAACCTTGCACGCGTTTAATCAATTTTTTAGGCAACCCCATTTCTCTCATCACATTGGTTACAATTAAACCTTTGCGGTTAGTGTTGTTATTAGTCACCACCCAAAATGGCGAGCTTGGAATTTGTTTCGCTTTTACGCTATTTCCGTGTGCTAATAATGATGCTTCATCTTTGGCAAAATAGGTTCTTGAATTTCCTGTTACCATTTCCGTCGCTTTGGCAAAAGCATTAGGATTGTGTTGATATAAAGCCTCAAGCAATGTTAAAAAACGCACCACACCTTTCGATGGTTGATTAAAAATTTCTGAAACCAATACATTCTCAATCTTTTGAAAATGTTGCTCTTTAGTATCAACTCCCTCATTAGGTTTTGCTTTGGGCTTCGATGTTGCTTTTAATTCATCGATCACATTTTGCTGAACTAGAGCAAATGGTTGAGGTGATGAAGGTAAACGCAATAGACGACGCAAAATATCTGAAGCACTTTCGCCAATTGATTGTGTTCTGCTCGCAATGTAATGATATAATTCATCATCAATTTCGATGTTTTTCATCTTATCCCCTTAATTTACTTGAATTTTACTGAGCGAATACTGTTTTGCATTATAATCAAGTTCAGGATCTTTTTGTAGATAAAAATCACTCAAATTTAGTGAAAAGAATAACTTATGAATAAAAATTTACTTTTAAATTATCAACTCCAACCTGCCACCGAAGCCCCAAATGCCCAAACAATGGTATTTTTACACGGCTTGTTTGGCGATATGAATAATCTTGGTATTATTGCTCGCAATTTTGCCGACCAATTTAATATTTTACGCGTAGATCTTCGTAATCACGGTGCGTCATTTCACGCAGATGAAATGAATTACACGTTGATGGCTGAAGATCTCAAAAACTTACTAATTGAATTACACTTATCCAATGTGATTGTAATCGGGCATTCGATGGGTGGTAAAACAGCAATGACGCTTGCCAATATCGCTCCTGAATTAGTCGATAGATTGGTGGTAATTGATATTGCTCCTACAAAGAACCCAACGCATCGCCACGATGCTAATTTTGCAGGTTTATTTGCAGTAAAAGAGGCAAAACCTGCCAACCGACAAGAGGCAAAAAAAGTGCTCAGTCAGTTTGTAAAAGATGAAGGCGAACAACAATTTATGCTGAAAGCCTTTGACCCGCAAAAACCTGACTATTTCCGCTTTAATCTTACAAGTATTAAAGCGAATTATCTCAACATTATGGATTGGCAAGCGGTCTATTTTGACAAACCAACGCTCTTTATTAAAGGTGGGGCTTCCGATTATATCCAATCAAAAGATACCGAAACAATTTTAGCTCAATTCCCGAAAGCAACCTCTTTTGTTGTTGCAAATGCTCATCATTGGGTGCACGCTGAAAAACCTGAAACAGTTGTGCGTGCAATCCAGAAATTTTTAGAAAAAAACTCATAGAAAATAGGAACAATATGAAAGATACGATTTTTTCCGCACCAATTGAAAAATTGGGCGATTTTACTTTTGATGAAGCAGTGGCAGAAGTTTTCCCTGATATGATCCAACGCTCCGTGCCAGGCTATTCCAATATTATTACAGCAATTGGAATGTTGACTCAACGTTTTGTGACCGACCATTCTAATATTTATGATTTAGGCTGCTCTCGCGGAGCTGGGATTTTATCTATCCGTCGAAATATTCAAGGCAAGCAAGCACAAATCATTGGAATTGATAACTCACCTGCAATGGTAGAACGCTGCCGAGCTCATATCAATGCCTATCACTCTAATGTACCCGTTGAAATTTTATGTGATGATATTCGTCAAGTAGAAATTAAAAATGCTTCAATGGTTGTACTCAATTTTACTCTGCAATTTTTACCTCGTGCTGATCGTTTAGCTTTATTGAAAAAGATCCACCAAGGTTTAAATCCAAATGGAATTTTGGTGCTTTCGGAGAAATTTACCTTTGAAAATGAAACAATGAATGAATTGCTGATTGATTTGCACCATACCTTCAAACGTGCAAATGGCTATAGCGAGTTAGAAGTGAGCCAAAAACGCACCGCACTGGAAAATGTAATGCTCACCGATAGTATTGAAACTCACAAAAAACGATTACAAGAAGCAGGCTTTAGCCAAATTGAACTCTGGTTCCAATGCTTTAATTTTGGTTCGATGGTTGCCATCAAATAAGCGAAAAAGCAGGCATAAAGCCTGCTTTTTTAGTTCTCATAAGAGAAAGAATTAAGCGTTACCGCCAGTGATTTTCGCTACTTCTGCTGCGAAATCTTCTTCTTTCTTCTCGATACCTTCACCCACTTCTAAACGAATGAAGTTAGTTACTTTAGTATTCACAGATTTTAAGTAGTCACCTACAGTTTGTGAAGGATCCATTACGAATGCTTGGCCAGTTAATGAAACTTCACCTGTGAATTTCTTCATACGACCTTCAACCATTTTCTCAGCAATTTCTTTTGGTTTACCTGAGTTGATTGCGATGTCGATTTGGATTTGACGCTCATGTTCAACCACATCTGCTGAAACATCTTCTGGGTTTACGAACTCAGGTTTAGATGCTGCAACGTGCATTGCTACTTTACGCAATTCTTCTTCAGAACCTTCACCAGAAACTAATACACCGATTTTCGCACCGTGTAAGTATTGAGCAATTACTTGACCATCTAAGAATTGAACGCGACGGATAGTCATGTTTTCACCGATTTTAGCTACTAATGCGACACGTTGTTCTTCGAATTTTGCTGCCAATTCTTCGATTGAGATACCTTTGTTTGCTACTGCGTAGTCTGCAACTTCGTTCGCTAAACCTACGAAACCTGCATCTTTTGCTACGAAGTCAGTTTGGCAGTTCATTTCAACTAAAACACCGAAACCGTTAGCAACACGTGCTAAGATAACGCCTTCAGCTGCAGTGTTACCTGCTTTTTTAGCTGCTTTAGCTTGACCAGATTTACGCATGTTGTCGATCGCTAATTCGATATCACCGTTCGCTTCAACTAACGCTTTTTTACATTCCATCATACCTGCGCCAGTACGCTCACGAAGTTCTTTTACTAATGATGCTGTGATCTCAGCCATTTTACTATTCCTCAGAAATGAATTTTAGATAAGAGAAAGCAGGGATTACTTTTCAGCCCCTGCTCTCAGATGATTTAAGGGCTATGCCTTATTTCAAAATAACGATTATTCTGCGTCTGCTACTAATTCAGCTTCAACGTTTGAACCTTTGCCTTCTTTAATTGCAGCTACTGCTGAATCTAAGTAAAGTTGGATCGCACGAGTTGCGTCATCGTTACCTGGGATGATGTAATTTACGCCATCTGGTGTAGAGTTAGTATCAACGATAGCAAATACAGGGATACCTAAGTTGTTTGCTTCTTTGATAGCGATGTGTTCATGGTCAGCACCGATTACGAAGATCGCATCTGGTAAGCCGTTCATGTTTTTGATACCACCTAAGCTTAACTCTAATTTTTCTAACTCACGAGTACGCATTAACGCTTCTTTTTTAGTGATTTTGTCAAAAGTACCGTCTTGAGTTTGAGCTTCTAAATCTTTTAAACGTTTGATTGATTGACGTACTGTTTTCCAGTTAGTCAACATACCACCTAACCAACGATGGTTTACGTAGAATTGTTGGCAATCTACTGCTGCTACTTTAACTGCTTCAGACGCTGCACGTTTTGTACCTACGAATAATACTTTACCGTTGTTGCTTGCAATGCGAGTTAATTCTGCTAATGCTTCGTTGAATAATGGTAATGTTTTTTCAAGGTTTACGATATGAACACCATTACGAGCACCGAAAATGAATGGTTTCATTTTTGGATTCCAGTAACGAGTTTGGTGACCGTAGTGAACGCCTGCGTTAAGCATATCGCGCATAGAAACTTGTGCCATAAGAATTTTCCTTTAAAGTTGTTTGCCTTGCCACTTATGAAAGACAAGACGGGGTTCAGCCTCCATCTATCCTAGAAAACCGACCACAAAGTAGCACCCCAATTTCTAGTTTGATGATAGATGTGTGTTTTAGTGTTAAAAATAAAATCCGTTTTCCATCTAAAAATAGACAAAAAACGGGGCGTATTATGGCAAAAAAAATGGCGAAAATCTAGCACAATTTACAAGCGGTCGAAAAAATTTAACCACTTGCAAATAAATTAGCTATACGCACATTCAAAGCGTGGTTTGCCTAAGGTTATCTGCTTATTGTGGAACTGTTGAAGCGTACAACGATGCCCCACGCTGATAATAATACTCTCTGGCAACCAATGTTTAATTGTGAGATATAACATTGCCTCCGTTGGTTCATCTAATGCTGATGTCGTTTCATCTAAGAAAATCAGTTGCGGTTTTGCCAACACAATACGGACAAAAGCAACACGTTGTAACTCCCCTGGTGATAGCGTAGCTTGCCAATCCATATCCACATCTAATGCATTAGTATATTTATCCAATGAACAGACTTCCATTGCCTGACGAATTTCAAAATCAGTGACCTTCAAATTTGGATAACAAATTGCCTCACGCAATGTTCCCTCTGGCATATAAGGGCATTGAGGTAAAAACAGCGGTTTATCTAAACAAGCCTGTTCTGCCACACCAAAAGTCTCAAATGGATAAATTCCCGCTAAGGCCTTTAACAAGGTTGTTTTCCCTGCCCCAGACGCACCTTGAATTAACAAGGCATCACCTGCCTGCAGTTCAATATTGATATTTGAAAGCAAAATCTGACCACTTGCATCCTTGATTCCAAAGTCACGTAAGTAAAACCCTTTTGTGCAAGGACAAGTTGGCTGACTAGGAAGGCTATCCAAATGATCAAGTGTGGTAAAGAAACCGTACAGACGGTTTAGTCTTGCCTGATAGAGCGTAAATTCTTCATAAAACAAACGGAAGAACGACAGGGCACGCATCAAACGGTTAAAAGATTGCACAGTTTGATGCATATCGCCAAGTGTTGCCTGCCCTGCAAAAAATCGAGGTGCTTGTAACATTAACGGTAAAATCATCGCTGTTTGAGTCACACCTGTATTAAAGCCGTCCAACCCTAACATTCTTCGTACAATCTCCCAGCGATTTTGAATAATGAAATTAAACCGCTCGTGCAAGTGCTTTCTCTCTTTCTCTTCGCCAGAATAAAACGCAATACTTTCCGCATTTTCACGCACACGAATAAGCGAATAACGGTAATCCCCTTGTAACCTCTCTTTATTAAAGTTTAAACGAATAAGCGGACGACCAATCCAAACCGAAAATGCAGTTGCAACAAGAATAAAAATATAGATAAAAAAGACCACACCTTTAGGAATTTCCAACCCAAACAGCATTAGCAACCCTGACAACCCCCACAAAATAATAGTAAATTCAATGGTCGCAACAATCGCATTGAGTACGCCTTTTACCGCTGAAACCGTGCCCGAAATAAATGCTGAGGCGTCTTGTTCGATACGTTGATCGATGTTGTCAGGTAGATCTTTTTGGTAACGAAGCATATAATAATTTTTATGATCGAGCCAACGATTTAACATTTCCGCATTAAGCTTCTCAAGCCATTTAATTTCAAAGACTTGCGTGATCAAATAATTCACAATCGAATGGGTAATTTTAACCAATACAAGTAAAGCATTAATGCCTGCAAAAAACCAGAACACATCAACCGCTTTATCTTGCAAAGATTTATACAAACCATTGTAGAAATAGGTGTTGAGCACGCTAATTCGTACTTCTAGCAGTACAAAAAGCAAGAGCAAAATAATCAGCCCTAAGGTTTTCCCTTTATGACTTACCGTCCAAGCAGGCTGTGCTACTCGCCAAAATTGCTTGCCAAATTTCGTTTTACGCAAAAAAGAGAGTGCGATGAATAATCCTACTAAAAGGAAAACCAACGCACTCATTAACCAAGAAAAGCTGTTATTTAATTCTGTTTGCCAATTCATTCTGCTTCCTAAATAAAAGAACAGAATTGCGAATAATTCACAATTCCGAGTGGTTTATTTTATCGAGTAAAATGCGATTGTCAATTATAACCCCAAAAGCGACCAATATATAAGCAAAAAGTAAGCCAGAAATATCGCTATTTCTGGCTTAAGAAAAGTAAAGAAAAATTATGAATTATCCGCCATATCACCTTCTTTTGGGTCGCTTTCTAAATCTGTTCGAACAGGTTTCTCTATCGTTTCCTCTTTATTATTGTGTGATGGGTCTTGTGTTGGTTTATCATTCCAACCAGACGGCTCTCCCACTGGACGGCGTGCCATTAAATCATCAATCTGTTTGCGATCAAGCGTTTCATATTTCAATAACGCATCTTTCATTGCGTGTAAAATGTCGATATTGTCTTCTAACGTTTGTTTCGCACGGTTATAGTTACGATCAATAATTTTACGCATTTCCGTATCAATCAATTTTTGTGAATCTTGAGAAACACCTTTGATAGCACCCATTCCATCTTCATTTTGATAGAAAATAGGACCAAGCTCTTTTGAGAAGCCCCATTGCGTTACCATCGCACGTGCAATTTGGGTGGCACGATGAATATCCGATGAAGCACCTGTGGTAATTTTATCTTCACCGAAAATTAAGCCTTCCGCAATTCGACCTGCAAATAAAGTTGAAAGTTGGCTTTCTAGTTTAGTGAATGTTTCACTCACACGGTCGCCTTCTGGCAAGAATTGAGCAAAACCTAACGCTTGACCACGTGGCACAATGGTGACTTTGTTCAGCGGATCGTGTTCTGGCATTAAATAACCTACGATAACGTGCCCTGCCTCGTGATATGCCGTATTGATGATCTCTTTTTCCGTCATCGTGTTAGAACGGCGTTCTGGACCCATATTGATTTTATCGCGGGCTTGCTCAAAATCTTCCATCGTGACAACACGGCGATTTTTACGTGCTGCAAAAAGAGCCGCTTCGTTTACTAAGTTCGCTAATTGTGCACCCGAATAACCCGGGGTACCACGCGCAATTTGCATTGCATCAACACCCTCTGCAAGCGGTACTTTTTTCAAGTGAACTTGCAAAATCTGCTCACGCCCTTTCACGTTTGGCAAATCAACGGTTACTTGGCGGTCGAAACGACCTGGACGGGTTAATGCATCATCTAATACATCAGCACGGTTAGTTGCCGCGATAATAATCACGCCTTCAGAACCTTCAAAACCGTCCATTTCAACCAACATTTGGTTTAAGGTTTGTTCGCGTTCATCGTGACCACCGCTGAAGCCTGCACCACCACGCTTACGACCGACTGCATCAATTTCATCAATAAAGATGATACAAGGGGCGTTTTTCTTCGCTTGATCGAAAAGATCACGTACACGAGAAGCACCTACACCGACGAACATTTCTACGAAGTCAGAACCAGCCATAGTAAAGAAAGGCACTTTGGCTTCGCCCGCAATCGCTTTCGCTAGCAAGGTTTTACCTGTTCCAGGTGGACCAACCATCAAGATCCCTTTTGGAATACGCCCGCCCAATTTTTGGAATTTGCTTGGATCACGCAAGAAATCAACCACTTCGCCCACTTCTTCTTTCGCTTCATCACAACCAGCAACATCTGCAAAAGTGGTTTTAACTTGATCTGCAGTCAACATTTTCGCCTTGCTCTTACCAAAGCTAAATGCACCTTTACCGCCACCGCCTTGCATTTGACGCATATAGAACGCATAGAAACCAATTAAAAGCAACATCGGGAACCACGAAATTAAGATTTGCGTTAATAATCCGCGACGTTCTTCTGGCTGACCTGTTACCGTTGCATCTGTTTTAGATAAATCCGCTAACAAATCACGGTCATACATTGGCATCACAGTTTGATATTTCGTGCCATCTTTTTTGGTCACGTTAATCGTTTCACTGTTGCTCGTCATATCTACATCTTTTAATGTATTCGTACGAATATCATTTAAGAAAGTCGAATATGCCACCGAATTATTGGCATTGTTACCAAAGTTTGAATTGAAACCTTCAAAGGCAGTCATCAACACAATCGCAACCACTACCCAAAGGATGATATTTTTCACAAAATCGTTCAAGATTAAGCCCCTACACTAGAAATAACTAGAAAAATAAAAAATGAAGATTAGCCTTTATAGCCCGTCGCCACAATATAAACTTCTCGTGAACGATCACGCGAAGCCTCTGGTTTCCGGACTTTCACACTGCTAAACATCGCTCGAATTTCACGCAAATATTCGTCAAAACCTTCACCTTGGAATACTTTGACCACAAAACTGCCTTTTGGTGCCAATACTTGACGACACATATCTAATGCTAATTCCACCAAATACATTGCACGTGGAATATCAACTGATGGCATACCGCTAAAATTTGGCGCCATATCCGACATAACTACATCCACCATATCATCGCCTACACGCTCTAACAAAGCATTGAGCACACTCTCTTCGCGGAAATCGCCTTGTAAGAAATCTACTCCAACAATTGGATTCATATCTAAAATATCACAGGCAATAATACGCCCTTTTCCGCCAACCTGCGTGACAGCGTATTGAGACCACCCACCTGGTGCTGCGCCTAAATCCACCACGGTCATTCCTGGTTTAAACAAGCGGTCTGTTTTTTGAATTTCATCTAATTTGAAATACGCTCTCGAGCGTAGTTTCTGCTTATGTGCCTTCTGAACGAATTGATCTTTAAAGTGCTCCGCCAACCAACGTGACGAGCTGGCACTACGTTTTCTTCCCATTCTGCCTTATTCTCTATAAAACGCTGTCTGTTAATTTATTAGTGTACCATAATAAGGACTATTTATCGCTATTCAAGTAAATAAGCTGATTTCTTTAATAGTTATTACATTCTTTAAACAATTTTTCTACGCATTTTCCCTAAGCGCTTGAGAACCAGCAAACGATTGCTTAATTCTGCATTTTTATGATTTACAGGAGCAGAAAAGCCCTGTATAATTCGCCCGCAATAATTTCCGGCACCATTTTTTTATTAAGGAACTATTGCAAATGTCTTTACGAATCAAACAAGAAGCCCTTACCTTCGATGATGTTCTACTCGTCCCTGCACACTCTACCGTGCTTCCAAACACTGCCAACCTTTCCACTCAACTCACTAAAGAAATTCGCTTAAATATCCCAATGCTTTCTGCAGCGATGGATACTGTCACAGAAACCAAATTGGCAATCTCTCTAGCACAAGAAGGCGGTATCGGTTTTATCCACAAAAATATGACCATTGAACGCCAAGCAGATCGCGTGCGTAAAGTGAAAAAATTTGAGAGCGGTATCGTGTCTGAACCTGTCACCGTTTCACCTGATTTATCCCTTGCAGAATTAGCAGAACTGGTGAAGAAAAACGGCTTCGCGGGCTACCCTGTTGTAGATGGCGAAAATAACTTAATCGGTATCATTACTGGTCGTGACACGCGTTTCGTAAAAGATTTAAGTAAAACTGTTTCACAATTAATGACGAAAAAAGAAGACTTAGTCACCGTAAAAGAAGGTGCAAGCCGTGAAACAATTTTAGAATTAATGCATCAAAACCGCGTAGAGAAAGTACTTGTAGTAGATGATGCATTCAAATTAAAAGGCATGATCACCGTTAAAGACTTCCAAAAAGCGGAACAAAAACCAAATGCATGTAAAGATGAATTCGGTCGTTTACGTGTCGGTGCGGCAGTTGGTGCGGGTCCAGGTAATGAAGAACGTATTGATGCATTAGTAAAAGCAGGCGTAGATGTGTTGTTAATCGACTCTTCTCACGGTCATTCAGAAGGTGTATTACAACGTGTTCGTGAAACGCGTGCAAAATATCCAAACTTACCTATCGTTGCGGGTAACGTAGCGACTGCTGAAGGTGCTATCGCACTTGCAGACGCAGGCGCAAGCGCAGTGAAAGTAGGTATCGGTCCAGGTTCAATTTGTACAACTCGTATCGTAACGGGTGTAGGTGTTCCACAAATCACCGCTATCGCAGATGCAGCTGCGGCATTAAAAGATCGTGGTATTCCAGTTATCGCTGACGGTGGTATCCGTTTCTCTGGTGATATTGCAAAAGCCATCGCTGCAGGCGCAAGCTGTGTAATGGTTGGCTCTATGTTTGCTGGTACTGAAGAAGCACCGGGTGAAATCGAACTTTACCAAGGTCGTGCATTTAAATCTTACCGTGGTATGGGTTCATTAGGTGCCATGGCGAAAGGCTCATCAGACCGTTATTTCCAATCTGATAACGCTGCAGACAAACTCGTACCAGAAGGTATCGAAGGCCGTATTCCATACAAAGGTTACTTAAAAGAAATTATCCACCAACAAATGGGTGGCTTACGTTCTTGCATGGGCTTAACTGGCTGCGCAACCATCGAAGAATTACGCACGAAAGCAGAATTCGTTCGCATCAGTGGTGCAGGTATTAAAGAAAGCCATGTTCACGATGTAACTATCACTAAAGAAGCGCCAAACTATCGTATGGGATAATAGCAATTAAATATACCTACTATTAGGCTAATTTTAAATTCCCAACGTCAAGGAATACTAATATGAAAAATATCCTACTTATACTGTGTTGTCTCTTTTTGGCCAGCTGTATGGGACTTCCAAAAGAACAACTACTAAAAGAAAAGCCAACACTGAATTTGATTTCAACTAAATCCGTTGAACAGTATATGGCATGTATTAAACCTGTATGGATGAATCATTTAGGATACAATGAAGAAAAATTACCTAATGGTATGCGTTTAACTTCCACACCTAACCCTAAAGTAATTCGCTTTCTTCTAGATGTCACTACTCAAGAAAAAGGTTCTCTAATTCAATTTTATGATGGAACACAATCTACATTTTTCTTAGGAGATGTAATGATACCAATAGAAAATTGCGCTAAAAATTTTTAACTGACACTATATTTGTATACTAATGACTATGAACAATATCCACAATCATAAAATCCTGATCCTCGACTTCGGTTCACAATATACTCAACTGATTGCACGTCGTGTGCGTGAAATCGGTGTGTACTGCGAACTTTGGGCGTGGGATGTAACTGAAGAACAAATCCGTGAATTTAATCCAGACGGTATCATTCTTTCTGGTGGTCCAGAAAGTACCACTGAAGAAAACAGCCCGCGTGCACCTGAATATGTATTTAATGCCGGCGTGCCTGTATTGGGTATTTGTTACGGTATGCAAACAATGGCGATGCAACTTGGTGGTTTAACTGAAACCTCTGAACATCGTGAATTCGGCTATGCCTCTGTTTTAATGGATAATCCGACCGCACTTTTCGCTCATTTAAATGATGGCGATAGCAAATTGGATGTATGGATGAGCCATGGCGATAAAGTCACGCGCTTACCTGAAAACTTCCAAGTTACCGGTACAACTCCAACCTGCCCAATTGCAGCAATGTCTGACGAAAATCGTCGTTTCTACGGCGTACAATTCCACCCTGAAGTAACCCATACCAAAAAAGGTTTGGAATTATTGATGAATTTCGTGGTGAACATTTGTGGTTGCGAAACCAAATGGACAGCAGAAAACATTATCGAAGATGCCGTTGCTCGCATTAAAGAGCAAGTGGGCGATGATGAAGTGATTTTAGGTTTATCTGGTGGTGTGGACTCTTCTGTGGTTGCATTACTTTTACACCGTGCTATCGGCAAAAACTTACACTGCGTATTCGTGGATAACGGTTTACTCCGCTTACACGAAGGCGATCAAGTCATGGAAATGTTTGGCGATAAATTCGGTTTAAATATTACCCGTGTTGATGCTGAAAGCCGTTTCTTAGGTGAGCTTGCAGGCGTATCTGATCCTGAAGCGAAACGTAAAATTATCGGTAAAGTATTCGTGGATGTATTCGATGATGAATCGAAAAAACTCACTAATGTGAAATGGTTGGCACAAG
>ENA-OWMY01000096-OWMY01000096.1-metagenome-genome-assembly--contig:-NODE-96-length-27272-cov-6.078701_pt1 | contig 27272 bp, 26 predicted proteins | sample MGYA00245358_ERZ651122 | MGnify/ENA primary metagenome ERZ651122 (study PRJEB26857, sample SAMEA4031752) | metagenome | biome: human; feature: oral; material: saliva | place: Philippines | collected 2014 | study...
ATAGTAAAACCTCCTAACATAAAAAAGTACAAACGTATAACTATTCACCTTTATACTAACATGGTACTATGCATGGTTCAATGGTTTTCTCTGCATTATGCGAATAAAATATCGCTTCATCTATAAATAATTATTTTGCAATTTTATCGCCCCTGTTCTACAATGAAAGTAAATTAAGAATCTCTATATGTAACAGTATTGAATACTGCCATGTATAACAGGTATGTTTACTTACGAGGAGGCTTTATTATGGAATCAATGGTTGAACGTTTTGTCCGCTACACAAGTATAAACACACGCTCTAATGAGGAAAGCACTACTATTCCTAGTACGCAATCACAAGTAGATTTTGCAACGAACGTACTCGTTCCCGACTTAAAAGCAATCGGCTTAGACGAAGTTATTTACAATCATGAAAACGGCTTTGTCATCGGTACACTCAATGCTAATACGGACGAAAAAGCCCCTGCTATCGGCTTCATTGCTCATATGGACACAGCTGATTACAACGCAGAAAACATCAAGCCTCGCATCGTAGAAAACTACGATGGCGGTGATATTTGCCTTAACGAAGAACATCAAATTTTTACCCGTCGTGCAGACTTCCCTAATCTAAAAAATTATATTGGTAAATCCTTAGTCGTAACAGATGGCCTTACTTTACTCGGTGGTGACGATAAAGCTGGCATCTGCGAAATTATGGAAGCCCTCGCCTACCTTGTAGCTCATCCAGAAATCAAACACGGCAAAATCATGTGTGCCTTCGGACCAGACGAAGAAATCGGTACTGGCGCAGACCACTTTGATGTTAAACAATTCCCTGTAGACTATGCTTACACTATCGATGGTGAAAGCCTCGGTCAGCTTGAATACGAAACATTTAATGCCGCTGGTGGTACCGTTACTCTTAAAGGTGTATCTGTTCACACAGGCACGGCCAAAGGCATTATGATTAACTGTGCAAAATTAGCTATGCAATTTGACGCTTTACTACCAGGTGCTGCCGTTCCTGAACACACTTGTGGACGCCAAGGTTTCTTCATGCTTATGAGCATGGAAACCCAAGTAGACACTGGTAAAATGAATTACATCATCCGCGACCACGATAAAGAATTATTTGAAGCGAAGAAAGCATTCTTCTTGCAAGCAGGTCAAACATTAAACGATATTTACGGCCGTGAAGTATGTGAAGTATCTGTAAAAGACCAATATTACAACATGTACGATGTTATCAAAGATAATATGGAATGTGTTAACGTAGCTAAAGCAGCTATGGAAAAAGCAGGCATCACTCCGCTTTGCGATCCTATCCGTGGCGGTACAGATGGCTCTAAAATCTCCTTCATGGGCATTCCTACACCAAATATCTTTACAGGCGTAGAAAACCTACACGGTCGTCACGAATTTGCATGTATCGATGACATGAAAAAAGCTGTTGAAGTTATCGTTAACATCGTAAATATTGAAAAATAATACGTTCAGATACTTAAACTAACTTACATCAATACAATAAAACTTGTAGTTATAATATCATCAAACTTTAAAATTAATTAACAGTCAAAAGGACTATACGAGTAATCTCGTATAGTCCTTTTAATTTAGTCATAATAATTATCGAATTACATGCTACGCAAGCTGTCCATTGCCTTTACGATTTCTAATTCGTTCTTCTTCAGCGCGAGCTTTCAAAGAAAGATCTTTTTCAGTCCCTACATAACGACCGTAGAATAAGTAGTAAGCAACGAGTGCCAAAAGCGCTACAACAACAGTTACATGGAACATGCTTGTATAGCCCACAACCTCTTTAATAGCCCCTAAGATATAGGGACCAAAGCCTAGTCCCATATCTAAGGCGATAAAATATGTAGAGGTGGCGACACCAATGCGGTGAACAGGTACGATTTTTACAGTTACTGCTTGTCCGTTAGACATAAATGTACCATAGCCTAAGCCAACAAATACAGCAGATAAAAGTACAAGCCATGTAGAGTGAGCGATGGATAATAAGAAGATACCAAGTGCTAAAGATACGAAACAAGGATAGAGAACAAAGTTTTCCCCTTTCATATCAAAGAGAATCCCCAGTAATGGTCTTGTTATAGTAATGACTACGGCATACACAACAAAGAAGAATGTCCCTGCCATAATAAGATCCAAATCTTTTGTGTAAGCAGCCATAAAGCCGATAACACCAGAGTAGGCAAAACCTACAAGCATGGATACAAGGCTAATCGAATTCATACGGGGTTCAATGTAATCGGAAATTCTAATCCCCTTATGCGCTTCTGAATCAATATCGAGCTTAGGTTCATCAAACTTCATAATAACGGAACCGATACCACAAAGAATAATAAGACCTACACAAAAGGCAATAATAAAATCATAGCCAAGGTTATGGAGCATTAAAATACCTAAAAACGGCCCTACAGCAGCAGCAAGAGATGTAGATAAACCATAATAGTTAATCCCTTCCCCACGGCGTGACATAGGAATAATAGCAGCTACTATAGTGCTAGTAGCAGTAGAGGTAATACCATAAGCAAAGCCATTTAAGAAGCGAACACTATCGAGGATTAACAAGCTAGGTGTATAGAAATACATAGCTGTGGAAATTAAGTAAATCAACAAACCTAAGTACAACATCTTACGACAGCCTAAGCTACTTATAAACCGCCCTGCTAACAAACGAGCAACAACAGTACCAATAATATAAATACCGACTGCTAAACCGGCTTGACTCGCCGTAGCATGGAGATTATCCTTCGCTACAACGGCTATAATAACGATCAATAAATAATAAATCAAAAATACTAAGAAATTAATCAAAGTATCGAGGACAAAGGATTTTGTCCATAAGGCATCTTTGGCCTTATCCATAATATCAACTCCATTTTCTAAAATGATTGTCAACCAATTCATGACAACGGTTAATTATAGACCTCTCATTTCAAAAAACAAGAATTAAAATGTTATATATCTTATAAATATTTTTTATGACAATCGCCATGATTTGATATTATCTCTATTATTTACCGTTTTAAAAACTCATATAAATTTACGATAATAAAAACACCTTTAACAGTTAGTAGCGAGTTCAAAAGTCTCAACTGCAACCATTAAAGGTGTTATTCTTAGATTTATTTACTTTTAATCTATTTAGTTTTTAAACCACAAGACTTAAAGAAATTCTTATAGGCTTCTGCCTTTTTAGCAAGGCTCAAAGGATACGCACGCGATGTAGACGGCAACCGTGTTAACGTTAGCTCGCGACCATTATATACATACGGTATAGTTTCACCAGTTTTAGGTAGCTTTACCTTTTCCGGTAAAAGGCTTAATAATACTTCTGTAGCCTTACCACCTGTGGTACCAATATGTTTACACTGTGGCACTTGTTCTAATACTTCAGCAAGCGGTACAGGTTCAACAACCTTTAAGAACGCATCCGATGCATTCCCCTTTTCTCGAATAGCTTTTAAAACGGTAGGACAAGAGGCAATGCCGATTTCAGATAAGAATGCTTTGATTTTATCCGCATCAAAGGCCTTCTCCTCACCTTTTCTAAAGTAATCCTTATCATCAAAGAATACTATACCATATACGCGCCACATATCGTTTTGAAAGTTAGGATAGTGGAATTCCATAGATCGTTTTTCAGAAGCTGGCGGGAATGTCCCCATCGTCATGACCGTAGCATTCTTTGGCAAGAATGGCGGAAATGGTCTCGTTTCAATTACATCTGCCACTGAATATCAACTCCTTTCACAATCTATTATGAACTCAACTTTCACCATAACAAATGACCTATGTCACATACCACCCATTATTGACCAATTGGCTGAGATACCAAGGTATTGATATGGTCAAAGCCAACTGGCGTTGGAGATACTAGGTACAAGCACACTACGGCAGCTACGGCAAAGCCAATCGCTAAGTAAGAGAAGCTGCCATTGCGAGGGAATTCATATAAACCAAAGAGGCGAATACCTACAGCAGCACCGATGGCAGTAATCAAAGAAGGAATAGAAAAAATATTGTAGAAACCAAATACTACCATGAGACCTGCATAACCACCTACTACAGTAATCATAGGCAACATGCGATCCATAGGATTTGGAATGGAACGGGTAAGAGCAGCTGGATAGTAAGAAGCCTCTACACCAAACATCCCTAAGAATAGATTAAAATCCGCCCAAATAGTTTCCCAAGGACCTCTAAAGGCATCTCGATGATTGCCTGCGTACCAAGCAAAGCCTGTAATGATTAAAATTGCCAAGCCCGCACAGATGAAGTAGTAGTCACTAGGAATTTTAGGACCTGCATAAGCGCCTACAGCTGTGACTACTGCACTCAAGATAGATGTTACTACGACACGGTGTAAACGAGGTCGTTTGTTTTCAGGAATGCGTTTATATACAGTAGCTAGCAATTCTAATACGAAGCAAGCCATAAAAATGGCAATGCCTGCAGCAGGCACAAAGAACGCTGCAACCAAGCTCAAAATAAAGGGAATGCACAAGCGCCATTTCGGGAATAACACAAGGTCTTTATAATCCAAGCGAACATCTTGTGTTTCCATAGTAAAGTTATTGTACACTACAAAGAGCAACATAAAGGCGATTACGTCTACAGCAGTAGCGCCCCAAATTAATAGAGTAGGCACTATAACCATAGACAAAGCGACACCAGAGACGCGAGATAAACCAGCGGCCGCTAAGCCCAGTAATAAAAAGGGTATTAAAGCAGAGATAATTTCGAACATAATAATCCTCCCATCATTGTATAAATTTAAGTATATAGTATCTACTACACTACATCAAGGAGAGATATATTTTTTCATAGCAAGTCGCTTTCGTACCGCTGTGGCAGAACAGCCCATCATCTGTGCAATCTTGGCTACTCCATACCCTTGGGCGCGGAGATATTTAATCTTATTTTCGTCTAAATCTAAAGTATTAGTCCGTATTTCTATACCTCGGTCGCGCAAATACATTGCCACCGTAGATCCCCGAACACCATAGGCTAGACCAATATCATCGGTGCTCATGTGATGCTGCATATATAAATAAGCCATCTCCTCTACTCGTTGAGGTTTACGAGCCTTAGGTGTCATACAAATCCCCATATGTCGCAACACATGGTGCACCTTCCAACGAGATACGCCATACATACGAGCAATAGCGTCTGTACTATTCCCACTTTTATAAGCCCTACAAATGCGTACTACGTCTACAGATACATTCTTACTCGATCGCTGACAAGCCAACCCATATTCTCTCATTCGGCTTGCCATGGTCGTTATGGACACATCATACCGCTTTGCTAAGGAATGTAGGGACCACTTCCCCGTCTCATACAAGGCCTGTACGTGAACCATATTAATTTCCTTTTTTATGGGGCGCCGCTCAATATCGTACGCTTTCATCCGGCGCATAATCGTATCCACACTACACTGAAAATAGTCTGCCACATCGCGAACACTCCACTGCTTTTCTACATATAATTGCTCTAATAACTGTTTTGGTATAACGCGCACATTACGATACATAACATCACCTTTCCTTATGGACGAACTCCCTTCCCTATTATTGTGAAAGTTCCCGCAAGAAAAGACAATACAAAAGAGGTTCCTAATAGTCACATAGGTGACCAATAGGAACCTCTTTCAATATGTAATTATATGCACCGCATACGATAGGTGTAATTCTGGTTGCTATCACAATATCTGTGCACAAACCATCAATATATCTATGTGCTAACCAATTATCAGTACGATTATAATACTGAAAATTTGACTAGCGATATCTCCGCTCAAGAGCTTTAGGCTTACCTAAAATGATAGACCACTTCATCCCCTCTTTGAGAGCATGATTAGATTTGCGACTGCGAGTCGATGTTACAGCTGGTGCAGTTGTAACACCGGCCTTTTCAACAAGGACACGCCCCTCTTTAGAGGCTTTATCTCGTTTAAACTCGGCTAATCGCTCATTTAGAGGAGCCCCTGTAACAGTCTCACGGTCTAAACGAGTCGTATTCTTCGTATAGCTTGATGAGCTACTAGGGCGTTTCTTAGGTAAAACCTCAAGATCTTGTTGAGTTGCTGTAGCAGGTGTAGACACATCATCTTTCGGACGATTTTCAAATGATGTGTCATCTACTTTAAGGATTGAGTCCTGCGATGAAGGTTCTTCGACCTTACGTTCTATGGAAATGCCGTATTCGCGTTCCATATCCTCCCAAGTCATTCCAGAACTTGAACTTTCATAGCTTTCATACTCATCAGATTCTTCGTTATTCTTGCCTCTTATAATAGAAAAAGCAACATAGGCGATGATACCTAAAACAATGATAGGATTTTGCGAAAAGACGGATAGCACGGAAGACAAAATAGAGTCCATAGCTACTCCTATTCACTATCTGCTAAGTTTTCACGCATTTTAGTGTCTGCAATAATATTGTTCATATTGTAGTAATCCATAACGCCAAGATTACCGTTTCTGAAAGCTTCTGCCAATGCTTTAGGAACTTCAGCTTGTGCTTCCACAACCTTAGCTTGCATGTCTTGTGTTTTTGCACGCATTTCTTGTTCTGTCGCAACAGCCATGGCACGGCGTTCTTCCGCACGAGCTTGAGCGATTTTCTTATCCGCTTCTGCTTGGTCAGTTTGCAATTGAGCACCAATGTTGCGCCCCACATCTACGTCCGCAATATCGATGGACAAGATTTCGAATGCAGTACCCGCATCAAGACCTTTACCCAGTACAGTGCGAGAGATGTGATCTGGATTTTCTAGTACATCTGTATGCTCTTCAGAGGAACCTACAGTCGTTACGATACCTTCACCAACGCGGGCGATAATAGTAGCTTCACCAGCACCACCAACGAGACGGTCAATATTAGCACGTACAGTTACACGAGCACGAACCTTGAGTTCGATACCGTTTTTTGCTACTGCAGAGATAATTGGTGTTTCAATCACTTTAGGATTAACGGACATTTGTACCGCTTCCAATACATCGCGACCTGCAAGATCGATAGCTGCGGAACGTTCAAATGTCAAAGGAATAGATGCGCGCTCAGCGGCAATCAACGCATCTACGACGCGGTCAACGTCACCACCTGCAAGGTAATGTGCTTCTAGCTGATTTACATTAACATCAAGGCCTGCTTTATTAGCTTTAATCAAAGGCATTACGATTTGGGATGGATTTACACGACGCAAGCGCATACCTACGAGTGTAAAGATACCAACATTAACGCCTGCTGCAAGAGCAGATACCCAAAGGCCTAATGGCACAATATACAAGAACACCATAATCCCAATCAGTAGAATGGGAATCAAAATTAAAATACCTACATCCATAATAACCTCCATTATATACGACGATGTGGTGAAAGCTTAATCGCGCTTTCTAACAATATTGCGGCCCCCTACAACACGAAGCACCACAATCGGTGAACCGGCATCGATGAAGTCCCCTTCGGTTACAACATCTACCAAATTACCATCAATTTTAGCAATACCTGCAGGACGCAGTGTAGTATGAGCTACGCCCTCTTTACCAGCTAAGTCCTCTAATACATCATTAGATACATAGCCAGCCTTGGTCGTAGACCGTTGCCCTAAGGTAAATAATTTGCCTATCCAAGTCTTTTCAAAGTGATTAAAGAACACGATGATAAGGACAATTAGCAAGGCTGTTAATCCTAGTACTGCATACAACGCTACCGTTCCTTCTCCAAGAGCTACAAAAACGCCCCAAAGGAATGCACAATAACCAATGAGCCCTAAAATACCGCCCGGTACAACGAGTTCTACCGCCATCAGGGCGATCCCTATAGCCATCCAAATTAAAAACTCCATAGGCCCTCCTCTCTATAATTAATTTTATACAACTTATATACTCATTATACAATATTAAAAATAATTTATAAAGATAATTACTAATAATAAGTAAACTAAAAACGACTACTTTCACAGATATACATCTGATCTAGTAGTCGTTTATTATAAGGAGTAAAAAACAAATTGGGCTTGTAAACGCAACGATTTATATGGTAGCCTCACAGCAACTTGAATTATACTTCAGTATTTTTCAATTGGTCATTACCAACGCCAGTTTTTTGAAGAATCAACAAAGTAATGCTCATCGCCATACCTACTACAGTAGCAAGGCCCATACCTTTTAATACGACAGGACCTACCGCAAGTTCTGCACCGCTAAGACCTACAACGAGGATAACAGATGTGAGAATCATGTTAACAGGGTTTGTGTAGTCTACTTTACGTTCTACTAACATGCGCAAACCAGATGCTGCGATGATACCGAACAAGAGAATGGATACGCCACCCATAACTGGTACTGGAATAGCATGAATCAGAGCTGCTACCTTGCCTACGAAGGACACAATCATCGCTAGAACTGCAGCACCACCGATTACCCATACGCTGAAGCAACGAGTGATAGCAAGTACACCGATATTTTCACCGTATGTCGTATTTGGTGTAGCACCGAAGAAACCAGAAAGGATATTAGCGAGGCCATCACCGAGCAAGGAACGTTGTAAGCCTGGCTCTTTCATCAAGTCTTTAGCAACGATGTTACTAGTTACAACCAAGTGACCAACGTGCTCGGCAAATACTACGAAGAGAGCTGGCATAATCATAATGATCGCATTGATATCGAATACAGGCATGCCGTAGAATTGCGGCAAAGAGAACCATGGAGCTGCTTCTACACTAGAGAAGTCAACAACGCCCATGAAGGCAGACAAGATATATCCGGAAACAACGCCAATCAAAACAGGGATTACAGCTAAGAAGCCACGAAACACAACAGTACCAAGCAAGGTAACAACCAAGGAAAACATTGAGATAAAAATAGCTTGGCTGTGGTTCATGCCTAAATCTTGATTACCAATAAGGCCAGACATACTCATCGCTACTGGCGCTAATTCCAAACCGATAATAGCTACGATAGCCCCCATCGCTGCTGGAGGGAATAACTTATCGATCCAACGAGTACCAATATAACGAACAAGAATAGATAAAATTACAAAGGAAAGACCAAATACAACGAAGGCCCCCTTTGCAGCTTCATAGCCAAGACCTGCAGATAACACACCTGCTACAGGAGCGATAAAGGCGAAGCTAGAACCGAGGTAAGCTGGAATTTTACCTTTACACACGAATAAGTATAGTAATGTACCAATACCATTCATAAATAATGCCGTAGCTGGATCTACTTTCAGTAAATAAGGTACCAATACAGTAGAACCAAACATAGCGAATAAATGTTGAAAACTAAGTGGCAACATTCGACCCCAGGACGGGCGTTCTTGGATATCAATATAATCCTTCATCTTTTCTCCTCATACACAATAGAAATACATTGTATTTATACAGCACCGCTTAAGAGATGCTATATAAATCCACACTAAATATATTCACCTTATACTACACAAGTTAAATATCAACGTTCAGATCTAGGTCGTCTACGAGTTGGCTTTTTAGCCGTTTTCGGTCTAAAAGGACCAGGCATTTCCGTTTTTTTAGGAGTTTTGGGAGCAGCCGGTTTGAATCGGCTTTGCGTTTCCTCCCGTAAGGATGGTAAATCCTCAACAGTACCGACCTGCTTTACACCTTCCACATTACGGCGGCCAATGCTCGCTAATAAACCAATGGCCATAAAGTTCATCAATAAAGAAGAACCACCATAACTAACAAATGGTAATGGTACACCCGTTACAGGCATAATGCCACACACCATGGCGATGTTAAATAAGGCTTGACCACTAATGAGCAAAGTAATGCCCATAGCTAGCCATTTACCAAATTCATCACGGGCCTTATTGGCAATTCGGAATCCATAGTAGGTGAAAGCTGCTACCAAGATAACAACAAATACAGCCCCAAGGAACCCCATTTCTTGAGCCCACACAGCAAAAGCGAAGTCTGTATGTGCTTCTGGCAAGTAAAAGTACTTGGATGTACCTTGCATAAAGCCTTCCCCTAGGAAGCCACCAGAACCAACGGCTAACAAACCTTGTACAGTTTGGTAACCCATATCTTGTGCATGAGGCCATGGGTCAAACCAAGATTGTATACGCTCCCACCGGTACGGCGACGAACGAGCCGCAATAAAGCCTAGGAAACCTGCTACGGCAAAGGCACCACCAAAGAATTTTCCATCAAATCCGGCTAAATAAATCAGAATAAAGGAAAATCCAAAGATTAGTATCGTTGTCCCCAAGTCAGGTTGAAAGAATGTTAACCCTGCAAATACTGCTGGCCAACTTAACATAGGAAACATATAACTGATGCGCTCACCAAAATAGCCTTTCATATTAATCAGCGGATTCGTATGTCGAGGCTTACCCCATTTTCTTAAGCTACTCAACTTAGCAGAAGTCCATATAAGAGCCGCCAATTTAGCAAACTCAGAAGGCTGTACAGATATAGGCCCGATTAAGATCCATCGGCGAGCACCATTGATAACGGCCCCCATGATGAGTACTAATACTAACCCAACAAGCGTAGCAAGCATAATGCGTTGCAACATATGATCCTTCTGTAATTGTCGATAGTCATAGCGGTATAAAATAATGCCTGCTGCCAATGAGATTAACAAAAAGACAATATGTTTCCAGAAATAGCCTAAAAGCCCTGTATTTTCATAAATAGAGCTGATATAGGTGGCACTAAAGATATTGACACTGCCAATAATAGTAATGAGTACTATAGGCAAGAGCATACCTTGTAAATCATTTCTAAAGAGTGAGCCCCACCGACTATCCCCCTTATTCGGTGTTTCCATATTAAGCCTCCTTTTGTACTTTTGGCTTAACTGCTTCTAAGCGGAAAATAGGTTGCCCTTTTTTACTAAATTTCTCTTCGTATTCAGTTTTAACATTTGGAAGATCCGTACTATGTAAATCATACGTTACATTTTTAAGCTCCCAGCCGCACTCTTTGAATTCTTCAAGAGAGAACATAAATAAACCTTCATTATCTGTCTTGAAGTGCACTTCGCCACCATCTTTTAAGAGACGGGCATAACGGTCTAGGAATGTGTGATATGTAAGGCGGCGTTTAGCATGTTTTGCTTTAGGCCATGGATCACAAAAGTTAATGTAGAAGCGGTCTACTTCGCCAGGTTCTACAACCTCTTCAATACCTGCAATATCAAAGAGACATACCTTAGCATTATCGCGTTCCCCTTCAAAAATTTTTTGTGCTGCGTAATAAATAACGCCAAGTTGTACTTCGAAACCTACAAAGTTAGCATCTGGATATGCTTCAGACATGCCCGCAATAAAGCGGCCTTTCCCCGTACCAAGCTCCATATATAATGGACGCTCTGGATGAGCAAATAACTCACGCCATTTGCCTTTGTGTTCTTCATGTCCAGACAAAATGATATGAGAGTCATATTCGTGGATAGCTTCATCAATCCACGGTTTTCTACGAAGGCGCATACTTTCTCCTTACATCTATTTCAATAATGTATTATTTATATCTATTTTTACAGGTCATATACCTATCCTATTAATTATAGAAAAGGGGACCTTAAACGTCAATTACATTTCCCTTCTCTCCCCTATAAAAAAGACCTACTTCCAAAGGAAGTAGGTCTACATTTTATTCAAAAATCATAGATTCTAGATTTTCAATTTGATATTTACTTAGGCCAAGCTCAGATAAACTCTTTTCAGATGCACTGAATAGATTATTTTTACCAACTCGAGTACCTAATGCTGCTGCCGCTACCAATTCACGGTCTAATTTACCGAGACGAGAACGATTACGATTCTGAGGTTTAGGCTTTTTCATACGGAACGTATTATATTGAACCCCTTCCTTAGCTTCCTCAGTCTTCTGCTTTGTTAAAGCAGCCCCATTAGTGCCATTCCCCAATAAAGCACTAAGACCTGTTTGCTTAGGAACCATTTTTTCGTAATCAGCGCCAAACTCAGGACGCTCTTCACGTAATTGATCAAATGTAGCCAAAGCTGCATTCATTTGCTTCAAGCCCGCAGCAGAGTAAAGTTGACGAATCGCAATACTCACCTCTTGCGGCGTCAACGTACCTCGCTCGATAGCAGAAGCAATTGTACTCTTTAATGCACCTTGATCTCCAGACGCTGTATAGCGACCAATTTCAACCAAGTCTTTTTGACGTGCATTGAGTTCTTTAGGCGTATATATGTTTATCTCAGATATAGACGGTGCCTGTTTAGAAGGCTGCTCTCCCGCCCCATTAGCCTCGAACATATAGCCACCGGCTACGATGGCCAAGGCTAATGTTAAGGTTAATACTCTTTTCAACGTCTTATAATCTCCCTTAATCATTAATACTAATTGTATAATACTGTATTAAACGAATACATTAACAACAATTTTATTCTACTGTAATACATACTGTAGATATTATTATATAATACTTCATCTATTTTTTATAGTCCTATTCGAAAAAAATCTATATTTTTTTAACAAGTTTTATATATTTATAAAATTTATAGAATCATTACTGCTCTTTAATAATGGATGAGCATACGTGATTACTGAATTTATCAAAGATATCAATTAATTAATAATTTAGCAAACTAAAACTTATCGGCATCAATTTTTAACAATCAATTACCAAAATATAGATACACATTTTTTATGTATAAACCAAAAAAGTAGATATCCCAAAAGGAATATCCACTTTTATGTACCATAAATTACACATCATTGGCTAAATAACAAAATCTTACATTAAATACAATGCAAAATCTGTATTTCAAAGTTATTTATTTGGACTTTCATATATAGTTTTATAGCCACCCTCTGTAACAGCTACGATTTGTTCAATCTCCTCTGTTGGATCCTCTGTGAAAGTAAAGCTTTCACCAGCATCAAAGGATGCACTCGTTCCACAAGAGGAACTCAAATCGCGCGGCACTGGACGGAGTTCTATATTGGTTACCCCTTCAGGAGCTTCACGCTTGAAGCGAATCGCGCCAAAGTGAGAGTAAAATGTTGCAATATATTTCATAATCACTCATTTCTAATCTACGCATTTGCTCGTTTTGTATTAAGGATAGCAATGATAAGAGCCACTACAAAGCCAACACCGACTGCGATTTGACCATTTAGTGTAGGGCCTGCACCGGAAGCAGCTAAACCGAAATTATGAGCGAACGCCGCACCAGCTGCAAGGCCAAGTACTGTTACAGCAGAGTCAGAGTTACCTTCACCAGTCATGATCAATTGACGTAATGGACAACCACCAAGCAACACACTACAGAAACCTGCAAGCGCCATACCTAGGAAGTTCCACAAACCATCTGTATGTGCAATCGGTTGGTTTTCAAAGCCAAGATGGAAATTACCAAAACTAATATTTACAACAAATACACCTACAAGCACTGCAAGGTACCCAAAAATAAGAATAGATTTTTTAAACAAGAATAAATCGCGGAAGCCACCAACCGTACAAAGTCGGCTAACTTGAGATAAGCCACCTACTACAAGGCCGGCCGCCAAAGAAATGAGCCATGGAGCATGCATCGCGCCAGGACCTTTTTGGCTAAAGAAGATAAATGCTGGTGCTGTTACAACAAGTACGAGCAAGCCTACTTGAATAGCAGGCATCATAGCAGATTCTAATTTGCTCAACGCATAGGTGCGTTGTAAGGAATAGCCTCGTTTTAAGAAAATAGTACCAAATCCAATGCCACCTGCAAAGCCGGCAATGCCGAATAAGGCATTTAAATCACCACCGCCAAGTCGCAAAATCATACGAATTGGACAGCCAAGGAACATCAAAGCACCGATCATAACAAAGAAGCCGAGAATAAATCGAATAATTGGAGATGAACCACCTTTACTTTGGTGCTCCCCACGAATCATGGACAATACATAAGCCCCTAATATAAGACCGATAATTTCTGGGCGAATGTACTGTACCGGTGCGGCACGATGTAGACCTAGACCACCGACAGTATCGCGAACAAAGCACGCAATACAAAAGCCCATATTACCTGGATTTCCAGCTAATACGAGGAATCCTGCAATAGCACCAATAATAAGGCCTGCAATAATTAAATTCCGTTTTTCATGAGACCCACTCATAGTAAACTCCTTTCAAACTAACTACACTAAAACTATATGAGCATATGCTCCTATCCTATCAAGCATACTACTCATGATATAATAACCATAAATACATCTTGTTATTCATGGAGATTACCAATGAACTATATCTATTTAGATAATGCGAGCACCACGTTTCCCAAAGCGCCAAATGTGGCTAGTGCCATGGCGGACTATATAACGAACTGTGGTATAAACATCAACCGTGGTTCCTATGCCCTCGCCTACGATGTAGAGGATACTATCTATACAACGAGACAACAACTACATACCTTATTCAACGGGCATGATCCATCCCATGTCATCTTTACACAAAATGTGACGATGAGCTTAAACATGGTCATCAAAGGCCTATTGAAAGCAGGTGATCATGTGCTCGTTAGCTCAATGGAGCACAACGCAGTTATGAGACCGCTTACCCAACTGCTAGATAAAGGCATTACCTTTGATACTATTCCATGCGACTCCACAGGATCCATCCAAATAGACTCTATCGAGCCATTAATTCGTCCTAACACAGTAGCCCTAATTATCAATCACGCATCCAATATATGTGGAACCATCCAACCGCTCAAATCAATTGGCCCGATCTGCAAGGCTCATAATCTACAATTTATTGTAGACGCAGCCCAAACGGCAGGTGTTATTCCTATTGATGTGAAAGCATGTCATATTGATGCCCTTTGCTTTACAGGTCATAAAGGCTTATTGGGACCTCAAGGTATTGGTGGCATTATATTGACCAAAGAAATGGCTCAAACCTTAACCCCTCTTATCGCTGGTGGTACAGGCAGCTTCTCACATTTAGAAACAATGCCTACCCATATGCCCGACGCCTTTGAAGCAGGTACGTTAAATCTATCTGGCATCATTGGACTCAATGAAGGCCTCGACTATATTGAGTCACAAGGAATGGGAAATATTCATAACCATGAGCTAGTGTTAACACAATCTTTCCTCGAAGGATTGCAATCAATAGATGGTATTAACATCGTTGGCAAGCAGAATATTCAAGATAGAACTGCCGTCGTATCCATCACAATTGATGGTATGGACCCGGCGAGTATTGCTTATGAACTAGAATCCACCTATCACATCATGACGCGTGTTGGTCTCCACTGTGCCCCGCGAGCACACCAAACGCTAGGAACCTATCCAGAAGGAACCGTACGCTTCTCCTTTGGCTATGCCAACACACATAAAGATGTGGAATCTGCATTATCGGCTCTAAATACAATCGTAAAGAGCTCTAAATAATAGATATCACTGTTAAGGCTATATACCTTGAGTATATAGCCTTTTTCTTATGACATAAACATTTTATTACTTACTTGTTATGAAAGTTATTTCTAGCCTAAAAGCTAATAATCATATAAGGCTTAGACTACAGCAGTTAGAATATCGAGTCCACTTATGCTTCACACAAACGACCGATAGCATCGGCTCTACAACGTTTACAGTGCGTCATTTGCGGCACATAGTGACCAATAAATTGACGCATGTTATCGATTTCTTCTGAAGTCGGGCCTCGGTGATTTTCAAAGACCGTATCGTGAACTGGAATCATAGCAATACAGTTCATCAAATCAACGCCCCAAGCTTCTGCTTGTTTAGCGATGGCTGGCACATGGTCCATATTTACATCAGGCACTACTACAGTATTAATCTTAACAATGATATTCTTTTCCTTTAGTTTTCGGATACTTTCAGCCTGACGCTCTAGTAAAATACGGGCCCCATCGATTCCTTTGTAGATATTACCCTCATAGCGAACCATGGAATACACATTTTTTGCAATCTCTGGATCAATAGCATTAGCCGTAATCGTTACATGCGTAATTCCTAAGTCAGCAATGTCATTAATATAATCAGGCACTGCCAAACCATTACTAGATAAACAAAGCATGACATGAGGAAAATCCTTTTTCACGAGGCGGAAGGTTTCAAGTGTCTTGTCTGCATCACACATAGGATCCCCAGGACCTGCAATACCTACTACAGAGATATCCTGACGAGCATCAAACACCTTGCGCACAAAGGCAGCTGCCTCTTGTGGCGTATAGACATGTTGCGTCACGCCTGGTCTATTTTCATTCGCACAGTCGTACTTACGATTACAATAATTACATTGAATATTACAATTCGGCGCTACTGGTAAATGTAAACGACCCCAATTAGCAGAAGCGGCCTTGTTGTAACAAGGATGATTTTGTAGGAAACTTTGTCCTTGAATTTCTTTCATAATTAACCTTTCCGACCAAATCTAATAGCATCTTTATGGCAAACATGTAAGCAATCACCACAGTTGGTACAATTCATTTCATTTGGTCGTGTTCCCATTTCACATATGCGCAAGCACGCATCACAGTTATCGCAATCATTCGTTTTAAAAATTCTAAAAATAGAAATTTTGCGAAGCAACTCCATAACGCCCCCAAAAGGACATACAAAGCGGCACCAAGCATTGGCGATAATAAGGGAACCAGCAATAATAGATACGACCGTTATAGTACGAGCCGCCCAATACCATTCGGAGAACTGCATAGATAAAATAACAGCATTAAAATATTCATCGCTCGTCCGAATTGGAATCATAATGCGAGGATTACCAAATTTAAAATAAACTACGAGCCCTAAAATTATAGTTGCTACCATGCCGAGTTGAAGGAAACGCATATAGTTTTTACGATTTCTTAGTGGCCCCATAGATATTTTTCCCAGCATTTGGTTAACCCACCCACTTGGACAGAACCAGCTACAGAAAGCACGTCCAAAGAATACGACCATAATCGGCAAGATAATCCACCACGCATAAAAGTACGTCGTGATGCGTCCCCAACAGGTAATCATAGAACAGCTTTCACAGTTTACGAATGGAACGATATAAGGGCATCGGAATATGCCATAGTATACCCATTTCCCCATAATAAAGAGGAAGATAAACTGTACAATGCGACGCCAAAGCGTTAAATTCTTAGGGGCTTGCTTTCCGGATACACCAGAACTAACTTGAGTTCCACAGGTTGTAGATGACGGACAGCGATTACACATCTTTTACACCAAACCTTTCTATCAAATCGAGACCTCTCGCACTAAAAACGGATGTGAACCCGTGATTTTCTAAGATTTGTTGTCCTTCTTGGGACCGTGTAAATTCAATATAATCGGCAGCCAACGCACGATCTTGTACATATTTCATTGTATTAATAGTGAAAGTAAGCGGTGCAGGTGGCACAAATTGTCCAGGTATGGAGAAGTACTCTATACGATCCTTGAACCGATCATGTGTGGTAAGGCGTTTTTCAATGATGGATACATCGGCTTTACCTTCTACGAGGTCACACATCATGGAAATTACACAAGCACTTTCAGCCATTAAGTTTTTCATGATACCATCGGTCAAACCAGATAATTTCATGATCCCCTTTACAGATGCACTACCTGGTGGAGATGCGCCTAGTGGCAACATAACGCGTACACCAGGTTCGGCCATATCCTTCAAGTCCCGAATCCCTGCGGGATTCCCCTTAGGTGTAACGATAACGTAATCCGTAAAACATAATGGTTCAAAAGCCATACTTACGCCTTTTTTGCGCATATTTTTCGCTAGATCTAAACCGCGAGCCCCAAAGACTTCTGTGCGACTCTTCTCAGCTAACAAGGATTTACCAATAGCCCCTGCAAAGGCACCAGTATACTGAATATTGTGCCCCGTGTGCATCGTATAAACTTGGTTTAAATCGAGGAACGCTTCAGACAAACCACCACAAGTCCACACTTGTAATGAGTCAGACTGTGTTGGCTTATAAGCGCCTCGTATAAACGACGGCACCGCTGATGCGGCTGCTAACGCTAAAGCACCACCAATAAACTGGCGACGGGATATATCCTTTTTCAAAAATCCCATGTACTTACCACCTTTCACTGAACTTTACAGTACTAAGCATATACTCACATTATAGTATAAAAACCATAAGATTTACTGATGATATACATAAGTTTGATTAATTTGTTTATATCGATTAGTTATATAATTACTATTTTTAAAGGCATTATTATAAAATTTTAAGATGTATTTCTATATCTATTTTGTTAAATATTTATTCTATGCGATAAATATGGTATTTTATTAAGTCTAATGAATCTAAAGCTTCCTCTATGCTTTCAGTGCATAGTAAATCAGAATAATCAGCTCTATAGAATATATGCAGACTCTTTACAGCACTCATCGACCATAAAACCAACACGTTTTGGCCTATAACCCAAACAATATTTCTAAAAGAACGCAAAAAGGCGGTACAACCAAATGGTTGTACCGCCTTGATTCATCAATTATTCAGCAGTGAATGGCAATAAAGCGATTGCACGTGCACGTTTGATAGATGTAGTCAATTTGCGTTGATGTTTTGCGCAAGTACCGGAAATACGACGAGGTAAGATTTTGCCGCGTTCAGTCGTGAAACGACGAAGTTTAGCAACATCTTTATAGTCGATTTGATCGATATGGTCTGCACAGAAAACGCATACTTTTCTTCTTGGCTTTCTGCCTCTATCTCTTCTCATTGCGAATCCTCCTTTTCGAATTAGTAGGAGTCCCTGACACTAGAACGGGATGTTTTCGTCATCGCCGCCTGTACTGAAACTATCAAAATTGGACCCACCTTCGAAAGAATTAGTATTCATATCAAGGGATTGGCCCACAAAGTTCGCTACTACTTCAGTAACGTACCGTTTTTGACCGTCCTGAGTCTCGTAAGAACGAGTTTGCAAACGACCTTCTACAAAGCAACGACTGCCTTTACGAAGATTGCCTGCCGCTTCACCAAGTTTACCCCATGCAACGCAGTTGATGAAAGCAGTTTGTTCTTTCGTTTCATTTGTTGCAGAGTCAACATAGGTATTTGTTGCAGCTACTGTGAAAGTTGCTACCGCACGACCTGTTTTAGTGTAACGTACTTCAGGATCACGAGCTAAATTACCTAGAATTTGTACAGAGTTCATGTTTTCCTCCAGGCTTTAATTATGCTTCGTGTTTAACAATTAGATGTCTTAGGACTTCATCGTTGATTTTCAATACACGATCGATTTCTTTGATTTCAGCAGGTGCTGCTTCAAAGTTGATCAATACATAGAAACCGTCAGTGAATTTCTTCACAGCGTAAGCAAGACGACGCTTGCCCCAACGATCTACCTTTTCTACTGTGCCGCCTACACGAGCAATTAAAGCTTCTACTTTTTCAATAACAGCGTTAGTTGCTTCTTCTTCAGCTGGTTTCACAATAAACATGACTTCGTATTTGTTCATACAAAATCACCTCCTCTTTCGGACTAATGCCCCTATCGACACATAGGGGTAGGAAGTGCTTACCATCAATAAGCCTTACTATTATAACCTAAAAAAACGATGAAAGCAAGAACCCATTTTGAGTTCTTGCTTTCACAATTATTAATGATCGTATCGTTTATCTCTGGGGAATGCTAAAATAGCACAAATAATAACAAAGATGGCAATAACAGACATCATAGGGTACGCCGAATCATTTGGAAAGAATGTTAACACCAAAGACGAAATAATACCACTACCATATTGCATGGCCCCTAGTAAAGCCGCGCCAGAGCCAGCCATCTTGCCAGCCCGTTCTAGAGCCAATGCATTGGTAACCGCTGCAATGACACCATTCATAGAGAAAAATAAGAAACTGCCGATTACAATAAGCCATAAAGAGTGTTCGCCCATAAACATTAAAATCATGACAATCGTTACACATATGGCTGCAAACATAGTAGCATAGCGCAACAACTTATCGAGGCGTATGGCACTTACAATACGCCGATTGAGGGCACTCATGAGCATTACACCAATGATATTAAGGGAGAATAAATAGCCATAATACTCTGTAGGCACGCCATATACATCGATGTATACATAGGGTGAACCAGTTAAAAAAGCATAGATAGCAATATAGAAAGAGCTTACACAAAGCGTGTATTTCATAAATTCTTTATTGCGCAACAAGATCCAGTAATTGATATAAGTATGCCTCATATCCTTTCGGCTACGCTTTTCCTTGGGATGTGTTTCAGGCAACAATAGAACGGCTAATAGCATGAACACACCTATAATAACCAATAGCCAAAATATGGCATGCCACGTATACCACACAAGCAAATGACCGGCAAACAAAGGACCTACTATGGGGGCTATAGCCATTACGATAGCTAGTGTAGACAACATCTTTGCTGCCTCAGTCCGTCCATACAGATCGCGAATGATAGCTCGCGATAACATGGGCCCTACACAAGCTCCAAAAGCTTGAAATACACGCCATGCTAGTAGTTCGATCATGGACGAACTCAACGCACAGCCTACGGAACCTATAATAAATAAAACCAACCCAATTATGAGAGGTTTCTTCCGTCCAATCTTATCACTGACGGCCCCCCAAAAGAGCTGGGCCAAGGAGAACCCGATTAAGAACCCCGTAATCGTAAGCTCCGCATCACCATTTAGATCGCGCCCCATGGCAGGCATGGCGGGTAAATAAATGTCCGTCGATAACGACGTAAACGCCATCAAAGCACTTAATATAGAAATAAAAAGCCAACTTTTATTGCTAACCGTATGCATACAGTCACCACTTCCATATTGAACTATATGAATCTTCATATAAACCGCACTATACTTAATATATATTCATTATATCAAAAATATGTATGAGGATATATAAATTTCTAATATATTTTCCATAGTAATATCACTCTTTGCACTATTTAAGCAGTGTAAAGATAAAAGCCTAACGCAACAGAGTATACAAAATACTCGCACGCTAGGCAATCCTCTTAAAACGGTTTATAAGATGAGCCTAACGCTACCACACGTTGATGGCTCTCTTTTTCCTTATTATACAAAACAAATATAATTTCTTAAAGAAATTATATGATAAATGGCTCATTATCATTAACGACACAAACCGTTCTATTAGGCACTACGCTCTCTAGTTCTTCAGGGATGTCAGTATGAACGGGAATAACAATATCTGGATTAACCAACTCCATAAACTGAACTAAATCGTTCTTAGATACATGGCCACTTGCATGACAAATATAAGATGGGTACGTATTTAGTAAGTCTTGTAATAAAAGATTTTCCTCAATATATCCGATCCACATGGAATATATGATACGTACATCATCTTTAGGAAACTCTTTAATTTGAGAAATAAAATTTTCTGTTCCTCTTACTAAGGCTACAAATCCATGATCCATATAATATTTAGGGTACGGTCCTTTATTGAGAACTAATGGGCTATCATGTCTACGATATAAAGAGCTTTCATAATATACATTATCAATCACAGTATCTAATATTCTTTTCTGATAAGCATCACAAATTAAAACTTTATCAGTTGGCATATTCTGCCAAATCCCCATAATACGATCAATATTTGTAGATGAACACATAACAAATACATATTTTCCATCTTGAATATATGAAGAAATATCATCTAATACTGCTGCTTCAGATATACGATCATCAGCATCTCTAGATAATAAAGTACCCTCTGTAATTAATACATCAATCTCACCTATATATGTATTAACTAATTTTTGTAATACGTGATGGCGCAACCCATGCATCCGGAAATCACCTGTATATAAGACTCGTTTACCTTCAGCTTCAATGACAAACATATAACTATCCGCAGCACTATGGTCGATAACAAGAGGTCTAATATGTATATCTCCAATAGTAAAGGCTTCACCTCCACGAAATATATTAGCCCCTAATAAGCGCAAGTATAAATCTTTATCTTGATATTCACTACCTATTAGAGCGATTTCCTTACTCAATTCACCCATATATAATGGAATGTCTAGTAGTACAGAAGTTAGTTGTCCTAAATGATCCATATGATAATGAGAAATTACAATACCGTCACAATTAGGTACACCTGCTGTAACACCTTCTATATCAAGATTTTCAGGTATATACTTTTCATCTAGACTTAATTCATTACCAAAATCCATAATAATACGAGTGGATTTTGTACTTATTTCTATTGCACTACCACCAATTTGATGAGTACCACGATGGATAATTATATTCATAGTAAACCTTTATTTAGAAATCGTAAGCAATGTTTCCGCTCGATAAAAGCGATCTAAATTCTCATCCCACCCTGTTATATATTCCGGATGATTCTTTTTACTATTTGAATCCACTCGCAATACAACAAAACGAATTTGTTTTAAATTAGGCTCTTGTTCTAAGATTTTGTCACACAAAGTTCGTAAAGAATTACGTTTATCGGAATCAAGTAATTCTTTACATTCTTTATGCTGCTGGCTTTCAACTGTTTTAGACGGATAAATTTCTTTATTTGCTTTATTTACTTTATTTGCTTTATCTTTATTCTGAAAATCTATCCGTAGCATTAAATTTGAGTTTTCTCCGCCATCGTCTTTAGCCCGAGACTTCTCATCAAATAAAATTACTAATTCAGCGTTCTTGGTATGTTTATAATCCTTTAACGCTCTCAATTCAGTTATACCTTTATGATTTTGAGTAGATTCTATCTGATTCAAATCAAATAATTTGTAATATGTATAGGCCTCTAAAACACATCGCAGTATAGTTTCATCACTCCCAGACGGACGATATTTCAATTCAATTATTGAATAACATTTATCTTTAGAGTTATAGCCTAAAAGATCTATTTTGCCATACGAATTACTTCGATCTTTTTTCAGCGGTGTTTGATAATCAAAAATATAACCTAAATCCTTAACCTCACGTTGATAGAACAATAGTTTTGCTAAGATTTCTTCTTTTCGATTACTAATCTGCAACTTATTTATATCTACACTTTCAGAATGATTATGACCTGTATCAAAATGATTAGGTCTTAAAGGTTGTAATTCGAGCCATGATTTAATATAACCTTTTGATACAAGTGTATCTGCAATAACTCCACTATATCGAGTATTATTGACTTTTGATTTACCTGATACATGCCCTTTGTAGTTTATAATAGGTGCTTTATAAAAGTTTGCCGCAAATTTTTGCTCCTCTGTTAGCTTTACGTTCTCAACTTCAGAGCTCGGTTTAACTCTAAATATTGTTTCAAAGTCTTTTGATTTATCGCTCCTATTAATTTCTTTACAAATATTTTTATAAAACTGCTTACAATCAGACATCTCTATTCTCCCTTATCAATAATTTCCCCAACACTAAGAATAACCAGCTTATATGTGATACCTACTAGATTTATGCTATAAATTCATTATATCAGCACAAGTTTCATGAGTAAATGATGAAGTATCTGTTTCAAACCAATAGTAACTAAAGTTAATTTAAATTTATTATGTTTTTACTATACTATTCACTATGAGTAATAAACTTCTCATTATAAGTTCCTCTATCTAAAAATTTACTAATTAATAATCAAAAAACAACTTTCAACATTCTATAGAAAGTGTTGATTATTTATAATTTATCCTTTACTATAGTAAAGAGAGTTACATTTAGAAAGGAATCATCATGGCTAATATCAATGAAAATTACTTAAACCTACAAGGTTCTTATTTATTTGCTAACATTGCTAAAAAAGTAGCGGATTATCAAGCCGCACATCCAGATGCAGATATTATTCGTCTTGGTATTGGCGATGTAACGTTACCGCTTGCACCTGCAATTATCGACGCAATGAGTAAAGCGGTTCAAGAGATGGGCAAAGCAGAAACATTCCGCGGTTACGGCCCTGAACAAGGTTATGACTTCTTGCGCCAAGCTATTGTTGATGGCGATTACAAACCATTAGGTGTAGATATTGCAATCGACGAAGTATTCGTATCTGACGGTGCCAAATCTGACGTTGGCAACATCCAAGAATTATTCAGCGAAGATAATGTCATCGCTATTACGGATCCAGTGTACCCAGTATATCTAGATTCCAATGTTATGGGCGGTCGTACTGGCGAAGCTGTAGACGGTATTTTCCAAAAGGTTGTATACCTCCCTACTTCTGCAGAAAATAATTTTTCTCCAGAATTTCCATCTGAAAGAGTAGATATCGTATATCTTTGCTCTCCTAACAATCCTACTGGTACTGTTTTGAGCCGTGCTCGTCTTGCAGAATGGATTAAATGGTGTAAAGATAACGACGCAATTTTGATGTTTGACTCCGCTTACGAAGCTTTCATCAGCACAGAAGACACTGTAAAATCTATCTACGAAATCGAGGGTGCTCGCGAAGTGGCTATCGAGTTCCGTTCCTTCTCCAAAACAGCAGGTTTCACAGGTACACGTTGTGCTTATGCAGTAGTGCCTAAAGAAGTAACAGGCAAAACTAAATCTGGTGAACGCCAAGCCCTTAATCCTATGTGGAACCGTCGCCAATGTACTAAATTCAACGGTGTGCCGTACATCATTCAACGCGGTGCTGAAGCAGTGTACACTAAAGAGGGTCGTGAACAAACACAAGCAAACATTGCGTACTACAAAGAAAATGCCCGCATCATCAAAGAAGGTCTAGAATCTATCGGCCTTACTGTATACGGCGGTGTTGATGCGCCATACATTTGGCTTAAAACACCAGGCAACATGACTAGCTGGGAATTATTCGATATCTTACTTGAAAAGGTTCAAATCGTATCTACTCCAGGCTCTGGCTTTGGTCCTCACGGTGAAGGTTACCTTCGTTTAACAGCTTTTGGTAGCCGTGAAAATACAATTCGCGCTGTTGAAAGAATCAAAACATTACAATTCTAATACCTATAAAACAAAAAGACCGATTACAATCCTACACTAGGAAAGTAATCGGTCTTTTTTGGGCCTTAATATATATGATTATAATGTATGGTCATATTGATAGATATATTACTTTTACAATCCATACCTATAAATTCTATAGAAAAATATCAAATATATTTATTTTGTGCTATAATAGTAATGTTAATTATTAAATTTATCGATTTATATAGGAGGCTAATATGAATATTCGTATTGGTATCGTTGGCTACGGCAACTTGGCTCGTGGCGTAGAAGCATCTGTTCAATTACAACCTGATATGGAGCTCGTAGGCGTATTCTCTCGCCGTCAAGGTATTGAAACTGTTTCTGGTGTACCTACTTACTCTATGGAAGATATTCCTAATTTCAAAGGTAAAATCGATGTAATGGTTCTTTGTGGCGGTTCTGCGACAGACCTTATCGAACAAACACCAATGGTAACTAAATACTTCAACTGTATCGATTCCTTCGATACACATGCACGTATCCCTGAGCATTTTGCAAATGTAGACAAAGTAGCTAAAGAAGCTAAGACTGCTACATTGATTTCTTGTGGTTGGGATCCAGGTATGTTCTCCTTGCAACGCGTTTACGCTGAAGCAATATTGCCAAAAGGCAAATCCTACACATTCTGGGGCCGTGGCGTATCCCAAGGTCACTCCGATGCAATTCGTCGCCTTGAAGGCGTAGTTGATGCTCGTCAATACACTGTTCCTAAAGAACAATACCTTGAAGCCATCCGCAATGGTGAAACTCCAGACGTTGATGGCTACAAAGGTCATCTTCGTGAGTGCTACGTAGTAGCTGCTCCTGATGCTGATAAAGCTAAAATTGAAAACGAAATCAAAACTATGGAAAACTACTTCGTAGGTTATGAAACTGTAGTAAACTTCATATCTCAAGAAGAACTTGATCGCAACCACAAAGGCATTCCACATGGTGGCTTCGTTCTTCGCTCTGGTGAAAGTACAGAAGGTACTCGTCACGTTATCGAGTACTCCTTGAAACTTGACTCTAACCCTGAATTCACAGGTTCTGCCCTCGTTGCTTATGCACGTGGCATCTACCGCCTTGCTAAACACGGCGGCACAGGTTGCTACACAGTATTCGACATTCCACCAGCTTGGATTTCTACACAATCCGCTGCGGACTTGAGAGCACATTCTCTATAAGACACATAACAAAAATCCCACACCTAGGTGTGGGATTTTGTTTAGTGACACTACTGGTCACCTATGTGACTAATAGTGTCACTTTTTTAGTACAAATTTATAGCGTCTATATGATATAATATTTATTTGATAGAGTTTCTATGGAAACTTTCACAAAGAACGAAATCAATTAATTAGTTAATAAAAGGTGGTACCATGAGCACAAATTTAGAAGTAGGCATCGTAGGCCTTCCAAATGTTGGTAAAAGTACATTATTCAACGCCATTACAAAAGCAGGCGCTGAAGCTGCCAACTATCCATTCTGTACAATCGAGCCAAACGTAGGTGTCGTTGACGTTCCAGATAACCGCTTAGCTGTATTAGCTGAAATGTTTGGTTCTAAACGCATTCTTCCTGCAGCTATGCGCTTCGTAGATATTGCGGGCCTTGTAGAAGGTGCATCTAAAGGTGAAGGTTTAGGTAACAAATTCCTTAGCCACATCCGCCAAGTAGACGCCATTGCACAAGTTATCCGTTGCTTCGAGGATCCTAACATCACTCACGTTGCGGGTTCTATCGATCCAATCCGGGACATCGAAATCATCAATACTGAGCTTTGCCTCGCTGACCTTGAGTCCGTAGAAAAACGCAAACAACGTATTGAAAAAATCGCTAAGTCTGGTGATAAAGATGCTCGTGCTGAATTGCCATTACTAGAGCGCATCATGGAAGGTCTTGGCGAAGCTAAACCAGTTCGTGCCCAAGGTCTTAACGAAGACGAATTAGAAATGATCAAAGAATTAACTTTGCTCACAGCTAAACCATCCCTCTTCGTTGCTAATGTGTCCGAAGACGAAGTAGCTGATTACTCCGCTAACGAACATGTAAAACGCGTAGAAGAATACGCAAAAGCTGAAGGTGCTGGCATCGTGGTTGTTTCCGCCCGCATCGAATCTGAAATCGCAGAACTATCCGACGAAGAATCCGCTGCATTCCTCGAAGATTTAGGCCTTGAAGAGTCTGGCTTAACAAAGCTTATCAAAGCAAGCTATGCACTATTAGGTCTTATCAACTATTTCACGGCTGGTGAAATGGAAGCTCGTGCATGGACAATCGTAGATGGCACAAAAGCACCTCAAGCAGCTGGTAAAATCCACTCCGATATCGAAAAAGGCTTTATCCGTGCTG
>ENA-OWMY01000098-OWMY01000098.1-metagenome-genome-assembly--contig:-NODE-98-length-26886-cov-10.014386_pt1 | contig 26886 bp, 26 predicted proteins | sample MGYA00245358_ERZ651122 | MGnify/ENA primary metagenome ERZ651122 (study PRJEB26857, sample SAMEA4031752) | metagenome | biome: human; feature: oral; material: saliva | place: Philippines | collected 2014...
TATGTTTTAAAAGAATTACAAGTGATTACTTTTTTTGATTTTTTGTAAAAGATTAACTTATTTGAAACAGAAAAATAAAAGATGAAAAAGCGAGAAATAAATTCTCGCTTTATCTAAAAATTAAATTGTACGCGTGCCTAATTGGAAAATCACCACTTCAGCTTGACAGCTAAAGGTAAAGTTCGCATCAAGTTTGAAACCACCTTCTACCACATTGATTTGACTTTCTACTTGATAGCCTTCATCAACCTCTTTTGCTTTTGCATTTAAACATGCTAATGCTTCTTGAGCTTCCGCTTCAGAGCTATAAACACGCTCAACTTGAGCCGTCACTTCGCTATTATCTAAAATAGAACCGACATCAAAAGTGTTGCAACCTGTGCATTCAATTGGTTTTTCGTTTTTCATAACATATCCCTTTTTAAAAAAGTGGATATAACTTTAATACTAATTAGTTAGAGGGTCAAACGCAGATTAAAAATTCTATGATCTAACGCAAAAGACTAATCTAAAAAATTAGTGATCCCGAATTTGATGCAAGAACCGTTTAGTGCGTTCGTGTTGTGGATTTTCAAATAATGCTTTCGGCGAACCTTGTTCTACAATCTCCCCGCCATCCATCACCACAACCACATCTGCAACGTCTAAGGCGAACTTGATCTCGTGCGTGACCACCACCATCGTCCAGCCTTCATTTGCCAGCTCTTTCATTGTGTTCAACACATCTTGTACAAGTTCTGGGTCAAGTGCCGAAGTAGGCTCATCAAACAGCATTAGTTCAGGCTGAATTGCCAACGCACGTGCAATCCCCACACGTTGCTGTTGTCCGCCTGAAAGTTGATATGGATAGAGCTCGGCTTTATCCGCTAATCCCACTTTCGCCAACAACGCCATTGCTTCTTGTTTAGCTTGTGCAACTGACTTTCCTTGCACAAATACAGGACCTTCCATCACATTTTCTACCGCTGTTTTATGCGGAAAAAGATTGTAATTTTGGAAGACCATCCCCGATTTACGTCGTAATGCTAAAATGGCTTTTTTTGTAGGATTATCCCCAAAATCAACCGCTAGCAGTTGCTCATTTTCGAATTTAATCGTACCTTGCTCAGGCATTTCTAGTGCATTCAGACAACGCAAAAACGTCGTCTTGCCCGAACCTGAAGGCCCTAAAATCACGACCACTTGCCCTTTTTGAATGTTCAGGTCAATACCACGCAAAATCGTATTGTTGCCAAATGTTTTATGGATATTTTTAATCTCGATCATCATTTTTCCTTATTTTGCAACAAAACGGTTAAAACGGGTTTCTAATTTTGCTTGAATGAGGAACAGCACCCAACAGAAGCACCAATAAATCACACCCGCTTCAATATAAACGGGCAAGAAATCATACGACATATTTGCCATTTGTTGAGCCACGCGGAACATCTCCGTTACGGTTACTACCGAAGCCAACGAAGTATCTTTAAATAAGCCGATGAAAGTATTACTCAACGGCGGAACTGCCACACGAACCGCTTGCGGAGCAATTATACGACGGAAGGTTTGCATATAGGTCATCCCAATCGTATATCCTGCTTCCCACTGCCCTTTCGGCACAGAAGAAATCGCCGCACGTACCGTTTCCGATGCATACGCCCCTATATTGAGTGAGAAGCCGATAATCGCCGCGGGAATTGGGTCAATAAATACCCCAATCGCAGGCAAGCCATAGAACACTACCGAGATTTGCACCAGCATTGGCGTACCACGAATAATCGAGATATACACCTTCACAATCGCCAACGCAATTCGATGCAACACGCTATTTACAGGCGTTACACGAATTAACGCCACGCCCACAGCTAAAATCATCCCAATAATAAAAGAGGCAATCGCCAACGGAATAGAGACCAACACAGCCGCTTCCACCATCGGCCAAAAGGCATCAATCACTAATTTGACCCGCCCTTCATCCATAAACGGGATTTGAAGTAATAAAGTTTCTAACACGGAAAATCCTTAAAAAATTTTTTTCCCGATTGTAAGGAAAATTGGCTGGGTTGCAAGGGGAGATTAACGAATTGTTACGATAGAAAGCGACTGAACGAGAAACATTTAGATGGTATTAACATATCCATTTCGCTAAAATTATGTTTATTTGCAAATAAATTAGAAACCAAAATGACCAACTCTCTTCACACCAAACAATCTACCATTTCATCCGTTATCTGGAGCATGGCGAATATGCTGCGCGGGACTTACCGTCCGCCGCAATATCGTCGCGTCATGTTGCCATTAATCGTATTGGCGCGCTTTGATGCCATTCTTGCGCCTTACACCGACGCAATGAAAGCCAAAGCAGACGAATTGGCAAAAATGGGCGACAAAGCCCCAAAAGGCGCATTATATGAAATGGCACTCACCAAAAGTGCTGATGCAAGCCGTGAGCAGCCGCTCTACAATACCAGCGGTTACAACCTGCAAAAATTGCTCGCTGATCCCGACCATATTGCTGCCAATTTAATCACTTATCTACAAGGCTTTTCTGCCAAAGCAAAAGATATTTTTGATAAGTTTGAATTTGAAAACGAAATTGAAAAGCTAGACAGCAGCAATCGCCTGTATGCAGTAGTCTCACAATTTCAAAAAGATTTGAAAGAGAACGGTATTAACCTTTCACCGAGCCACATTTCCAATCTACAAATGGGCTATATTTTTGAAGAGTTGGTGCGTAAATTTAACGAGCAAGCCAACGAAGAAGCAGGCGACCACTTTACCCCGCGTGAAGTGATTAACTTAATGGTAAATCTGATTTTTGAAGAAGATCAGAAACGCCTAAGCCAACCGCACGCCATTGCCAGCATTTACGACCCAACCGCAGGCACGGGCGGTATGCTTTCCGAATCGGAAAAACATCTCAAAAGCTATAACGACACCATTAAGCTGCAGCTATTCGGGCAAGAATACAACGCCGAATCTTACGCCATTTGTTGCGCCGATCTGCTGATTAAAGACGAACCGATCAGCAATTTGGTCTATGGCGACACATTGGGCGTAAAAAACAATAAAAACACCAACACAGGCTTTGTGCCGCACGATGGACATTCCGACAAACAGTTTGACTATATGTTTTCCAACCCACCTTTTGGCGTGGATTGGAAAAATGAGCAAGAATTTATCAACGAAGAAGCAAAAAGCGGTTTTAACGGGCGTTTTGGTGCAGGCTTACCGCGCATTAATGACGGTTCGTTACTTTTCTTGCAACATATGATCGCCAAAATGAAGCCCGTTGAACAAGGCGGCAGTCGCATTGCCGTAGTGTTTAACGGATCGCCATTATTCACTGGCGATGCTGGCAGTGGCGAAAGCAATATCCGCCGTTGGATTATTGAAAACGACTGGTTAGAAGCCATTATCGCCCTACCCGATCAACTGTTTTACAACACGGGGATTTATACCTACATTTGGATTGTCAGCAATAAAAAATCAGCAGCGCGCAAAGGCAAAGTGCAACTGATTGACGGCACGCAGCATTATCAAAAAATGGCAAAAAGCCTTGGCGATAAACGCAATGAGCTTTCAGCCGAACAAATAGCCGACTTAACCCAGCTTTATGCCGATTTTGAACAGAATGCAAGCGGTCAAATTTTTGACAAAGTTTGCAGCAAAATCTTCAACAACCAAGATTTTGGCTATTTAAAACTGACCGTAGAACGCCCGCTTCGTTTGAACTTCCAAGCAAGCTCAGAACGCATTGAACGCGTGAAACTTCAAACAGCATTTATCAACCTTGCCATCAGTAAAAAACGAAAAAATGAAGCCGAAATTCAAGCTGAACAAGCCCAAGGCAAGCAGGAACAAGAAAAAATCCTGACCGCACTTTCCGCCCTTGGCGACACGCTTTACAAAGACCGCGCCGAGTTTGTGAAATTGTTTGATAAAACCATGAAAGCCCATGAAATCAAACTGGCTGCTCCGCTTAAAAAAGCCATTTTAGACGCATTAAGCGAACGAGATGCGACCGCCGAAATCTGCAAAGACAGCAAAGGCAATCCCGAAGCCGACAGCCAATTACGCGATACCGAACTTGTTCCATTGCCACAAAACATTAGCTTACCTCTGCCTGTGGATTACGTTGATGGCAAACCGACCGAATTGGTCAAACTCGTAAAAGACCACTGCGAAGCCTATTTAAAAGCAGAAGTGTTGCCACACGTTGAACAGGCATGGATTGACTACGACAAAACCAAAGTCGGCTATGAAATTCCAATCAACCGCCATTTCTACCAATACCAACCGCCAAGAGCGTTAAGCGACATCAAGGCGGATCTTGACTCATTGGAAAAAGAGATAATGGAAATGTTGGGGAATGTGTAGGCGAGAGTATTTTGTTAATCAAAAAATGGAAATTGTGATAAATAACCTCGTTTGTTTATCACAAATGATCGACAAACTCCGTTGTTAATCAAAAATCGGGAATTTTGATTAACAAACTTGCTTGTCATTCACAAATGATCGACAAATTCACTTGTTAATCAAAAAAACAAAAATGTGAGAAACAAAATGCAATCTAAACTGAATTTTGATGAAGCGGTTTACTACCCTGAAGATATTTTCCCCCCAAAAGACATTGACTTAACAAAAGTATTAACTGCGTTATTAGGAGCAACCAACGCCATCGCGCGTTACGATCAAATGCTGAAAAATATGCACAACAGCGAAATTTTACTTGCGCCATTGCGTAACCAAGAAGCGGTGATTTCTTCGCGTATGGAAGGTACGGTTAGCACGATGGACGAAATTTTGCAATATGAAGCCGATTATTCCGAAGATGAATACAGCAGCGAAGTTCGCACTGACATTATTGAAACCATCTTATATCAACGCACATTAAAAAACGCCCAAAAAGCGATGGAAGAAGGCTATCCATTAAGCAAATCGTTGCTAAAAACCATGCACCAACAATTATTGTTTTTTGGACGTGGCGCAAATAAATCTCCAGGACAATTTAAACAAGAACAAAACTACATTGCAGACACGCTCACACGCAAGATTCTCTTTGTGCCGATTAGCCCTGAGAAATTAGAAAGCGGTTTAGATCGCCTATTTGAGTACATTAACCAAAATCCTGATCCCGTTTTACTCAAAACCGCCATTACTCACTTAGAGTTTGAAGCCTTACCCCCATTTCAAGACGGCAACGGACGAATTGGGCGAATGCTGATTACTCTCATGCTTTGGAACACGCACACGCTTTCTGCACCCCATTTTTACATCAGTGGCTATTTAGAAGAAAACAAAAACCGCTATATTGATTTAATGCGAAATGTCTCGCAAACAGGGAATTGGAACGAGTGGGCAATTTTCTTTTTAAATGCCATTGAATACCAATCCGAAAAAAATCTGCAAATCGCCGAAAACATCCGCCAACTTTATGAACAAATGAAAAAGGAGTTTAGCGAAATTTTATCCAGCAAACATTCCCTTGCGGTATTGGATTTTGTGTTTACTTATCCTGTGTTTCGCAATAGCAAGTTATCGGAAGAAACCGGCATCTCTACCGCCAGTGCCAATCGCTTCACCAAAGCCTTGCAAAATAAAGGGATCTTAACGCTCACTGAAGAAGCATCAGGCAGAAAATCGGCTCGCTACTCTTTTGAGCATTTAATGAATTTGGTACGGGTTTAACAGGCGGTCAAAAACAGGAATTTTTTCATAGAGAGATAAAAAATGAATAATGACTTAACAACATCACTGATTGCCCGAAATAACGTACTAAACAACAAATATGCCCTAGCTGAATTAGAAAACAATTTGCAACTTGGCGGATTACGTTGGGAAAATGAAACCATATTTACCAAACAACAAGTTGCACAAATTTTGGAGATCACCGAGCGTACAATTGATAATTATATTGCGAGTTCAGGCGAAGAATTAGCGAAAAATGGCTATCGAATATTAAAGGGAAAAGACTTAAAAAACATAAGGTTAGCCTATGTCGGCGAAACAGATTTCGTCGACATAAGCCCTAAAGCCCCATCATTAGGAATTTTCACATTTCGAGCCGTGCTTAATCTGGCAATGTTGGTAACAGAAAGCGAACGAGCTAAATTTATTCGTAGCCGAATGTTGGATATTGTGATTGATGTTATCACCCAAAAAGCAGGCGGAAAGACTACATTCATCAATCAACGAGATACCGATTACCTGCCTTCTGCTTATATGGAAGAGAGTTATCGCAAGCAATTTACCAATGCTTTACGCGATTATTTAGACATGGGTAACGGCAAATATGGCTTATACACCGATAAAATCTACAACATCATTTTTTGCGAAAATACCAAAGAATATCGCAAAATTTTAAAGTTGGCAGAAAAAGACAAAACCCGCGAAACCATGTATGCCGAAGTATTAAAAGCCATTGGTAGCTTTGAAAATGGTTTAGCAGTAGAAATGAAAAGAAAATTTGAAGCATTAGGTAGACAATTACAACCTAAAGAATTAGATCAGCTTATTCAAGAAGCAGCAGAAAACCCTTATTTGCAACCTTTTATTCTGGACGCACGCATTAAAATGTCGAGTAGAGATTTAGGCTTTCGCGAAGTGTTACACGAAAAATTAAGCCAATATATCCAAGCAGTGCCTGAAAATGATTTTGAGCGTTTTCTTGGCAAACGCAGTCTCTCACTACAAGAACAGTTGGAAGATACCCAAACGCTTGCCGTGCTACAACGTTTAAAGGATCGCTAAATGAACCTACCGATTTTATATTTTGACGTTGCTCACAGTGTGAAAATGCACGATTGGATCATTGAAAAATCAGGCGGATTAAGTGGCGTTTATCCTGAGAGCGAAGGCAAATTACACAGCGTTTTAGAGCATATTCAAAACGACGATTACTATCCAACCTTTGAAGACAAATTAGTACATTTGATTTATTCCATCAATAAACTACATGCTTTTCTTGATGGCAATAAACGTTCTAGTCTTGTATTGGGAGCGTATTTTCTAGAACTTAACGGTTACGATTATTGCGTCAAAGAATTTACCTTAAAAATGGAAAACATCGTTGTTTGGCTGGCAGAAAGCAAAATTTCTAAAGATTTATTGCGTAAATTGATTTGTTCTATTCTAAATAATGAAGATGATTACAGCGAAGCTCTAAAATATGAATTGCTTTGTGCGATCAGTGAAGAATATTAGCCGACAAGCGGTCAAAATAAAGGAGTATTCTGCAAATGAAACCATACGAACAATATAAAGCCAGCGGTGTAGCGTGGTTGGGGGAAGTGCCGAAGCATTGGGAAATGTGTCGTCTAAAAAATACTTGTGACATTTATAATGGCGCAACGCCAAGTTCAGCCAATTCGGATTACTGGGACGGTGAAATTATTTGGATTACCCCTAAAGATATTAACGATAAAAAATTTATTACCACATCGGAACGAAAAATTACCGAAGAAGGTTTAAAAAATTGCGGTACACGTATTGTGCCTAAAAATTCCGTCATTTTGACAACTCGTGCGCCTATTGGAAAAGTTGCGATTGCTGCCCAAGAATTATGTACTAATCAAGGTTGTAAATCGTTGGTTATCAATGAAAAAATCAACAGCCATTTTTTATATTATTTGTTGAGTTCGAGCAATGAAAGATTAAATACACTAGGTACAGGCACAACATTTATGGAGCTTGGGGCAACAGCATTAGGAAATATAAAAATTGCTCTTCCCCCACTCGAAGAACAAACCACCATCGCCACCTTTCTTGACGAACGCACGGCGTATATTGATCAATTGATTGCCAAGCAACAAGCCCTATCGGAAAAATTAAGCGAAAAACGCACCGCTCTTATTACCGAAGCCGTATGCGGGCGGTTGAACACAAACGCAGAAAAACTACGGGATAGCGGTGTGCAATGGTTGGGGAAAATGCCAGAACATTGGGAAGTGAAGAAATTTAAGTATCTCTGCAAAATTATTACAGGATATACCCCCTCTAAAAATGATAGCGAAAATTATGATGAAAATGGTTTTCTATGGGTAAAACCAGATAATTTGAACGATTTTAGTTTAATTTCAAACACTAAAGAAAAAATTAGTATTCAAGGCTTAAAACCTAATTACTTAATACCAAAAGGTTCTATTTTAGTGTGCTCTATTGGAACTATTGGAAAAATTGGTATAGCAGAAAAAGATGTCGTTACTAATCAGCAAATTAATTCTTTTATTTTTAATGAATTAGTTTCTCAGAAATTTAGCAAATATTTAATGTATTCTGTAAAAAATATTTTTGAATATATGGCTAATGATAATGTTGTTAGAATTTTAAATTCAAATACTCAAAAAAATATTTCTGCACCACTTCCCCCACTAGAAGAACAAACCGCCATCGCCGATTACCTTGACAAAGAAACCGCAAAAATCGACCGCTTGCAGGAGAAAATTGCCGAATCGGTGGCGCGGTTAAAAGAGTACCGTTCGGCATTGATTACGCAGGCGGTAACGGGAAAGATTAAAGTGTAGGGTGTGTGAATGATTTATCATTCACGCACGTTGAATTGATGATGTTCTCGTGCGTGGATTTTTCAAATCCACACACCCTACGGAGAAAAAAGATGATTACTGAAAAAGATTTTGAAAATGAAATCGAGCGTTTTTTGCTGGAAGAAGGCGGTTATGTGCAGGGGCATAATCACGAATATTGCAAAGAGACAGCGTTATTTGAAGATGATGTGATTGCCTTTATTCAAGCCACTCAGCCGAAAAAATGGGCAAGGCTGGAAACGGGGCAAAAAGCCAATGCCAAAGCGGTGTTAATTCGTTCGCTTTGCCAAGAATTGGAAGCCAAAGGCGCGCTTGATGTGTTGCGCCACGGTTTTCGCTGTTATGGCAAGACTTTTCAGATGGCGTATTTTATGCCCAACACTTCGCTCAATGCAGAAAGTGCGGTCAATTATGCGGCAAATATTTTGAAGGTTGCCCGTCAAGTCGTCACCGAAGACTGCGAACGCCCTGATGTGGTGTTGTCGCTCAACGGTATTCCTGTGGCAACGCTGGAGCTGAAAAATGTGTTGTCCGCAACCCGTTGGACGGTGGAAGATGCGATTAAACAATATCGTGAAGAGCGCAATCCAAAGGGCAAGTTATTTGCTTTCAAAAAACGCACGTTGGTGCATTTTGCGGTGGATACCGAAGAAGTGTATATGACCACAAAATTAGACAGCGAACACACCTATTTTCTGCCATTTAACCGTGGCAATGATGGCGGCAAGGGCAATCCTCCTGTTGAAGGCAATGTGAAAACCGCGTATTTGTGGGAAGCGATTTTAACGCGTGATAGCTTTTTAGAAATTATTGCGCGCTTTTTGCACCTGCAAGTGGAAGAGAAAAAAGTGAGGACGGAAAGTGGGCTGCGCTTGTTGCAAAAAGAGACGATGATTTTCCCACGTTTTCATCAGCTTGATGCGGTGCGTAAATTGATTGCCCACAGCCGAGAAAATGGCGCAGGCAGAAATTATCTGATTCAGCATTCCGCAGGTTCGGGCAAATCCAATACGATTGCGTGGTTGGCGCATCAGTTGAGCAGTTTGCACAATGCAGAAGATCAAAAGGTATTTAATTCGGTGATTGTAGTAACAGACCGCGTGGTGTTGGATCGTCAGTTGCAGGCAACCATCAGCCAATTTGAGCATAAAGATGGCGTGGTGCAGAAAATCGAACACAATTCTCAACAACTGGCGTTAGCCATTGCCACCGATGTGCCGATTATTATTACCACCATTCAAAAATTTCCTTTCGTGATGGGCGCGCTTTCTCGCCAACAAGAAAAAGGGCTGAATGTGGAAATTAGCACTCAAGGCAAGCAATTTGCAGTGATTGTTGATGAAGCCCACAGTTCCCAAAGTGGGGAGACCGCCATGGAATTGCGCAAAGTGCTGAATAAAGATGGGATTGAAGCAGCGGTAATGGCGGAATTTTTAGATGATGACGATGATGAAAGCGGTTTAAGTAACGAAGCCAGAAAACAGCTATTTATTGAAGCGGCAAAACGCCAACGCCAGCCCAATTTGAGCTTCTTCGCCTTTACCGCTACGCCAAAATGGAAAACCAAAGCCCTGTTTGATGAAGCAGGCGAAAACGGCAAAGCCCCGTTTCATCATTACACCATGCGCCAAGCCATTGAAGAAGGTTTTATTTTGGACGTGTTGGCGAACTATGCCACTTGGAAACAGTATTTCAAACTGCTGAAAGTCAGCGAAAACGACAAAGAGTTAAGCAAAAGCAAAGCTAAAAAAGCGATGATGCGTTTTGTGAATTTACATCCGAGTGTGATTGCGCAAAAAGTGGAAATTATCGTAGAGCATTTCCGCGCCACCACTATGCACAAAATCGGCGGACAGGCAAAAGCGATGGTAGTAACAAAAGGACGAGAAGATGCCGTGCGTTACAAGCTGGCATTTGATGAATACATTAAAGAAAAAGGTTATACGGGCATTAAGTCGCTGGTGGCATTTTCTGGCAGTATTGCCTTAAAAGAAGCCCCAGAAAAAGAATATACCGAAAGTTTAATGAATGGTATGCGTGAAGCTGACTTGCCTGAACAGTTCGCCACAGATGATTATCAAGTATTACTGGTGGCGGAAAAATACCAAACGGGTTTTGACCAGCCGTTGTTACATACGATGTTTGTAGATAAAAAATTAAGCAACATTCAAGCAGTGCAAACCCTTTCTCGCTTAAACCGTTGCGCTAACGGCAAAACCGATACCTTTGTATTGGATTTTGTGAATAAGCCTGAAGATATTTATAAGGCGTTCAAACCGTTTTATGAAGTCACAGAATTGGGCGAGATTCCAAGCAACGAAAAATTAGATGAATTGGCGGCAACGCTTGATCAGTGGAAAGTTTACTTTCAGCCCGAGTTGCAACAATTTGCTGAAATTTGGTTTAGCGCGAAACAAAAACCGACAGGTGCAGAGCATAAACAGTTAAGCAGTTTGTTAGATAAAGCCGTTGTTAGATTTTTAGCCATTGGCGGTGAAATTCAGCAAGGCTTTGATGAGTTGAGCGAACTGAAAACCGAGCAACAAAATCTGTTTAAAAGCCAGCTTAAAAGCTATTTAAATCTCTATCAATTTGTGTCGCAAATGATGGATTACAGCGATGATTTGCACGAGCAACGCTATGTTTATTTGCGTGCTTTGCAAAGCAAACTGCCGTTTGATGCCGATCGCAATAAAGTGGATTTAAGCAAAGATGTCGTCTTACATTTCTACAAACTGCAAAAACGCAGTGAAGGGCAAATTTTGTTGGGCGAAGGCGATGCCGAACCACTCAAAGGCGCAACCGATGTTGGCACGGGGCGCGCCGATGCCACCGATGAGCTAAGCAATATGGTACAAGAAATCAATGGCGCTTACGGCACGCAATTCACCATTGCCGACCAGCTTTTCTTTGAACAAATTATTGAAGATGCGTTGGATAATGATGAAATTATCGGCGCGGCAAAAAATAATACGCTGGAAAGTTTTACCGCCTACTTTGCAGATAAATTATTGGATTTGCTGTTCAAACGTATGCAAGGCAACGAAGATATCAGCAACCAAGTAATGAGCGACGATGGCTTGCGAAGCCGTGTGGTAAAACGCTTGGCGAAACAGATTTATCAGCGTAAAGGCTAAAATAATAGACAAAAAAAAGCGGTTGAATTTGCAATTCCTTTTACAAATTCAACCGCTTGTCTATCTAAAACTCAGCGCCAAAGAAGATTATTTCACGCTTACATCTTGACCGAAGAATTGTTCGCCTAACGCTTTTAATTTGCCTTCGTTACGAAGTTCGATAATCGCGTTGCTGATTTTGCTTAATGCTTCATCGTTGCCTTTATCCACCACTAAGCCCGCACCTACTTTATCATCAGATTCCCAGAAGATTTTTAAATCGGCTTTCGGGTTTTTCTTGATGTAATCTAACACCGCTAAAGAGTCGTTGAAGGTGAAATCTGCACGTTTGGTTTCGATTACTTTCACGCTTTGGGCAAGACCATCGACAGGTACGAGTACCGCATCATATTTTTTCGCTAATTCACCATAGTTTGAGGTTAAAGATTGTGCTGCGCGTAAACCTTTCACATCTTCAATTTCGTGAATGCGGGTTTCACCTTTTGGTGCAGCTAATACGGCGCCCGACCAGTTATATGGTTCAGATTTGTCAAAAATCGCTTGGCGTTCTGGGGTAGTAAGCGCCACTTGGTTTGCCACTAAGTCAAAACGACCCGCTTTTAGACCTGCCAACATAGAGTCCCAGTTGGTTTCTTTAAATTCTACTTTCACACCTAATTTTTCAGCCACTGCACGGGTCACTTCCACATCGTAGCCTGTTAATTTGCTGCTTTCATCGTGGTAGGTAAAAGGTGCGTAAGTGCCTTCCGTGCCCACAGTAATTGTGCCTTTTTGGTTGATGCGATCGAGTAAGCTCTCTTTCGCAAATGAAGTGGCAGAAGTTGCTAATGCAAGGGTAGTTAATGCAATCACTGATAATTTTTTGAACATAATGAAATCCTTAAATAAGACTAAATAACTTTTGTGCAAATGTACGGGCAAATTCACCCGCTTGCAAATAACTAAAAGGAATAAGTGTTAATAAAATGTTGTAAGAACAGCGGTTGAGTCTGTTAAAACATTCGTTTTATCTTGAGGCTTATCCTTCGACAAGCTCAGGAACCACCGCTATAACAGCTTACAACCACGCTCCGCAACAATGTTTAAATTTTTTGCCTGAACCACATAAGCACGGCTGTTTTTGTGTGGGGAGTGGCACGGTCGGATCAACAAAATACCAACGTCCGTTAATCAAAACAAAAAGTGAACGTTCGTGATGGGCTTCTTTTCCATTTTCGGTCTGAAAATAGGCTTTAAATTCCACCAGACTATGAATCTTTGAAATAAATGGACGATGTTCGAGAATGTCTAGCCCCGCCCAATTCGTTTCTTCGCCCCATTCTTGCATTGCTTTTTGATCTAACAATGGCTGCTGAGCGGGCACAGTGGTTGTCACAATATAAGGGATGTTTACCAAAGTATAAGCTGCATAGCGCGAACGCATGAGCTGTTCTGCCGTTGTAGGAATGGCTTGTGCTAAATGAAAAGGCTCGCAACAGTGCGCATAAAGTTTGCCCGATTGGCAAGGGCAGAGCGTAGTTATATTCATATAAAAGAAAAATGTTAGGGGTAAAAAGATAAAAAAGCATCAAACAGTGATTAAAAGCGTGACACACCCTTTGTGGATAACTTTGTGATTAAAAGCCGAATAAGATGAGATCTTTGCTCACATAACTTTTTAAGAAAATTCTGCTGTGGGTAACCCACTTAGTTATACACAGGTTTTTTATTTGCTTTAAAATAGATCTTAAACGGTTTTGATCTTCGCTAACTTGTTGATTCCATTTAGAAAAAGGCGCTTATCCGCAAAAACAGAGCGTGCTAATAATTATAATAGTAAAGATCTCTTTATATAAAGATCTTTAATATTAACATTCAAAAGATCATAGCCGTGATCGTACTCTGCTCAATGTTGTGATCGAAAAATGCTTTTCCTGATCATTTGATTTTAAGGTAAAATGATCATCCTTAATACAGATAAAATAAAAATAGGTTAGATATGATTTACAATGAAATTTATGATGTGATCGTGGTTGGTGGCGGTCATGCGGGTACCGAAGCTGCCCTTGCTCCCGCTCGGATGGGGCTAAAAACCTTACTTTTAACGCATAATGTAGATACCTTAGGACAGATGTCGTGTAACCCTGCGATTGGTGGAATTGGTAAAGGGCATTTGGTAAAAGAGATCGATGCCATGGGCGGGATTATGGCATTGGCAACCGATAAAGCTGGGATCCAATTCCGTACATTAAACAGTTCAAAAGGCCCTGCAGTGCGAGCAACTCGTGCACAAGCAGACCGTGTGCTTTACCGCCAAGCCATCCGAACTACACTTGAAAATCAGCCAAATTTAGATATTTTCCAACAAGAAGTCGTTGATATTTTAATCGAAAATAATCGTGCTTGCGGTGCAGTAACCAAAATGGGCTTAACTTTCAAGGCTCGTAGTGTCATTTTAACCGCAGGCACTTTCTTAGCGGGTAAGATCCACATCGGTTTGGATAACTACGAAGGCGGTCGAGCAGGCGATCCTGCTGCAACTACCTTAGCACAGCGTTTACGCGATCTAAACTTACGTGTTGATCGCTTAAAAACAGGAACGCCACCGCGTTTAGATGCTCGCACCATCAATTTTGATGTCTTAGCAAAACAGCATGGTGATGCACAATTGCCTGTCATGTCGTTTATGGGAAGCGTTGATTTACACCCTCGCCAAATTCCTTGTTATATCACGCATACCAATGAACAAACGCACGATTTAATCCGTAACAGTTTGGATCGTAGCCCGATGTATACGGGGATTATTGAAGGCGTTGGTCCTCGCTATTGTCCATCGATTGAAGATAAAGTGATGCGCTTTAGCGATCGTAATAGTCACCAAATCTACCTTGAACCTGAAGGTTTAAGTACGATTGAAGTTTACCCTAATGGGATCTCAACCAGCTTACCATTCGACGTACAAATGGGGATCGTGCACTCAATGAAAGGCTTAGAGGATGTGCGGATCATTAAACCAGGTTATGCGATTGAATACGATTATTTTGACCCTCGCGATCTTAAACCAACGCTTGAAACCAAAGCAGTGGAAGGCTTATTCTTTGCAGGGCAAATCAACGGCACCACTGGTTACGAAGAAGCCGCCGCACAAGGTTTATTAGCTGGTATTAACGCTGCACTTCAAGTGCAAGGCAAGGAAGCATGGTATCCAACCCGTGATTTAGCTTACACAGGCGTATTGGTGGATGATCTCTGCACGCTTGGCACCAAAGAGCCATACCGTGTGTTTACCTCTCGTGCTGAATATCGTTTATTATTGCGTGAAGATAATGCCGATATGCGTTTAACGCCAATAGCACATGATTTAGGCTTGATTGATGATGCTCGTTGGGCTCGTTTCAATGAAAAAATGGAAAACATTGAGAAAGAGCGTAGCCGTCTCAAACAGACGTGGGCACACCTGCAAATGGCGAATTTAGATGAGTTAAATGCGATGCTTAACAGCCCATTAACGCGTGAAGCAAGCGGCGAAGATTTAATTCGTCGTCCAGAAATGGGCTATGAGCGTTTGACTCAAATCGCCCCATTTGCACCTGCTATTGAAGATAAAGAGGCAGCAGAACAAGTTGAAATTTCGATCAAATATCAAGGCTACATTGAACATCAATACCAAGAGATCGAACGTCATAAACGTCATGAAAATACTGCGATCCCAGCGGAATTTGACTACGACAAAGTAGAAAGTTTATCGAACGAAGTTCGAGCGAAATTGATGCAACATCGCCCTGTGACGATTGGGCAAGCAAGTCGCATTTCAGGCATTACCCCAGCTGCTATTTCAATCTTGCTAGTGAACTTGAAAAAACAAGGAATGCTTAAACGTGGCGAACTGTAAGTGAGAAGTAAGGTTTGATAAAGTCTAAGCCTTGTAATAAAAAGCCCTACGAATAAGTAGGGCTAAGATAAAGACTAATCTAATCAAAATTATAGATTTGCTTTTTTGGTTGCTTCAGCATTGATATCGCAGTTTTTTATGATGATTTGGTCGCTATTTTTACCTTTCTGAACTAGATTAACTGGAAAAACGGAATCAAATGTATCTAAAGTTAAACCGCTATCCACATTCCACACATACTTACCTGAAGTAAAGCTCGTAAAATCTGATTGTGATTTATCACGAGTGAAATTTTTTGCGATAATTTTGTTACCGATACTAACCATTGCACCAGTAGGTTCTTGGTTTTCGAATTGATATACTGCAGTGACAATTTTCTTATTGCAAGAATAAACAACCGTTTTATCTGTTACTGTTGGAGCTGCTTTTGCATAGGTAGGTAATGCGATAATAACGGTAGCAAGAGCTGGTAAAAATTTAACAAATTTCATTATAAAATCCTCTTTATTAATTACCCATAATTTATGGGCACATAATTAGAACATGTTAATGAAATAAAGTTCCTATATAAAAAATGAAATATAGCCAGCATAAATAACATCCTAAAAGTTAGGAACTACAAATAAAAGGCATTTTGTGTAATAGGTGAAGATTTAATCCGTTGAGCTATGAAATTTTAACCCAAATCGCACGTTTGCCCCAGCGATTGAAGATAAAGAAGTGGCTGAGCAGGTGGAAATTTCGATCAAATATCAAGGCTATATTGAACATCAATATCAAGAGATCGAGCACTATAAACGCCACGAAAATACTGCGATCCCAGCGGAATTTGATTATGACAAAGTGGAAAGTTTATCGAACGAAGTGCGAGCGAAATTGATGCAACATCGCCCTGTGACGATTGGTTAAGCAAGCCGAATTTCAGGCATTACCCCTGCTGCGATTTCAATCCTGCTGGCGAACTTGAAAAAACAAGGTATGCTTAAACGCAGTGAATTATAAATAGAAAAATAAGGCTTGGATTTAACCAAGCCTCATTTCTTTTATTCTGTTGCTTTTTCAATTATTTTGGATACTCCCCAGACAAGGACTATGGAAAGTACAAGCGGTGATGTTGCAGAAATTACGGTTCCTGCTCCCATACCTCCTCCAACAATTTTCCCTAATGTAGATAATCCGCTTGATATTTCAGCTCCTCCAGTACCTGTACCAACTAATTTAGCTAATCCTGTGCCCCAAGGTAATTTAGTTGCTATCGTCATAATAGCTGGGGCTGATTTTCCTGCAACGGATAATGCAACCCCAGTTCCATATGTCGCTATGGTTGTAGGGGAGCCGATTAGCCAAGATGTTGGCTTTAAAGGAGGAATTATAATTGGAATTCCTATAAATTTTTCATGAAACCATCGAGGAAGCCAAGAGCCTTCAATTTTTCTTTTCTCCCGATAAACACGATCATAGTAATTTTCTAACTGTTTTTTGTACTCTCTTTTATCATATTGATATTTCAAGAGCAATCCTAATAAAATTAGTGTAGACAAGATGCCCAAAGCGCCCCAAATAGTAAGTGTATCGGATACAAATAGGCTTGGAATACCAAATGCAGAAAGATTGATTAAAATAAAGATTAGTAACTTTTTAAGTAAATTAGGCATACATAAAAGCTCCTTAAAAATAGAAATAAGTATGGGTATTATAAGTTGTTTTTTTTTTGAGCAATAGGCTATCATTTATTATACAATTTAAAATTACACTTACTGAATACTGACTTTCACAGTAAAATAAGGATAAAACGTAGGAAATAGCAAAATGAACGAAAAATTAGACCGCTTGTTAAACCAAACAAAGATTGAAATTAGTAAACAACAAAAACAACAACTGATTGATTTTGTTAAACTTTTAGATAAATGGAATAAAGCGTATAACCTCACTTCTATCCGTGATCCTGAAGAGATGTTAGTCAAGCATATTATGGATAGCCTTGTGGTCAGCCAGCATCTTGAAGGTAATCAATTTATTGATGTTGGTACAGGGCCTGGCTTGCCAGGGATTCCGCTAGCAATCATCAATCCTGATAAACAATTCACACTGCTTGATAGCCTAGGCAAACGTATTACTTTTATCAAAAATGCGGTGCGAGAGTTGAAATTGACTAACGTAACTCCTGTGCTAAGTCGTGTCGAAGAGTATCAAGAGAAGCAATTTGATGGTGTGTTAAGCAGAGCATTTGCTAGCCTGAATGATATGGTTAATTGGTGTTACCACCTACCAAACGCAAGCGGTCGTTTTTACGCCTTAAAAGGACAATATCAGCCTGAAGAGGTTGCTGAAATCAACCAACCTGTAAAACAACTAGATATAATTAAACTTCAAGTGCCAGAGTTAGTTGGTGAACGCCATTTGGTTGTGTTGGTAAAGCAATAGATATTTGAAGTAGTATGATTTGGCAAAATTTTAGTAAGATCAGACCGCTTATTTTCCTTAATCTAACTTTAACAATAAAAATATCTAATTTTAAAAATTAAAAAAACTAAGTAATAATTCCCATCAATTTCTGTCACTAGGAGGATTTTTATCAATGAAATTGACATCTACGCTTATCGCAACTTTACTTTTCTCTGGTGTGGTTTCAGCTCACAATGTCTGGTTAGAACCCGAATCAAATACGGGCGGAATTCAACGTTATGTTGTCAAATTTGGACACGAACAAACCGAGTTTTATCCTCAAGCAAAATTAAAACGAGTGAGATATATTGATGAACAAGGGCAAGTTCAGGACACTACGTTTGAATTTAATGCGAAACAAGGTGATAAAGGGGAAGCAGTTGTTGGTGATAAAGGAGCCAAAATTTATTACACCTTATTTAACAATGGGATTTGGTCTAAATTGCCTAGTGGCAAATATGTTGAGAAAACGAAGCGAGAAGTACCTAATGCGGAGTTTTCGATTAACCCGATTAAATTAAGTAAGTCGATTGTGAAATGGGATGATGATGCGATGAAATATCATCATATGGACTACGAGCTCGTTCCACTTTCTAAACCTGAGGCAGGTAAAGTTCTCGATATTTTGGTTTTAAAACAAGGCAAACCTGTTCAAGGCATTAAAGTAGGATTAGGGGAAGATCAGCCTTTTAATCTTTCAAATGCACAAGGAATAGCTCAATTTATCCCAACCCAAGGCTTTAATAAAGTGTGGGCGGAATTCGAGGAAAAAGTGGCAGGCAATCCTGATTATTCTGATCGTTCTTATGAATATATGCTGACCTTTGATGTACCATAATTCTATAAAATCGATGATAAACAAACTCTTACAAGCGGTCATTTTTCTATTTTTTTCTGCTAACACTTTTGCCCATGCGTTGCACATTACTGCCCAATATGATGGTTTGGCGATTTCGGGTAAGGCGTATTATTCCGATCAGACTCCTGCCGTGGATACTTATGTGGAGGCGGTGAAACAGGGCGAAACAGATCCTGTGGTTTATGGTAAAACCGACCGTGAAGGACGCTTCAATTTGCCGTTTAATCAAGAGGGCACATTCAACGTGATTATTGAGGGAATGGAAGGGCATCGTGCGGAAACGCAAGTAACGAAAATTCAGGCTCAAGCGGTTTCTAGCCAAGAAATTCAACTATTGCGAGAAGAGATCTCTCAGCTTCGAGATAAGATCTACTGGCGAGATATTTTCGGTGGTATTGGTTATATTCTCGGTATTTTCGGGACGGTTGCTCTGCTGAAAACAAGGAAGGGGCAATAATGCATTTATCTGAAGGCGTGTTGCACAGTCAAACCTTGATTGTTGGGGCTGCCGTAGCGGTGACGGGCATTGCACTTGGCTTAAAACTGCTGCAATCCGACCGTTTGTCTCTCACTGCACTCTTTGCCGCAGCTTTTTTTGTGGCAAGTACCATTCATATTCCCGTAGGCATCGGTAGCGTGCATTTGATTTTAAATGGCGTGGCAGGCATTTTCCTCGGTTGGGCAGTGTTTCCAGCTTTTTTGATTGCTTTGGTGTTGCAAGCTTTACTTTTCTCCTTCGGCGGTTTCTCTGTGTTAGGCGTGAACCTCTGCATTATGGCGTTGCCTGCGTTGGTCGTGCATTATTTGAGCCGTCCGCTACTGAGAGAACTTACCCGCAAGCGGTTAATTTCCACAGGTATTTTGGCGGGTGTGCTGGGTGTTGGTGGTTCAGCTCTGATTGCCTCTCTGGTACTGGCGATGGACGGTGGCAAGCAGTATGTCGATCTCATTGGGCTACTTATCGTCTCGCACTTGCCCGTGTTTGTGGTCGATAGTTTGATTAGCGTGGGTGTGCTATTGACGCTTGCTAAAATGATGCCCGAGGCGTTGCGTTGTGAATAAATGGTTAGGGCCTCATTACCGCTTGGTTTACGCTTGCTTGTTCGGCATCATTGTTAGCAGCCTGACATCGGTAAAACTACTGGCAATTTTAACCGCTTGCGCACTGTTTGTAGTCTGCTTTTTGCATAGCCATCAGCCGAAACATTTGCTGAAACGCTGGCTAAAGTTCAATTTGTTTTCTGTGCTGCTATGGGCAACATTAAGCTGGAAAATTGGTGAGCAGGACATAATGTGGAACGTACACGGCATCGAACTTGCCACACTGATTACACTTCGAATGAACCTGATTGTCTTGTCGGTTTGGCTGTTTTTGCACCACGTTACTGACACTATTTTAGTGCAAGCGATCGCTAAACTGCCACTACCGACAAAGCTGATTCATCTGTTTATTTTAAGCGTGCGTTATATTTCTCTGCTGGCGGAACTCAATCAAAAAATGGATATGGCAATGAAAGCCCGCGGGTTTCATCCAAAATTTAACCTGTTTACGATGAAAGTCTATGCCCAACGGGTCGCTCTATTGCTGATTCACTCAATGCTCAAAGCTGAAAAAGCGGAAATAGCGATGAAGGCAAGGGGATTTAAACTTTAATAAAAAAATGGTACTCAACGTCAATCACTTAACCCTTCACCGCAACCAACAAGCGGTGATTTCTGATTTAACTTTTGTAATTACCGATCAGCAAAAATTCGTTTTGCAAGGTGAAATTGGCACGGGTAAATCAACGCTATTGCTCGCCTTGCTTGGCTTTGTGCCGCTGCATTCGGGCGAGATAAACTGGTTTGGTAAAAGCTGCCGCCAAGAAGCGGATTTTATGCCGTTGCGAGGAAACACGGTGGGGATTTGTTTCCAGCAAGCGGACGATCAGTTATTCGGTCCAACCGTGTTAGACGACGTGGCATTCGGCTGTTTGAATCAAGGCAAAAGCAAGGCGGAATCCTATCAGATCGCACTCGAACAGTTGGAAAAATTGGGCATTACTCACTTAAAAGATCGCTCCGTGAACTTACTTTCAGGTGGCGAGAAAAATTTTACCGCCTTGGCGGGCGTGCTGGCTATGCAACCGAAAATGTTGCTGTTAGACGAACCCACCAATGGGCTAGATGCAAAAAACAAAGCAAAACTGACCGCTTTATTGCAAGCGTTGGAGCTGCCTATGCTGATCGCTAGCCACGATTTGGCGTTTAGTGAGGTGCTGGCGGACGAGGTGATTTGTTTATGATAGCATTTCCTCCCTCTGCAAACGGAAGGAAAGAAAAAAGTATGTGAAGAATTCTTAAAACAACAAAAACGAGGACGTTATGCAAACACCCATTAAAGAAACATTCACAGGTATTGGGCAGATCTTTCTGCAGGAAAACGGATTAACGGGGCTCGTGATTACGGTCGCAATGTTTTTTAGCCATTGGACGCTCGGCGTGGCGTGTTTTCTCGGCTCGTTGGTCGGCACGCTGACCGCACGTGCATTAAAATACCCGATCAGACAAATTCAACAAGGGTTATTCGGCTTTAATAGCTCACTCGCCTTTATGTGCGTGATGTTTACCTTCGGAGAAGAGAGTGCAAAGAGCCTTCTGTTGTGGCTGTGGGGTATTCTGGCTTCCGTTGTCGCCACGTTGATAATGCGCGCTTTTTTACAACGCCGAAAAGTGGCGTTCACCTTCCCATTCGTGCTAACTTGCTGGTTACTTTGTTTTCTCATTGCCAAATTTCAACTCTTTGGTTTGGAACAAACTACGCCTGAGCTATCCGATTACACTGATACTTTTAATGCCATTCAAAGCCCACTCTACGCATGGGCAGAAGTCAATTTCGGCTCAAGCGTAATTACGGGGGGGTTGCTGTTCGTGGCAATCGCGATTAGCTCCCCCATGGCGGCTATGTACGGTATGGCTGCCGCAGTATTGGGAACCGCATTTGCCCATCATTTATTGGCGGTCGGACACAATAATCTTGCCAACGGCTTATACGGCTTTTCACCAATTTTGGTTGCCTGTGCTTTTGCGGGCGAACGGTTGTGCCACTTTTTTTATATCTTAGTTGGCACTTTGCTTGCGGTGTTAATCCAATTCGGCTTTTCCGTCCTTGGCATCGCACCTTACACCATCGGTTTTATCCTCGCCAGTTGGCTGATTTTATGGATGAAATCGAAGGTTGAAAAGGTTGATATCAATAAAGAAAAATGGTTGAAATGGCTTAACCCTTAACACAAACAACCGTACAAGCGGTATAATTTTTACAACTTTTTGCAAATCACAATAGAAGGAAAACGATATGCACTTAACCTCTAGAGAACAAGAAAAGCTGATGCTTTTCCTTGCGGGCGAATTGGCGGCAAAACGCAAAGCGCGCGGGCTAAAATTAAACTATCCAGAATCCATCGCCTACATTGCCAGCCACTTGCAAGAAGCTGCGCGCGATGGTATGACGGTGGCTGAAGTGATGCAGTATGGCTCAACACTTTTAACCGTTGAAGATGTGATGGAAGGTGTGTCAGAAATGGTTCATGAAGTGCAGATTGAAGCCACTTTCCCAGATGGTACAAAACTTGTTACTGTGCATAATCCGATTAGATAAAAGTAGAAGGATTTAAATACTATGATCCCAGGCGAATACCAATTAGCCGAAGGCGATATTCTCGCCAATGTCGGCAGAAAAACCGTAAAAATCGAAGTAACTAATTCAGGCGACCGCCCAATTCAAGTTGGCTCTCACTACCATTTTTTTGAAACCAATAATGCCCTTAAATTTGACCGCACTTTAGCGCGCGGAATGCGTTTGAATGTGCCTTCTGGTAATGCGGTGCGTTTCGAACCGGGCGAAGCCAAAACGGTTGAGTTAGTGGCTTTTGGTGGTAACCAAATCATTTACGGTTTCCATAATCAAATTGATGGCAAATTATAAGGTAGGGCAGAATGGCATTAACAATTTCAAGAGCACAATATGTTGCAACTTATGGCCCAAGCGTTGGCGATAAAGTCCGTTTAGGCGATACCAATTTATGGGCAACCATTGAACAAGATTTATTAACCAAAGGTGATGAGTGTAAATTTGGTGGCGGTAAAAGTGTGCGTGATGGCATGGCTCAAAGTGGCACTGCAACTCGCGATAATCCAAATGTATTGGATTTTGTCATTACCAACGTGATGATCATTGATGCCAAATTAGGCATTATAAAAGCCGATATTGGTATTCGCGATGGGCGTATTGTCGGTATTGGACAAGCGGGCAACCCTGACACTATGGATAATGTCACGCCTAATATGATTATCGGTGCTAGCACAGAAGTACATAACGGTGCGCATTTAATTGCGACCGCTGGCGGTATTGATACCCACATTCACTTTATTTGCCCTCAACAAGCACAGCATGCGATTGAAAGTGGGGTTACTACGTTAATTGGTGGCGGAACAGGCCCTGCTGATGGTACACACGCGACTACTTGTACACCGGGTGCGTGGTATATGGAGCGTATGTTCCAAGCGGCAGAAGCATTGCCTGTAAACGTAGGCTTTTTTGGTAAAGGAAACTGTTCAACTTTAGAGCCGCTACGTGAACAAATTGAAGCGGGCGCATTAGGCTTAAAAATCCACGAAGACTGGGGTGCAACGCCTGCAGTAATTGATTCTGCCTTAAAAGTGGCAGATGAAATGGATATTCAAGTGGCAATTCACACCGATACGCTGAACGAAAGTGGCTTCTTAGAAGATACCATGAAAGCGATTGATGGACGTGTGATTCACACCTTCCACACGGAAGGTGCAGGTGGCGGTCATGCACCTGACATCATTAAAGCGGCGATGTATCCAAACGTATTGCCAGCTTCAACCAACCCGACTCGTCCGTTTACGAAAAACACCATTGATGAACATTTGGATATGTTGATGGTTTGCCATCACTTAGATAAACGTGTACCAGAAGATGTGGCATTTGCCGATAGCCGTATTCGCCCTGAAACTATTGCAGCAGAAGATATTTTGCATGATATGGGCGTTTTCTCGATTATGAGTTCAGACTCTCAAGCAATGGGACGTATTGGCGAAGTCGTTATTCGCACATGGCAAACCGCAGATAAAATGAAAATGCAACGTGGCGAGCTAGGTAATGAAGGAAACGATAACTTCCGTATTAAACGCTACATTGCGAAATACACCATCAATCCAGCAATTGCACACGGAATTGCGGATCATATTGGTTCATTAGAAGTGGGCAAAATTGCGGATATCGTGTTATGGAAACCAATGTTCTTTGGGGTAAAACCTGAAGTGGTCATTAAAAAAGGCTTTATTAGCTACGCGAAAATGGGCGATCCGAACGCATCAATTCCAACGCCGCAACCTGTATTCTACCGTCCGATGTACGGTGCACAAGGCTTAGCAACGGCACAAACAGCAGTATTCTTTGTTTCACAAGCCGCTGAAAAATCCGATATTCGTGCGAAATTCGGTTTACACAAAGAAACCATTGCCGTCAAAGGCTGCCGCAGTGTAGGTAAAAAAGATCTCGTTCATAACAACGAGACACCTGAAATCACGGTGGATCCAGAACGCTATGAAGTACGTGTAGATGGTGAGCTAATTACCTGTGAACCTGTGGATACGGTGCCATTAGGACAACGATATTTTATGTTCTAATTAGAAAAGATCGGTCAAATTTTAAGGAGAATTTACAATGAAACTTTGGTACTCCACCACCAGCCCCTATGTGCGTAAAGTGCTGGTAACGTTGAAATATCAACAACTATTAGACAAAACAGAACTGATTAAAATTGGTTCATCATTTGATGCAAGTTCTCCGCATAATCAGGCGAATCCTCTGGGTAGAGTGCCTGCGTTAGAACGTAATTGTGGTAATTGGCTTTATGGCAGTTTGCTCATTTGCGAATATCTCGATCAAAAAGGCAAGGTAGAACCTAAACTCATCCCAGAAAGTGGCAAGCCACGTTGGGCAGCACTCGCCTTACATAATTTAGCAGATGGCATTATGGAAAACACTGTGCCGATGATGGCGGAAAAAATGCTTCGCCCTGAAAGTGAATGGTGGATAGCTCGACATCAACAACTCACCGAACGTAATCGTCAAAGTTTTGCAAGACTTGAGCAAGATTTAAAACCGTTTGGCACAGAATTAAACATTGGTACGTTAACGGCTGTTGCAGTCATTGATTGGTTCTTGTTTAGAGCAGAAAAAATTGGATTAGATCTTGCAAAAGAGTTTCCAAATTTAACCGCTTGGGCGGCAGAGATGAATGAAAAATATGAGGTTTTAAGCGAGACAACGCCGACTTTGTAGCCATTTTTGTGGCATCACGAAATTGGTCTAAATAACCTAATTTCTCCGTATTTTCTTCTGGCAAATCTCCCCTTCCCCTCTTTGCTAAATAGGGGGAAGAACGAGCGAGATTTTATATCATTGTTTTACTTTGATATGGCAAATATAAATTAGTCAGATGACAGCAAATTTATAAGGAAAATTTCCTCTTTAGCAAAGAGGGGAAGGGGAGATTTGGCAGACTTAATTAACGAAGAAAATAAGTAATATAAAATGAAAATCCTCAACCCCATTCTGCCTATTATGGATACCATTTTAGGCGATTTAACTAGCCTTCAAGCTGAAGGCAAAATTACACATCAAACCATTGAACGCGTGGCATTGCAGTGGTATGAAAGCGAACGCAATATTTTGCGTAAAACCACAAATACGGGGCGTGAAGTAGCATTTCGTTTACTGAAAGAAGGGCAACGTTTAAAACACGATGATGTGGTGTTTATCAGCAATGAATTAGTGATTGCGATTGAAATTTTACCAAGTGAAGTGATTGTATTATCACCAAAAACCTTGCCTGAAATGGCTCGAGCTTGTTATGAAATCGGCAACAAACATTCGCCACTGTTTTTAGATGGCGATGAAGTCACGTTGCCTTACGATAAACCGATGTTTGAATGGTTACAGGCCGCAGGATTTCATCCACAAAAAGCAGAACGCCGTTTAAGCCAAGCTTTGCGTGCCAATTCCGCACAAGGACACGGGCATTCACATAGTCATTCGCACGATCATCACGGCTATCATCATCACGGAGACGGCAATTGGCACCAGCATTAAACCGAAGCCTAGCAGATTTGGGTGCGTTGTTGCACTTGGTTGACCCGACTTTGCCAATCGGGGGCTTTAACCATTCAAACGGTTTAGAAACCTTTGTTCAACAAGGTGTTGTTTCGACGAAACCAAGCCTAGAAGAATATGTGCAAACCCAACTTTTGCAAAACTGGGTGTATAACGATGGCGCTTATCTTTCGCTTGCATTTGAAGCCATGGCTACCAATGATTTTGACCGTTTGTGCGAATTAGACCATTCGTTATCTGCGACCAAAATTGCGCGAGAAAGTCGCGAAGGCAGTTTTAAACTTGGCGTGCGGTTATTAAAAATTTTTATCCGCTATGAACAACACCCAATGCTGAGCCAATTTCAGCAAGCGATTCAGAATAAAACCGTGCAAGGCTATTTCCCGATTGTGTTTTCGATGGTGGCGCAAGCGATGGGGCTTAGCAAAGCAGATACCCTTTATGCGTTTTACTACAATGCGGCAGTTGGTACCATTACCAATGGCGTGAAACTCATTCCGCTCAGCCAAATGGATGGGCAAGATATTCTGTTTAACTTGCGTGGCTCGCTCGTACAAGCGGTGGAATTAAGCCTTAACCCCGACGAAGAATGGCTTGGTGCGGCAACGCTGGCGAATGATATTCGGGCTATGCAGCACGAAGTGCTTTATACGCGACTTTATATGTCGTAAGTGCGGTCATTTTTTATTGAGATTTTACTATCACAGAAGTATTTATGAGCTTTTTCTGTGATCATCGAAAACGAAAGGAACATTATGCGTAACTACATTAAAATTGGCGTGGCTGGCCCTGTTGGCGCGGGCAAAACGGCCTTAATTGAAAAACTCACTCGCGAAATAGCAAGCCGCTATAGCGTAGCGGTG